>WBZU01002764.1_pt1 | contig 11861 bp, 17 predicted proteins | sample 5204311 | NCBI WGS metagenome assembly WBZU01 (sample SAMN12344359, study PRJNA552823) | activated sludge metagenome | biome: Activated sludge suspended growth; feature: Nitrification reactor; material: Wastewater; isolation source: activated sludge from nitrification reactor of wastewater... | reverse complement strand
AGGAACCGATCGATGATGGCTCCTATTCATTCAAGTAGTCGATGGAAAGAAGTCAAAGCGCCCTTTCCGCCTTTGTGGAAATGTGACACCTCAACGTTCCGAAGAACGCACCTGCCGGCTGAGCGGAGGCCTGTTATGAGAAATCGGTTGGTCACAGTTTCCTGTTGCCTCTTGGGGTTGCTATTCCCGGTCACAGTAAATTATCCGAACGCGGCCGCTCAGGATGAGACAGCATATCAAGAAGCCTGTGGCGACTGCCATCCAGCGCCCGCGGCACTTGCCCGAAAAATCAAGGGGGCGACTGAGGAGGAGAAAAAGGCTTACCTGACGGCCTTTCTCACACACCATCATCCGCCGGATCCAGAAACGATCGACAGAATCGTCAGCTTTCTCTTCCCCAAGAGGTAATCGCACCGTAGCGAGCGGCATAGTTCTGCAGGAAAGTGCCTCATGATCGAAGACAGCCGAGCAGGATTCCAACCTCACGGGCGCCCTCCTGTCACAATAGGCATTCCGGCAGAACTGCTTCTCGCCCTTTTTCTGCTCGCGGCGATCATTCCGCTGGGAATGGCTGCGTGGACATCCGGATCGAGTGACCACGTCCCAACCGAACTCGGTGCCGCATCGGCAATCCTGGCAGCGACGCTGCTTTACCTGCAATTTTTGAGTTCGGGCCGCTTTGAGGCCTTGTCCGGAAAAATCGGTATCGACAGGACGATGGGATTCCATCGGATCGCTGGCCTTGCGATCCTCATTTTCGCTTTCGTCCATCCTTTCAGCTACATCAGCGGAACGCTTCTAGACAATCCGGCGGCTTCCGCGAGTCGTTTGTATGCCCTGGTGACGAGCCCGCGCCTGCGAAGCGGCGTCATCGCGATAGCCTTGCTGACCGTGCTGATTGGTTTCGCCCTGATCAGAACGCGACGCTTCGTTCGCTATGAGTTGTGGCGCGCTGCACACGGTCCCATTGCCCTCGTTGCGGGAGGGTTGACACTCCACCATGCCATCCGCGCCGGAACATACTCGGCTGATGAAACGCTTCGGGTAATCTGGATCATCTACGCCTTGACGGCGCTCGGAGCTGCAATCATTACCTATTTTGTGAGACCCTGGCGCATGTGGCGAGAGCGTTGGCAGGTCGAAGCGGCTAGTGTCAACGCCGATGGGGTCACGCAACTCGTCCTGCGCGGCCCCGAACACACGAAATTCCATGCGCGGGGGGGACAGTTCCTCTGGTTGAGCATTTCTCCGCACAGTCCGCCATTCCACGATCATCCCTTCTCAATCGCTTCTAGCGCAGGCTATTTACCGAGACTGCGGCTCCTTGTCCGGCATGCCGGCGACTGCACCAATACCTTTCACGCCTTGCAGCCGGGCACGCCGGTGGCCGTCGACGGACCACACGGGAGCTTTGTTCTTCCAGGCCGGACATCGGCCGTAGTGATGGTGGCAGGAGGCGTCGGAATCGCTCCTCTGCTCGGAATGCTGGAAGAAGCAGCAGATCGCGGCGACAAGCGGCGGTTCCGCCTCCTGTACGCCACACGCAACCAAGCAGCGTTCGCATGCAAGGACACTCTGGCAGATCTCGGTAACAGGCTGGACCTGAAAATAACTTACTGCGCCGACGAGGCTTGCAGCGCGCCGGAAATACTGCGCGGACCCGTCTGCCCAGATCACTTAAGAGGCCTTCTTTCGGGCCTGGAGCCCGGCGACGTGTCCGTGATGTTGTGTGGTCCCCCGGCCATGATGGAAACAGCAGCAGACGCCTTCCTTGCGCTCGGCGTACCCATGGCCAACGTGCATTATGAGCGCTTCGACTACGGGGTAGGCCGGGGCCGGATCGACAGACGGCGCCGCTTTACGGCCCTGGCGGTTCTCGCAACATTGGCCGCTGCAGGCTTCCTGTTCAGTTTGCGGTAGGCATCCGCCTCCACCAGTGTCGCGCAACGGCAAACCGGGAAAGCTGGAATTTGCAGCAATGCGTCCCAGCGCACAGTTGCGAACTCATTCGCACGTTGCACATCGCCTGGACGCACGGATGCCGGCATGATTCTGATGCATTGACACAAGCCGGCAAAAAAGATAGTAATCAATTACTTTCTTTGGAACCTGTCACAATGCAGTCCAAGTACCTTTCAGCCGAGGAACGCCGCCAGCGTACCGTTGATGCCGTCGTTACCCTTGCGGGCACGCAGAATCCAAGCGAGATCACGACTGCTGCGATCGCCAGTGAAATGAGCGTCACTCAGGGTGCCTTGTTCCGGCACTTTCCGAGCAAGGATGCCATCTGGCAGGCCGTGATGGAGTGGGTCGCCGACCGGTTGCTGGATCGGATTGACCGGGCTGCGGAGCAGTCAGACTCACCGCTTGCTGCCCTACACGCGATATTCATGAGCCACATTGAATTCGTGATCGAGCATCCCGGCGTACCGCGGATGATGTTCGGAGAGTTGCAGCGAGCAGAAACAACGCCCGCAAAGAAGGTCGCGCACACTTTGATGAAACGCTACGCGGAGCGGCTCGTCCACAAGCTGGACGAAGCCAAGGCCGGCGGAGAGATACTGAACGGCGCGGATACGCAGGCGGCGGCCATCCTGTTCATCGGAATGATCCAAGGCTTGGTCATGCAGTCGATGCTGGCAGGCAATCTTCGGGCGGCGAAAGTCAACGCGCCGGGTGTGATCGAAATCTATTGTCGCGGCCTGGGTGCCGACCATACGCACGTGACATCGCAAGCCCGCAAAGAGCCGAGACAAAGCAAAAAGAAGGTTTGAACAAACATGCGAATGAAATTGATCATCATTGCACTCGCGCTGATGGCTGGGGGTGGATTGGCCTTCTATCACCTGCACGGAGATGGCCATAGTCATGGAACCGGGGGTGAATTGCAGCTCAATGCCGGCAAAAAGTGGAACACGGACCAGCCGCTCCGCGAGGGAATGGAACGAATCCGTCGACTTGTGAGCGCCGCTAATCCGGCCGGCAGCCCGTCCGACATGGAAGCTCTCGCCAAGGGCGTCCAGCAGCAGGTCGATTACTTGGTCGCTAACTGCAAGCTTCCGCCTGCGGCGGACGAGACCCTGCACGTCATGATCACGGACCTTCTGGAAGGTGCCGATCTCGTCACGAAGAAGAATGACCCGCAGCGCGGTATCGCAGTCATGCGAAAGGCTGTCGAGACCTACCCGAAGTATTTCGATCATGCAGGCTGGCCCGGCATCGGTGACACCTGATTGATCATGAACAGCAGCGCTGCGAAATCGCCGGCGCCCAAGCACAAGGTCATGAAGCAGATGCAGGAAGGTAGGATACCCGCGACAGCAATCCTTCGGCGGCCTGCAGTCAGGTACGCGCTGGCGGCAGCAGGCGTTTTCGCTGCGATCCTGATGGCCTATGCAATCTACGGCAACCGCCCGATCAGCGTGCAGGTTGCCTCGGTTGAGCAAAACGTCCCCGTCCGCGTCTTCGGCCTAGGAACCGTCGAGGCGCGTGTGTTGTCGAAGATCGGTTTCGAGGTTGGCGCCACGCTCGCGGAGCTTCATGCAGACCATGGCGATCGCGTGGCGAAAGGCCAGGTGCTGGCGCGCCTCAGTCTTGGTGAGCAAGAGGCCAAGGTCGCCAAGGCCCGCGCCGCGCTCGAAATTGCCACGGTCAACATCACCCGGGCGGAGGCCAACCTGGAGAAGGCCCGGGCCGTGTTAGCTCAGAAGCAGGAAGCCAATCGCCGCAAGCAGACGCTTGTCGGCCGCGACGTCGTCTCGCAGCAGGTGGCGGAGGAGGCCGTGCGGGACGAGGCGGTGGCGAAGGCCGATGTTGTCGTTGCCGAAAGTGAAATCGTTAGCGCTCGCGCACAGCTTACCGATGCCAAGGCACAGGTTCAGTTCGAAGAGACCTTGCTGCAACACCGCACGCTCACAGCGCCCTACGATGCTATCGTGATCGAACGGCACAAAGAACTCGGCACCGTGGTCAAGGCCGGCGACCCGATCTTCACTCTGATTGCCGCGGGCAGCTACTGGGGGCTTGCCTATGTCGATGAGGCCCGAGCCGGGTTCATCAACGAAGGTCAACAGGTCGATGCGCGGCTGCGTTCGCGCCCTCAAGAGGCGTTTACCGGCAAAGTCGACCGCATCGGACTCGAAAGCGACCGCGTCACGGAGGAACGCCGTGTCTACATCAAAGGCCAGAATCCCCCGCCACGTGTTTTTCTCGGCGAGCAGGTGGAGTTCTGGATCACGGTCGCCACACTCGACAAGGCGCTGCTCGTACCGGCGGCCGCCGTGCATGGCTATGACGGGCGTCAGGGCACGGTTTGGACCGTCGAGGACGGACGGCTGCATCGCCGTCTCGTCAAATTCCGGCATCGCACCGAGGATGCCCGCTTGGAGATCGTCGATGGCGTGCCTGAAGGCACGCGCGTCGTTGTCAGTCTCGATAACGGCCTCAAGGAAGGCCGGGCCGTGCGTGTGAGCGAGGCGAGACCGCAATGAACCTCGCCTATCGTGACATTCGGCACGGTCTCGGCCGCTTCCTCCTGACCTGCGCCGGGCTTGGATTGCTCCTTGGCGTCGTACTGGCCATGATCGGCATCTATCGCGGGCTCATCGTCGAAGCCTTGACGATCGCGCGGGCTCCCGCTGTCGATCTATGGGTGGTGGAGGCCAATACGCGAGGCCCCTTCGCCGAAGCCTCGCGTATCCCTGGAGACATTCGCGAAGCCGTGGCGCGCATCGCCGATGTTACCGCTGCGGGCAGCATCACCTATCAGACCGTCGAGACCGAGCATCGGGGAGACAAACTCAGGCTCTACGTCATCGGCTACGAATTGACCCGACCCGGCGGACCGCCGGCGATCGCGGAAGGCCGTGAGATTGCTCGCAGTCATTACGAAATGGTCGCCGACCAGAGCACCGGTCTGACCCTGGGTGATCGCATCCGTCTTGGACGCCACGTATTCACCATCGTCGGGCTTACGCGCCATCAGGTCAACTCCGGTGGGGACCCCGCCGTCTACATCACACTGCCAGATGCCCAGAAGCTGCAATTCGACCTGGCGCCGCCCGCCGCGCGCGTCCAGCTGGCACGTGGCACCGGCGGCTCCAGCCTCGATACCGTCAATGCCGTCATCGCGCGACTGGACGCCAATGCATCCCCTGAAGCGGTGGCCGAGACGGTGCGCCGCTGGAAGCATCTGGCGGCGATTACACAGGAGGCTCAGGAGTTGATCCTGACGCGCTCGCTGGTCGATCGTGCCCGGCGTCAGATCGGACTTTTCACATCTCTTCTGCTCGTCGTGTCTGCCGTTATCATTGCACTCATCATTTACACGATGACGATGGAGAAGCTGAAGCAGATTGCCACTTTGAAGCTGATCGGCGCTCCAGACCGCACAATCATCGGCATGATTGTTCAGCAGGCCCTTGCGCTCGGATTCATTGGGTTCGCCACCGGCGCCACGCTCATCTTCAACGTCAAGGACTACTTTCCCCGGCGCGTGGTGCTGGAGCCCGACAATGTCATGATACTTGGCTTGATCGTGTTCGTTGTGTGCCTGCTCTCAAGCGGTCTTGGCGTGCGCGCGGCACTCCGGGTAGACCCTGCCACAGCACTGGGAGGTTGAGATGGCTGACGCGCCCGATCGGCCGCTCGTGCATCTCGACCGCATCTCGAAACACTTCGGCGAGGGCGAGACGCGCGTCGACGCGCTGCGTGAGGTATCCCTCGACGTTTACCCGCGCCAGGTCGTGGCGCTGCTCGGGCCGTCGGGCTCGGGCAAGACGACGCTCTTGAACGTCATCGGCTGCATTCTTGATCCATCATCGGGTTCGATGGAACTCGATGGAGAGCCGGTGCTGAAGAATGGTCTCTGGCTGAGGCCAAATCTCAGGCAGCTGAGACTCGACAAGATCGGCTTCATCTTCCAGTTCCACAATCTGATCCCGTTCCTCGATGCGACGGACAATGTGGCGCTCGTGCTTCAACTGGCGGGTGCCGATGCTGTGGCGGCCCGAACCCGCGCGGTCGAACTGCTCGACTATCTCGAGGTCGGGCACCGCCGGAGCGCTATGCCTGCCAAGCTGTCGGGCGGTGAGGCGCAGCGCGTCGCCATTGCCCGTGCTTTGGCGAACAAACCACGCATTATCCTCGCAGACGAGCCGACAGCGGCGCTCGATTCGAAGCGCGCGGGGATCGTTATGGATCTCCTGCGCAAAGTCGCCGTCGAGCAGGACGCGGCGATCATTGCCGTCACCCACGACGAGAAGATCTTCGATCGCTTTGATCGAATCTTCAGCCTTCGCGATGGCCGGCTTGACGAAGACGCTTCAGCTGAAACCCGTTAAGTGGAACTTGTGTCTGCGAGGAGGCCGATTTTCAGGAAAACGTGTCGGCCATGAGAGCGGCGAACCACTTGCCCATGTCTTTGAAGTTCTCCGCTGTCCAGTTCTCCGACGCGGCAAACGACTTCGGCACAGCCACCATTGATCTCGTCGCAGGGTCAAACTGGAAGACGGCATTAAGCCAAGTCGCCTCCGTTCGCGAGATGGTCGAATAGCAGGCGGAATTCGTGACTGGCGCAGGATCCGGCTGTCCGCCAGCAAAGATCCGTACCAAGGCGTCAGCACAGACTTTTGCCTCCTGATTGGCGATGTGACCTGCTTTGGGCTGAGTTGTCGCGCAGGAATCGCCGATGACATGGATGTTCGATGCAGTCTTGCTGACATAGCTCAGCACATCGACAGGGGCGAAGCGCTCATCGCTGCCCGCTAGGAGGCCCGAAGTAGCAACAAGAGCCCCCGCACGATGCGGCGGAATCACGTTGATGACGTCTCCACGAACCGGGCCCGCATTCGTCGACAACGTCATCTGCGCGGCATCGGCCGAGCTGATCTCCACACCGTTGCGGTACTCGATAACCTTGGCGTAAGGCCCAGTAAATGCACGCGTGAAAACCTCCTTCTCGACCGTGATATCCGGGTTAGCGTCCAGCAGAATGAGCTTTGCGCGCGGCTTCTTTGTCTTGATCCAGTCCGCGATCAGGCAAGCGCGCTCGTAGGGACCTGGCGGGCATCTGTAGGGCGCCTTGGGAACGGTCAACAGGACGACCCCGTTCTCCGGCATTCCGGCTAACTGCTTGGCCAACAGGTCCGTCTGAACACCCGCCTTCCATGCGTGAGGCATGCGGGTGTCGTCCAGGCCGGGAATGCTTTCAAAATCGATCCCAGGCGCCATCACGATACGGTCCGCAGTCAGTTGCTTTCCGGACGTGAGCTTTACGGCGGCGCGCGTAGAATCCACCTCGGCAACGTCGTCGATGATGACTTCGACGCCGTAGCGGTTGCGGAGTGTATCGTAACCGAACGTGAGATCCGCGATCGTTCGCTGCCCAGTGAGCACAAGGCTGCTCATAATGCTGGATACGTATCTGGCATTGCGCTCAACCAGAGTAACGGCCACTGCATCGCCCCACAGGCGCAAGTACTTGGTTACGGTGGCACCGCCCATGCCGCCACCGATTACGATCACGCGAGCCTTAGGCTTGATTGGCGGAGGAAGCGCCCAACCGGAGCTGGGCAATAAGGCAGCAAAGGAGCCAAAGGAGCTAATGAGAAATGCTCGGCGGTCCATGATGGCGCCCTCACCGTTACCGTTGCTGCGACAGCCACTGTACGAGGTCGCGCAACTGTTGCTCTGTGTACCCCATAGCGTGGCGGGTCATAATGCCCTCTTCTTCGGCACCAGATTGGTACTTGTGGAGCTTTCTGAGGAGTTTGCTGGCCGCTTTTCCCGTCAGCCGGTCGAACCCTGGGGCCGCATCGGTCGTACCGTGACACTGCGCGCAGTTTGATGCGAGAAGGCGTCCGGTGGGACTCGCTGCGCCTTGAGCCAGGGAAGCGGAGCTCACCGCAAGGAGGATGCCCATGGCACCAAACGCAACTTCGATACTGCGGAGCAGGCGGGGCCAGGCACCGCGGATGCTGGAACTCATTTCGGTGCTTCGGTCGCTATAGCGTTCCATCGGGCACCTCGTGTTTCAAAACCAAAAAAGGTTCATCTCCTCCACCTGTGCGGTGCGTGCTACCGAGGCGGCTTGGAGTTCACCATAGCTTATCGACCCACAACCATTTTGACTTTTGTAAGGAGCAGGGCGTTGCGGCCGGTCTGAGTAACGCGATCCGCGCTGCCGCGTGGGAAGCGACCCGCGCAGGGGGCATTGCCATGGTACCAACCGGCGCTGTTGTCGATCTTCATCGACGAGCAAGTGCAGGTCGCCGATGTCGCCACGCTTCATAGCGGTTTTGCCGTTGACAGCGGGGATCTTGCCGCCAACCTCGTTGCGGCGGAACGAGGCAAGAGAAATCATGCGCGCCATGATCCAAACTGAAAACTACGCTCTTTGCGGTCGGACGCAAGCGAGAAACAAGGGGGATAGAGTTGCGTCGCATCGACTTCAAGCTCGCTCCGCCACAGCTTGTCGGGCGCGCGCAACTTATCGGCATTGAACTCTTCAATCCGTTCGTCATAGCTGCGGTCGCCCAATCGGTTCGGCAGTCCGGTATGATGGCCAAGAATGCAATAGGCGATAAGCTGAGCCACTGGTGTTCCGTCCCTGACGGAGGATTCCGCTGGTCCGGCAAATCAGTCATGCTCTCCTGATGAGAGAAAACGTATGCTTCGATGTAAGCGGGGCTGACCGCAAACGGCTTCTCGCCATCGCGGCCGATCGCAACACACCGGTCAAGGTTGTGTGGCGCACCAAGATCATCCTCGCCACGGCCGATGGGCTGGGGACCATGGCGATCATGCGCGAGACCGGCAAATCGAAGCCCTGCGTCTGGCGGTGGCAGGAGCGCTTCATGCACGAGGGTGTCGACGGGCTTCTCGTCCATGGCGCTGCCGGTGCCGAAGCCACCATGGGTGATGAAGGGCAGTATGGTCTTGCCGGCAAGATCGGCGCCGGAGAGGAGCTGCGCATTGGGGCGGGCAGCGCCATGCCGCAGATCGGGAAGCCCAGAAACAGCGTGGTCTGCCGCGACAGATCGGGCGTCGGCTCCAGCGGCAGAAGCGCGTCGCTGTCGCGCCAGCGCGTGGCCCAGGCGACCATGTTCTCGTAATCCTCGGGCCATGGATCGCGCGGGCGGATCTCGATCAGCTCGGCATCGAAGCTGCGCGACAGGTGGCCCGCAAGCATCCGCGTATTGTTGGATCGCGACAGGAAAACGACAGCGACCTGACCGTTGCCTTCGGCACGCGCCGCGCTCCTGGCCCAGCCCGCGGCCGCCGCGAGAGACGCGCCTTGCAGAAGGCGACGGCGGCTGAAGCCGGTGATGTCGGTCTCGCTCATGGCTTCCCCGTATCCTGACCGTGGAAGAAATTTGCCGTAACACTGCCGTCGGTCAGGAAGTCGCTGCCGGCGACGAAGCCGTCCTCCGGCCCCATGACCAGCGCGGCAAGGGCCGTGATCTCGTCAGGCGTGCCGGCGCGGCCAGCGGGCATCTTCCTCAGCATCGCCCGATAGAAACCGGCGCGTTCGCCATGAAGCTCGTTATGCGCCAGCGGGTCACGATGATGCCGGGGCTGATCACATTGATCCGCGCGCCGCGCCTGGCCCAGTCGACCGCCTCGCCGCTCGGCAAGGACGATGGCGCGGCTCAAGCCCGTCGAGCAAGGCGCCCCAATCGCAAGAAGAAGTACCGCTGGAAGAAGGCGCTCTACCGAGAGCGGAACCGCGTCGAACGCTTCTTCAACAAACTGAAGAATTTCCGCCGCATCGCCACCCGCTATGACAAGCTCGGCGCCAACTTCTTCGCCTTTATCCAGCTTGCATCCATCCGCATTTTCTTGCGATCAATTGAGTCCACGCCCTAAACATCGGCGGCTCGACGCGATTGGATTTCGGCCGGATGTTCGCGTATCCGCCCTTGCCGGCAAGTTCGCCATGAGACACCGAGCGTCCTGGCTATGCACGCGACCGGTGTCGCCCGTACCGGCATGAGGGCCCGCGATGGCATAATCGGGCGGTAGCGCGTCCGGTTCGATCTTCCGGACGCGTCACCCGCCTCGCCGATGTACGCTTCGTCAAGCCCAGTCCGCGAGTGCAGAGGCTTTTCAAAGCCTCAATTGTGCGGGTTCGACGTCGCTTCAAATTGGTATTAGGTTGAAGCGGTGCGCCTTTTGCAGGCGAAGTGCTCGATGCCGACAAAATACAACCCGATTGGATGGATGCTTTCGGAGGCCGTCGAAAGTTTATCGCGCGCGGAGCGTATGCAGAGGCAGTTTTTCCAGCTTCGTCCCTACGGCAGCGCGGGCACACCAACATGGGAACCGCCCCGTTGACGTGCTGGAGACGGAGGAGGAGCTGCTCATCACCGTCGCTTTGCCCGGCGTCGCGCCGGATCACGTGGAAGTCGTGATTGAAGATAGCGTGTTGCAGATTGCCGGCCATCGGGTGCTTCCGCCGGAGCTGCGCAACGCGGACATCCATCGCCTCGAACTGCCGCAGGGGCGGTTCGAGCGGCGAATTGCGGGACCGTTCTGTTCCCCGGACTCGTCTTGTCACTGGCAGTGGGACGGCCGAAATCAATCGCGACTGTTCAGCAGGCGGTACGCGAAGAACGGCAGATCGGAGTCCTGCTGCAGCGAAACGGGGAAATCAACGATCCAGGACCGGATGATCTCTACCGGATCGGGACACTCGCGAATATCCTGCGTTACGTGACTACCCCGGACGGCACACATCACATCGTGGTTCAGGGCGTGCAGCGCATTCGCATCCTCGATTTCTATCCCGGAACGCTCTTTCCTGCCGCTCGCGCCGTCCATATATCCGAACCCGACGCACGCTCGCCGGAAATCGAAGCGCGTTTTCTCAATCTGCAAAATCAGGCCATCGGGTTGCGCAGCTCCTCCCTCAGGCACCACCGGGACTCATCACGGCCCTGCAGCAGACCACGTCGACCGGGGGCTGGCGGATCTGGCTGCGGGCACGATGGACATCCCGGCTCAGGACAAGCAGGCGATTCTCGAGACGATCGATCTTGCCGCACGGATAGATCGGATTTCCCGTCTGCTCGCCGAACGCATCGAAGTGTTGCGTCTTACCCAGGAGATAGGACGCCAGACCAAGGCCGCCCTCGACGAGCGCCAGCGCGAGGCCGTCCTGCGCGAGCAGATGGCTGCGATCCAGCGACAGCTCGGGAGGGCGAGGGCAAGGCGCAGGAGGTTGCGGAACTCATCGAGGCCATCGCCAAGGCGAAGATGCCGGCGGACGTCGAGGCGCAGGCAAAGAAGGAGCTCAGCCGCTATCAGCGCCTGCCAGAGGCGGCTGGCGAGTCCGGTGTGATCCGCAACTACCTCGACTGGCTGATCGAGCTCCCATGGAGCTAGCCGGAGGAAAAGCCCATCGACATCGGCTCAGCGCGCCGCATCCTGGACGAGGACCATTTCGGCCTGGAAAAGATCAAGAGCCGCATTATCGAGTATCTCGCCGTTCGAAAGCTGGCGCCGCATGGGAAGGCCCCGATACTGTGCTTCGTCGGCCCGCCCGGGGTTGGCAAAACCTCGCTCGGGCAGTCCATCGCCCGGGCGATGGAGCGGGCGTTCGTTTGGGTCAGTCTCGGCGGTGTGCATGATGAGGCCGAGATCCGAGGACATCGCAGGACTTATGTCGGAGCGCTGCCGGGCAACATCATTCAGGCCGTCAAGAAAGCGGGCGCCCGAAACTGCGTGATGATGCTCGATGAGATCGACAAAAATGGGCCGCAGCATCCAGGGCGATCCGTCCGCAGCGATGCTTGAGGTTCCCGATCCCGAACAGAACAGCACGTTTCGCGACAACTACCTGGGTGTACCCTTTGACTTAA
>WBZU01002762.1_pt1 | contig 11866 bp, 15 predicted proteins | sample 5204311 | NCBI WGS metagenome assembly WBZU01 (sample SAMN12344359, study PRJNA552823) | activated sludge metagenome | biome: Activated sludge suspended growth; feature: Nitrification reactor; material: Wastewater; isolation source: activated sludge from nitrification reactor of wastewater... | reverse complement strand
GTGATCAAGGATTGCGGCGCGGGCGTTGTCGAGGCCTTCAAGCAGGCGACGCCGAAGCATCAGGACTATGTCGAAGTCCTGGCCTTGATGTTCACGCTTATGCGCACCGTCCGCAGCAAATCCAGGGCGGAGATCGAGTCCCTCATCGATGCGCCCGAGGCCTCCGAGGTCTTCGCCAAGGCGCCGACGGTTCTGGCCGACAAGGATCTCACCGACTTCATCTGCGACTACATGCGTCTTCTCATCATGGGGAACGCGCGCACCCATGAGATCGAAGCCCTCATGGAAGAGGAAATCGAAACCATCCGGCACGACCGATTGAAGGCGTACCACGCGTTGACCACGGTCGGCGACGGGCTGCCGGCCATCGGGATCATTGCCGCAGTCCTTGGCGTGACGAAGGCCATGGGCGCGATCAGCGAGTCGCCGGAGGTGCTTGGCAAGCTTATCGCGGCCGCGCTCGTCGGAACCTTCGCAGGTATCTTCTTTTCCTACAGCGTGGTTGCGCCGATCGCCACGAAGATGAAGGCTGTCCGGGAGAAAAGGCTGCGCCTTTACGTCGTCGTGAAGCAGTCGCTTCTGGCGTTCATGAATGGGGCCATTCCGCAAGTGGCCATTGAGCATGGACGCAAAACGATTTCCAACAGGGAGCGTCCGGGTATCGACGAAGTCGAGGCGGCGACGATGGGCGCAACAGCGGCCGCCACGCCAGCCGCGAGCGCCGCATGAGCGCGCCTGCGCGGACGGCCTTCGCCGACGAGCAGATCGCCATGTTCGTGAAGGCCATTCAGGCGACGCCGGCGTCTGCACGGCAATCCGGCGCCAACGCTTCTAACTGCGCGCAGTTGGCGGATCTGGTGGCCGGCGCAATCCGGGCAGCGCTGGAAGAGATCATGTCGAAAGCCGAGTTGGCGGTCGCGGGCGTCAAGACGGTTGTCTTATCTGATTTTGCCGCGAAGGACCCGTCGGTCTATGCCGTGGCCAATTTCGACGATGAGTGGATTGTCCTGCGCATGAGCGCGCGGGCGTTCGATTGGCTGGTGGCTGCAAGTCTCGGTGGCAGTCCCCGGAACACGCCTGATCTGTCGCGGCCGGTTTCACGGATTGAATCGGCCATGGCGCGCGTCATTGCCGGGCGCATCTTCAATAGCATTGCAGATACGTTTGCCGGATACGGATTCATCGCCGATCGAAACGATATCTCTGTCGTAACGGCAGTAGAAGATCTGAAGCGTATCCCGGCTGATGTAGGGATGACGGTTATTTCCACCGGTCTTGCTGTGGCGGGCGAGATGGCGGTGTTCGATGTGGCTGTTACGCCCGCCATTATAGCTTCGTGGCGAGCGTCTACCGGGGAGGAAAACACAAACAGCGAGAGCCCCACGCAAGGCAAATCGCCGGACATGCCGGAAGGCGAGGATATGCTCGCATCTCTGCCGGCAATCAAGGTCGGCGTATCGGCAATACTGTGCGAACAGGTGATCGAGCTCGACGATATTCTGAAGTGGTCGGTGGGGGAACCGATCCTGCTTGGGGTAACGGCGGACGCGGCTGTGCAGCTCCTGGCAAACGATGTCCCGCTTTTCATGGCCGATCTTGGCCGGATGAATGGATGGATGTGCGTGAAGGTATCCAATGAAGCGGTGGAGGTCGCACCGGATGCTCTTACAAGTCTATGAGGGGTGAGAATGGCAGCCGATGGAGTGAACGACATCGCAGAGGTAGCAAGCGTGAGCGACTTTGCGACCGAACTTTCGCAGGCAGCGGAAGATGCATTGCCGACGCTTGGCGGCGGATCGGATGGTCAGTTGCGCAGACCGGCGGCGTCTGGCAGCGATGAAGCCGAGAAGCTTCAGTCGATCCTGAAGATACCGGTCACGATGAAGGTGGTCGTCGGATCGGTCACGTTGCCGGTATCTGAACTCAGAACCCTGGTGGCCGGCGATATACTGACATTGGATCGCAAGGTCGGCGATCCCGTCGACGTGCTGGTGAACGGACAAATCCTGGCACGTGGCGTGCTTGTCATTGCCGACGAGAAAACGTCACAACTCGGTGTCCAGCTCACAGAGCTGGCAGGGGCACAGCGGCCGCGCCGAATACCGCAATCCGAGCGATCATGAGTGCGCCGGTGGAGCATCTCCTCCCGCAGAACGACCAGCTCAGCGAGCTGGATGGCGCGACGAAGGCGGCGCTTCTCCTGCTTGCCGTGAACCGTGACAAGGCGGTCGAACTGCTGAAGCGACTTGATGCCGGCGAGGTCAAGCTCATCGCGCAGGGTGCCGAGAGACTGGGTGCGGTGACGCCCGATCTGCTGGCGGGCGTCATTGCAAATTTCAGGACGACCTTCGAAGACGGCATAAAGTTCCTGGGTACCACAGATGAGGTGCGCAAGCTCATCGTCGAGGCCGTGGGACAGGAGGCTATTGCCGATCAGCCCGCCCCCAACATGCCAGCCTCAGAGGTCCCGGCGGATCTGTGGTCATGCGTGGGGCAACTTTCCATCGAGGAACTCAAGTCCTACATCGTCGCCCAGCACCCGCAAGTGGCCGCATTCATACTGTCGCGCGTGGACCCGGATCAAGTTGCAACGCTGATGCAGGAACTGGACTTGGAACTTTGCAGCGATCTGCTGACCCGGATGCTTCCCAAGGCCGAGCCCTCGGGAGAAATCGTGCAGGCAATCGAATGCGCGATGGCCGCAGATCTGATGAAGGAGAGTGCCGGGAGGAGCGGGCAGGGGCGCGCCGAGTTGGCTTCGGTATTGAACAGACTGGACCGGACCCGGGCATCCAACGTCATCAGCCGTTTGCACGAACAATCTCCAGCGGACGCCAAAGCGGTCGAGCGAATGCTCTTTAGATTTGAGGATCTCGCGCACCTTCCGGCGAAGTCCTTGACGGCGGTGGTCGAGCAGATGCCTGTCGATCAACTGGTGCTGGCCCTGAATGGTGCGGACAGCGAATTCACGGCGGCGGTCTTGGGTGTGATGCCGGCCCGCGGCCGGCGGATGGCGGAATCGGAACTGCAGAATGGTGCCGAGGCGAACCCCAAAGCCATCGCGGCTGCACGCAAGGCCGCGGTCGATACCGTTTTGCGCATGGTCGCCTCCGGCGCGATCGAGTTGCCTTCCTAGACCTCGCAACAGGCAATGTCCGATACGCCCGACAAGGACAGTAAAACAGAGGAAGCGACCGAGAAGCGGCGCGAGCAGGCGCTCGAGTCCGGCAATGCGCCAGTGTCCCGCGAGATGTCGCATCTGGGCTTCGTATCTGCGGTCATGGCGATTGTCGCATGGGTATCGGTTGCAGCTTCCTCGCGCGTAGCAGGCGTTCTTGCAACATTCATCGAGCGGCCCCACGAGTTCCAGCTGGGCTCGGCCGCCGACGTGTCGGCGTTGTTGGGCGCTATCCTGGCAGAGACCCTGCCGCTTCTCGCGCCGCTGCCGGCCGCATTGATAGTAACCGGTGTTGCATTCCAAGTGCTGCAGACGCCGTTGCGGCTTTCGTGGAAGCGTCTGGCGCCAAAAGCAGAGCGGATATCAATTGCATCGGGGTGGAAGCGCATTGCGAGCACGACAGGATTGGTGGACCTGGGCAAGGGACTCCTCAAGCTGGGATTTCTGGGTGCCGTCGTTGCACTCTTCGTGCGCGCACATGCGGCCAGCCTGCAAGAAGCGCTTTTTGCCGATCCCCGGCAACTTCCCACGTCGCTTGCGGCGGCTGCCATGTGGGTTCTGGTACCGGCCAGTGTGGGGATTGCAGTCCTGGCGGTGGCCGACGTGCTCTTCAGCCGCTTTTCTTGGTCGCGCAGGCTCAGAATGACGCGCCAGGAGGTGCGCGATGAGGCCAAGCAATCCGAAGGCGATCAAATTTTGGCGCATCGGCGCAGGTCGATCGCCCGCAACCGGATTCGCAAGATGATGATTTCAGGCGCGCCGAGGGCCACGCTCGTGGTGGCCAATCCAACGCATTACGCGGTCGCGCTGCGCTACGTGCTGAGCGAAGGCGGAGCACCGATGGTTGTGGCCAAAGGGCAGGATCTCATCGCGCTCCAGATGCGCCGTATTGCCAAAGAACACGGCATTCCGGTTGTCGAGGACAAGGCGCTCGCGCGCTCGCTCCATGCCGCCGTGGAAATCAACCAGGCAATCCCGCGCGAATTCTATGCCGCCATAGCCAGCATCATGTTGATGTTGCGCAAGGCCGGCAACCGTCATGTGGTCCAGGCGCTGGAGAGTTAGGAAGGAGCTGGCCCGGGATCAAGGTTGGCGCAAGGGATCAAGGGCAAGGTTGAGCCGGGTCTATGATGGACACGATCAGCATGACGCTTATGAATTTCTTTGCTGTTGCTTCCCGCCATGCCGCGTGGATTGCGGAGCGCCGGACGGTGGCGGCTACCAACATCGCCAATGCGAATACGCCTGGATACAAGGCGCAGGCTGTCGGCTCGTTCAGCGATGAGCTCCGCCGGATCGATTCGGGAGCCGGAGGATGGCTTTCCATTTCCGGTGCGCGCGATAACGCGGGCCGTGAAGACCAAGTGCGCGGGTCTCCCGCATACCACTCGGGCAACAATGTAAGTCTTGACAACGAGCTTGTGACCGCCGGCGCCGTGGCGCGCGATCAGATGCTGAATGCCGGCCTCACCAAGGCGTTCAATCGCCTTATCGCCCTGTCGGCGCGGGGATGATCATGGATCCGCTGCTGGCCGCCGCGCGGATTGCGCAAAGCGGAATGTCCGCACAGTCCGAACGGTTGAGAATCGTCGCAGAGAATCTCGCCAATGCCAACTCCACGGGGCAGACGCCGGGCAGCGACCCGTATGCCCGCAAGACGATCACATTTCGTTCGGAGTTCGACGATCTCGTTGGCCAGGACCTCGTGCGGGCTGCCGAGGGAAGGCGGGATTCCGCGCCCTACCGTATCGAGCATGAGCCGGGACATCCGGCGGCGGATGCGCAAGGCTTCGTGAAGTACCCCAACGTCGAGCCGCTGCTCGAGCTTGGCGATATGCGTGAGGCCAACCGCAGCTATCTGGCAAACCTGCAGATGATGAAGAATGCCAGGGATGCGGTGAACGCAATCATCGATCTTCTGAGGACGGCGTCATGAAGATATCGAGCGCGTCCGGCGGCGGAGTGCAGCACATCGCTCAGGCGCTTGTATCGCCTGGTGCGGACGCAGCCGTTGCAGGTTCCGGTTTCGGCGATGTGCTCAAAAGCATGTTGAGCGATTTGGATCGCTCGCTACGCGCTGCCGAGCAGAACGCCATTGGCGCCATGACAGGCGATGTCTCTCTGCAGAAGGCCGTCGAAAGCGTGGTGCAGGCAGAGCAGAAAGTGCAGCTCACGGCGGCCGTGCGGGACAAGATCGTCGCAGCCTACCTCGAGTTGACGAGAATGCAGATCTAAGAGGCAAGGCATGCGCTCTCTCTACATCGCAGCGACGGGGATGGCGGCTCAGCAGACGCAAGTTGACGTCATCGCCAACAACATCGCGAACGTCAATACGACGGCCTTCAAGCGGTCGCGAGCGGAGTTCACGGATCTGTTGTATCAGACCGACCGGCGATCGGGCGTCGTGAACACCACCGGCGGTGAGCCGATCCCGGAAGGTGTTTCGGTCGGTCTGGGCGTCAGGGCGGCAGGCGTCCGCAACCTGCACCTGCAAGGCGCTATGACCAAAACCGGCAACTCACTCGATCTGTCCTTCAACGGGCGGGGTTGGTTTCAGATTGCCGGGCCCGATGGAGAAACGCTGTATACGCGCGCAGGCGCCTTCAACAAGAGTGCGACAGGCCAGATCGTGACCTTGGATGGCTATGCGGTACAACCGAGCATGGTTGTGCCTGAGGGCACCACGGAAATCGTCATAAATGAATCTGGCGAAGTGTTCGCGCGCGTCGAGAATGCACAACTGTTGACCAGTATCGGTGTGCTTTCGATCGTGGACTTCCCTAATGAAGTAGGTCTCGAGGCTCTCGGCGGCAACTTGTTCAGAGAAACAGAGGCGTCCGGATCTCCTGTAACCGGGGTGCCCGGTGGCGACGGGTTCGGCGTGATCAAGCAAGGTTATCTCGAAGCCTCGAATGTCGATCCGGTCAAGGAGATCACGGAGCTCATTTCGAGCCAGAGAGCCTACGAGATGAATTCGAAAGTGATCCAGGCAGCCGATGAGATGTACGCAACGATCAGCAAGGGGTTGCGATGATCTCATCGGGCGATCTCGCTCTCGCTGGCGCCGCGCTTGCCATTGCGTCGGCCATTGTCTGTGGGCCGGGCTTGGCGCGCAGCGCGGAGCCGGTGGCAGAAAGAGGGGCAATCGAGGTCATCGTCCCGCAGGTGGCGATCTATCCCGGCGACAAGATCCGTGAAGGGTTGCTGACCACCAAAGTCATTCGCGCGAATGACGCCGTCCTTTCGGCGGTCTTCACGTCCAGCGCGGATCTGGAAGGCCGGGTCGCACGTCGAACGCTTGTGCCTGGTCAACCCATTACAAAGGATGCGGTTCGTGCGTTCCATGTCGTGACGCAAGGGCAACGCGTCGCCATACGGTTTCAATCCCAATCCATCTCGATCGTCATGACGGGGTTCGCGGTTCAAGCGGGCGGCGTCGGCGATGTCATTTCAGTGCGCAACACCGACACGGGCCGTCTCGTGCGAGCCCGCATCAGGGATGCCGAGACGCTTACGGTGGTTGGGCCATGAGTCGTGGCGCGATCGCGTTTGCCTGCTTGTGTTTCTGGCCGGTTACGGTGCTGGCTGATGGGGCCAACGACACCAGGATCAAGGATATCGTGTCCGTGCAGGGTGCGCGGGGAAATCACCTTTTCGGATATGGGCTGGTGATAGGCCTGAATGGGACCGGAGACAGCCTGCGCAGCGCTCCTTTCACGCAACAGTCGTTTCAATCCATGTTGGACAGGATGGGCGTGAACATCCGCACCATGAATGCGCGGACGAGAAATATCGCGGCGGTTATGGTGATGGGAGAATTGCCGGCTTTCGCAACTCCAGGCGGGCGTATGGACGTCACCGTGGCGTCCATGGGCGACGCGACCTCTCTGTCGGGCGGCTCGCTTCTGCTGACAGCTTTGCAAGGCGCCGATGGCGAGATTTATGCGGTAGCCCAGGGGGCGGTTGCCGTCAGCGGGTTTCAGGCCGGGGGGCGTAACGAGACGGTGTCGCAAGGCACGCCTACGGCGGGGCGGATTCCCAACGGCGCGTTGGTGGAGCGGGCATCTCCCGCGCAGTTGGATCAAACTGGTGTGGTCATTATCGAGCTTCGCAATCCCGATTATGACACTGCCGTTCAGGTGGCGGATGCGATCAATGCCATGGGGCGCGTGCGTTTTTCGAGGCCGATTGCACAGGAGCTGGATAACAGGCGCATCGCCATCAAGGTGCCGCCACGACTGCCGGTATCGCGCTTGATTGCCGAAATCGGAAACGAGCGCGTGCGCCCCGATGTTCCGGCCCGTGTCGTCATCGATGAGCGAACCGGAACGATCATCGTCGGCAAGGATGTTCAGATCATGCCGGTGGCCGTCTCGCATGGCAGCTTGAATATCCGCGTCAGCGAAACTCCGATCGTTTCACAGCCAGCGCCCTTCTCGCAAGGCCGCACCGTCACCGATACCGAAAGCCAAGTCCAGGTATCGCAGCAAGGCGACAGCATGGGCATCGTATCGGGCGCCAGCCTCCAGGCTCTCGTGGCCGGCCTCAATCAAATGGGACTGAAGCCAACGGGTATCATAGCCGTCCTGCAAGCGATCAAATCTGCTGGGGCCCTGCAAGCGGAATTGGTCGTTCAGTGATGCGGTCTTTATTCTCAGCCAAGTCTGCGTGGCCGCTTAGCACATTGTTCAGTGTGATTGTCGCCGGCATGGCCCTCTGTCTGGGTTGCGGATCTGCAAGCGCGCAAGTCTTGAACGGCTGGCAGCCCGACGTTCAACCAGATCCAGCATTGCGGGCGAACAGGCCTCCGGATTCTGTGCAGCAACGTGCCATGCCCGGCGACGCTGCGGCCAAGCCAACTTCAGTAGGCATAGAGACCCGCCGCATTCAGGATCAACCGCAAACACCTCCTCGCCCAGAGCTTGCAAACAGCGCGGAACGCCAAGTGCCTCCTTCCCCGATCGTGCAAAATCAACCCCTCCCGGAGGACACGGCCGAGACGTCAGAGGCAAGTGCAAAACCACAGTCTGTCGAGCCAGACATGTCGCTTGCACGGCAATATTGCCGGGTTGTCGGCAACGATGCGCTTGCTGCGAAGTTGACGGAAGAGAGGCGGCGTGCGGAAGACCTCAAGCGCCGGATCGAAGCCAAGATAGGGGAACTGGAGGCGGCCACCGCCGAGCAGAAGAAGTGGCTTCGGTTACGCAACGAATTTCAGGAGAAAGCCACGGACAATCTTGTTGCGGTCTATGCCCTCATGGATGCGGAAGCCGCGGCGCAGAGATTGACGGACGTGACCGATAATGTCGCCGCGGCGATATTGCTGAAGCTTCCTGCCAAGGCCACAAGCGCCATTCTTGCCGAGATGCAATCGGACAAGGCCGGACGTCTCACCGCTTATCTGGCGGGATCGGCCGATATTGCCGGGAGCCCAGCGACACGACAGGCTACGCCATGATGCGGCGCGCGCTTCTGATAACGGCAGGCGTGTGCCTTCTCAACGGGGGATGCGCAGTGGCGCCTGAAGAGATCGGTCGTGAACCGCTTCTGTCGCCGGTCGGGTCCGGGCTTCTCGTCAATCAGGTGGGATCGATAGGTGAGACCGCGCCGCGCGATCCACCACCCTCGCCAGGATCGATATGGCGCGATTCGTCAGCGTCGCTGTTTCAAGATCCGCGCGCGGAACGGCCTGGCGATGTTCTCACGATCAAGATCAATATGAAGGACAGGGCGTCTCTTGACAGCAGCTCGGAGCGTTCGCGCGATGGATCGCGCGGCTTGTCAACGTCCCTGGAGTATGCCTTGGCGCTGTTCGGCATCAATCGGTCCGGCAAAGGTTCGATAAATCTCGATGCCAAGGGCGCCACCTCCGCGCAAGGCAAGGGCGCTACAGAGCGCGAAGAGAAGCTCGATCTGCGTATCGCCGCCGTCGTCACCGAACGGCTTGCAAACGGCAATCTGGTGATCAGCGGATCGCAGGAGGTGCGCGTCAATTTCGAGCTGAGGATTGTCGAGGTGAGCGGCGTCGTGCGCCCGCGCGATATCGCCACCGATAATACCATTCCTTACGAGAAGATCGCTGAGGCCAGAATTTCAGTGGGAGGGCGGGGGCGCGCCATGGAAGTTCAGCAGCCTGCATGGGGGCAGCAGGTTTTGGACCAGGTGCTTCCCTTCTAGGTATTGCCGGTGCGGGGAATCATCGATGGCAGCATCTGCATAAGAAAGAACGTGATGTGGCTATTGTTCAATCGGCGCTGGCATTTCTTGCTGTTACTCTCGTCGGCGTGGTTGCCGGAGGCGGAGGTGCGTGGTTCCAAGCCCGGCAATCGACTCGTGAACTGGTCGCGTCCGCGCCAGTGTGCGAAGGCGCGACGCCGGGAAAAGTCCAGTTGAGCGACGCGGCATCGACGCTGATCGAGATCCCAACGATTATTACGAACCTGGCAGGAGAGAATGCGCCATGGGTGCGGTTGGAGGTTTCGGTGGTATTGCCGGCCGGGTTTGCAGACAAGACGCGGGTTGCCGCAGAGCTAGCGCAGGACTTCCTGGGCCACGTTCGCACGCTGCAATCAATGCAACTGGCCGGAGGGACAAATCTTCATTATTTCCGGGAGGATCTGAAGGAGATTGCGCGCATTCGCACCTCGCAAGACAGTCTGGACGTGCTGATCAAGACCCTGGTCATCGAATAGCGAGCCTCGCTGCGCTGTTTGCCGTCTTCCTGCTCTATCCTGTCACGGCCGCCCAGGCACAGTCGTTTAACCTGACGGACCTGCTTGGCGGGCAAGCGCCAACGGCGGCGGGCGGCATCGTCCAGGTTCTGCTCGTACTCACGATCCTTTCGATCGCTCCGGGCATACTTGTGATGATGACGTGTTTTACACGGTTCATTGTCGCGCTTTCGTTCCTGCGCGCTGGGCTTGGATTGCAGACGACCCCGAGCAACGTCATTCTCATCAACCTGGCGTTGTTCATGACTTGGTTCGTGATGGCGTCAACTTTCGATCAGGCGTGGAGCCATGGATTGAAGCCGTTGATGGAGGAGAAGATCACTACGGAACAAGCCGTCACGGAGATGGTGAAGCCATTCAAGGCGTTCATGACAGCGAACGTGCGACCCAAAGATACCGAGCTCTTTCAGAAAATGATCAAGGAGACGGCGCCGGGAACCGACGCCGATGCCGAGAGCCTTCAGATTCTGGTCCCTTCTTTCGTCGTCTCTGAATTACGCAGAGGATTTGAGATTGGCTTCCTGATCGCCTTACCGTTTCTGGTGATCGACATCGTGGTGGCAAGCATCGTCATGTCGATGGGCATGATGATGGTGTCACCGGTTGTCTTCTCCCTTCCCCTTAAAGTGCTCTTCTTCGTCCTGATCGACGGGTGGAGCATCCTCGTTGCAGCGCTCATCAAGTCATACGCTTGAGTGGAGCTTGCGAGCGTCATCGCGCGGCCCGCCGGTGAGGCGTTCAAGGGATGCGGGCGTAAGGGCTGAAGACATATCATGTTGTGATTCGCATGCGCAGGGCGAAACATAAGCTTCGGCCGGAAACCTTCGCCCCCCGCACGCGCTCATCCGGCATGTCAGGCGGCATGTCACGCAACACGCTAGCGCTTCTGGGTGGCTCTCATGGACAGCATCAAGACGAATTTTGCGGCAATGACCGCTTTGCAGTCGTTACAGGCAACGAACAAGGAGCTTCTGAAATCGCAGCAGCGGATTTCGACAGGCTATCGCGTTTCCACAGCGGAGGATAACGCGGCCTACTGGTCGATCTCGACGACGATGCGATCCGATAACAAGGCGCTGAGTACCGTCACTGACGCACTGGGTCTTGGAAGCGCGACTGTTGACGTCACCTATACGGCCTTGAATAGCGCAATCGACGTCACGAGCGAAATCAAGGCGAAGCTCGTGGCCGCGCGCGAGCCGGGTCTGGACCGCGGACATATCCAGGACGAGCTCGCAGAGCTTCAGAGCCAACTGAAAAGCATCGCCAACTCCGCGCTCTTCTCCGGCCAGAACTGGCTGGCTGTCGACAGTTCTGCGGCGGGCTACAATGCGACGAAATCGATCGTGTCGTCGTTCTCCCGCGCATCCGATGGAACGATCGACATCGGCACGATAACGTTCGCAGTCGACGATGCGAAGCTGTTCGATGCCTCTGCCTCCAGCGACGGCATCCTGGATGCCTTGCGTGATTCGACGGGCGCACGCGCGGCCGGCGGGACCTTCTCCGTCACATCGATCGACATCTCTGGACTGACGGACTCGCCAGCAGATCTGACGAAGCTGGAAGAGTACATCAAAGGTGTGAATGTGGCGATCGACGACATGACCGCGGCAGGCAGCAGCCTGGGATCGATCAAACAGCGTATTGGCCTGCAGCAGACGTTCGTGAAAGCGTTGATGGATGCGATCGATCGAGGGGTCGCCACGCTCGTGGATGCGGACATGAATGAGGAATCGACGAAGCTGCAGGCCCTTCAGGTTCAGCAGCAACTGGGCGTACAGGCGCTCAGCATCACTAACAGCTCGACGCAGAACATCCTCTCGCTCTTTCGCAATGGCTAGGCACCTTTTTGAGGCGCGGCAGGTTAGAAAGCGCGCGCGGAGGAGCCGCGGCGTGCGCCGGACGGCAGATCGCGGCAGGCGCTTGAAGGAGTAGCCGGAAAAGAGAGGTCGTT
>WBZU01002760.1_pt1 | contig 11868 bp, 16 predicted proteins | sample 5204311 | NCBI WGS metagenome assembly WBZU01 (sample SAMN12344359, study PRJNA552823) | activated sludge metagenome | biome: Activated sludge suspended growth; feature: Nitrification reactor; material: Wastewater; isolation source: activated sludge from nitrification reactor of wastewater... | reverse complement strand
AGATGTTGACCTCCCGCAATTGCAGGCCGCTGCGGCGCAGCGGTGGGAGCAGCATCATGCAGAAGGGGCAGCCCGGCCTCCAATACACCTCCACCAGTGGCTGTGCGGTGTGCTCTTCGATCATCGTGCGGTATCTCCTCAATCGAGTTAATTCGGGTGGGCACCGGTGAGCCCGCGATGAGACCTGGATCCGCATCCGGGGACGAGCAGGCCGGCATGCTCCTGGCTCATGGCAGATCGCCGCGGGCCAGGCGGTCCAGGACCTCATGCATGTGCTCGACGGCATGCGGGTCTGGCATCCGCCGTGCCGCCCAGCGGGAGAGCGCGGAGTCGAGCTGGCGGTACTCGGCGGCGGCGGCGGCGCATCGGCCGCAGACGGCGAGATGGGATTCCAGGCGGCGGATCTCGTCGTCGGTGAGCAGTGCGGCCGGGTCGGCGTCGAGGTAGCGCTGGATTCGGCTGGCCGACCAGCGACAAGTGACCATGGTGCGGATGGCGCGGATCATCGGCGCGCTCCTGCCTCGGCCGCGGCGAACTGCGGACGTAGTTGACGGCGGAGCCGGTCTCGCGCCCGGCTGAGTCGGGACATCACCGTCCCGACCGGGACACCCAGGGCGTCGGCAGCCTCGCTGTAAGTCAACTCATCGACATCGATCAGCAACAGCACGGTGCGGAACTTCGGGTCCAGGCTGCGCACGGCGCGTTCCAGTTCGTGTGGCAGGAATGCCTGCATCACTTGCTCTTCGGTGTTTGAGGGTTCGGCGCCGAAGGCGGGCCGCGCGCCGGTATAGGACCCGATGTCCTCGACACTGGTGGGGCGCTGACGGCGGTGCATGTTCATGTTCGTGTTCCTCAGGATTGTCAGCAGCCAGGCCCTCGGGTGGCGGCCGTCGAAGCGGTCGATGAACCGCCAGGCGCGGACGAGGGTCTCCTGCACCAGGTCCTCGGCCTCAGCCGGTCCTACCAGCGTGCGCGCCACCCTGAGCAGCACCTCGATCTCCGGCTCGACATGACACCGGAAGGCTTCCGTTCGGGCGGCCCGGTCCTGGCTGTTGGAGGGGTCCACGGTCAGGTAACCCGCCGAGTCATCATCAGCCTTCCCATTTCCGGAGGGCGCATTCACCGCTGCTGGCGGGACGGGACGGACGACCAGCGGCGAAGCTCGCGGGTGATGGCCCGCAGTGCATGTGCTGCGGCCGTGGTGTCGCCGGCACGTGAGGCGGCGAAGGCGCCGAAGAGGGCGGCCTGCAGCAGTCGTGCGCGGTCCCGGGCTGACCCGGCCTCGATGTCGCCGGCCTCCTCGGCCCATACCAGAGCGGTGTGGAGTGCCTGTTCGATGCGTCGCCGGTAGGCCAGCACCCTGTCGCGGACTTCTGGGATGCCGTCGCCCACTTCGACCATGGTGTTGACCATGAAGCAGCCGCCGGGGAAGGTGTCGTCGTCGAGGACGGCGCCCACCTGGCGGAGAAACCTGGCGATGTCGGGCAGGCCCCGCTGCGCGGTTTCCAGGCCGGCGATGAATCCGTTCATGTCGCTCTCGTAGCGCGCCAGGGCCGCATCCAGCACGCCCTGCTTGCTGCCGAACGCGGAATACAGGCTCGAGAGGCTCAGGCCCGCGTCCGCGGCGAGTTCCTCGACGTTGGTCGCCCGGAATCCCCGGCTCCACAGCGCGTGTTCCAGGGCGGCGGTGGCGGCGTCGAGGTCGAACTCGCGGGGCCGGCCGCGCTTGCGTGGACTGCCAGACGGAGTAGACATTTCGGAATGGACACTACACAATACATAATTACGGATTGATTACTCTGAAATAATGACCGGAAAGCGAGTCGTCATGACCCACACCGAACGCGCCCTTAGCCCGTGACCGCGAGGAACGGTCCGATGGTGCACGACAGCGAGGCCACCGCGTAGCCGATCCCGTAGCCGAACATCGACCCCAGCCGCGCGGTGGGCCGCCCCGCGACTCGACTTGGGCAGCAACACGGTGACGTCCCGCCCGCTGATCCATCCGCCCAGTGCCAGCAGGACGGCGCCGACGATCACGGTCAGCACCGGAAGGTAGTGCTGCACCGAGGCGGCGATCGGGGCGAGGATCAGGGCGAAGGATCCGAAGACGACCAGAATCCGGCGGCCATCATCGCCGTCGCCGTCAGTGCCCGCCCCACTGCCGTCAGGCCGCGACAGCGAACTGGTTTTTCCGCTTTTCGTGGCGAAACTGAAAACCGTACGGTTGTACAGGTCTGCCGTTTGATGCTGGCGGGGCCTCGCTTGGAGCCGTCCGTGAGAGTAGGATTAAATCCTACCGCTTCGAAGGAGTGCGTCCCATGCGAACAACCCGTCAACTCAGCATCACGCTTCCCAATGACATGGCGGACGCCCTACGCGAAAGGGTGTCTGCCGGCGAGTATGCCAGCGAGAGCGAAGTAATTCGCGAAGGTCTCCGCGCCTTGTTCGCCCGCGATCGCGCAGTCGAAGCGTGGCTCCAGACGGAGGTCGCCGCAGCCTACGATGCTGCGGTCGCGGACCCTACGCGTGCGATTTCGGCGAAATCAGTAAGGGCTCGCCTGGCCGAGGAGCAAGCAGGGACCGTGTGACGTTCAGGATCTCATTCACGCCGGAGGCCGAAGAACAACTCGTCCAGCTTTACCGCTATATCGCCGCTGCTGGATCGCTCGAAGCTGCAGCTCGGTACATGGATTCGGTCGTGACGTTCTGCGAAGGTCTTGTTGACTTTCCGTATCGAGGCAGATCGCGCGACGACATCAGGCCGGGACTTCGCACCATCGGTTTCCGCCGCCGGGTAGTTATTGCCTACGCAGTTGTCGGCGAAGTCACCTTGATCGTCGGAGTCTTTTACGGTGGCCGGAACTACGAGGTCGCTCTGGCCGAGCCGGACGAATAGCGGTCAGACGCGAAATCGACTGAACGAGTTGGCAATTGACATTACGCACCCACTCCGCAGCGAGCAAGCGGCAGCAGAGCCAGCCCCACTACGACAGACCAGGTGCAGTGTAGGTTCGCAGCAGGCGGCGCTAGTCATCATCATCATCATCAACAAGAAGAAGAAGCGGCAGCAGTGCGGCGGCTGTAGGTTCCGCTTTTCGATGGCGAACTCGATCCTTGCTGAGCTGCGGATTGGCAGCTTTTCCGGCCACGATGGCGAAGAGGTTTTTCCGCTTTTCGTGGCGAATCCGAGAACCGCACGGTTGTCCAGCTCCACAGCGTGGGCAGAGGACGAGCCGCTACTAGATCGCGTACTGCGGCAGGTCCAGCTTGTCGCGGATGTCGCCGGCGACAAGGTTGAGTACGGGCCTGGCCTTCATCGCCCGCATCACCACATTGCGGATCCACAGACCGAACTTCGTGCGGGTGGCGAAGAACCCGACGAATTTGGCAGCGCTGGCCTGTTTTGATTCGACGAAGGGATGCATCAGCGCCTCGTACGCCTGGAATGCCTGCTCGTGATGGCCGGGAGCCCGGTCCAATTCGCCAGCCAGCACATAGGCTTCGGTCATGGCCAGTCCGGTGCCCTCGCCACCGAGAAGCGAGATACAGCCGGCGGCATCCCCGATCAGCACCACGCGACCGCGCCACCACCGGTCCATCCGTATCTGACTGACCACATCGAAGTAGAGGTCGTCGACTACGTCGACCGCGTCAAGCATCCGCGAGCACTCCCAGCCAGCGTCCCCGAATTCGTTGCGCAGCTGCTGTTTGGGCGTGAGGCCTGTCCTCGCGAACTCCGCACGGAAGATGAACAGGAACAGGGTGCGGTCGTCGCGCAGGGCAACCCGGCCTGCCTGTCGGCCGATCGTGTTGTACGTCAGATAAACCAATTCGTCGCGGGGCTGATAGCCGTCGGCCACGCAGGCCGCCACCTTGCAACCGAGGTAGTGCTCGACGCCCCGCTGATCGCCGAACACCAACCGGCGCACGTTCGAATGCAGTCCGTCGGCGCCAACCAACATGTCGAATTCCCTGGGCTCGCCCCGCTCGAAGTCGACGCGGACCCTGTCGCCGAGATCGTCGATGGCGGTGATGCTGTCCCCAAAAACCGTCTCGACCTTGTCTTCCACTGTGCGATAGACGATCTCGGCCAAGTCACCGCGGGGCAGGCTGATGAAATCGTGGCCGATCAACCCACGGATGGCCTCCACCTCAAGGTCCGCCTTCACCTTGCCCTGGGAATCGACGGATCGCACATGTTCGATCTTGTAGCCCGCCGCGCGGAGCTGGTCCTCGATTCCCATGCGCTTCGCTACCTGGTACCCGACGCCCCAGAAGTCGATCATGTACCCACCGGACCGGAAAGCCGATGCCTGCTCGATCAACGTCACCGTATGCCCTGTGCGGACCAGCCAATAGGCAAGCGCCGTTCCCGCGACCCCCGCTCCACTGATTCCGATCCGCACTCTTCATTCATTACCCGCCCCGGGGAGCGCCAAGCAATGTCATGCGCAATAGCCTGACCGACACCCTCGACGATCTGGGGGTCTTCCGAGGCTGCCTGCACGAACTAGTTTGTCCTGCCTCGGATCAGCAATCTCAGGCGAAGTTCGGGATGCGTTCGTCGGAGAACATGGGCGGTTGCAGGTGAGACCAGTTGGACGCGAACTGGAAGGTGTCGAGACCGGTGAAGGTTTGTCCGATGACCTGCATCCCCGTGGGCACCCGGGCCTCGGCCTGTCCGAGGGGCACCGGGTAGCGGTTCAGCAGGTTCCACGGCCAGGTCAGCGCGTACTTGAATCCGACGGCCTCCCACAATTCGACCCCTTCGGTGTGGGTCTTGAACAAGGTCGGCGCCGACGAGGGGTGTCGCCATGATCGGCATCAGCAGGATGCGGTAGCCCGTGCCGAAAACACGTTCCTGAACCTGCCGGTGCCAGCGGCCCACCAGTGCTTCGACGTCGGCGGCCTGCTGCGGACCCTGAACCGTCCCGAGTTTGATGCGCACCTCCTTCCTTGGGAAGGTGCATGTCATGCCGAGCAAGTACGACCCGGAGACCCGGGCCAAGGCGGTTCGTCTGGTGCGCGAGCACCGGGAGGACTATCCCAGCGAGTGGGCGGCGATCACGGCGGTGTCCAAGCGGTTGGGGATGAACGCCGAGACGCTGCGTAACTGGATCCGCCAGCAACAGGTCGACGAGGGTGACCGAGATGGGGTCTCTTCGGCGGCCGCCGCGGAGATCCGGTCCCTCAAACGCCGCAACGCCGAGCTGGAACAGACCATCGAAATCCTCAAGGCGGCAACGTCTTTCTTCGTGCGGGAGAGCGACCCGCGCAACCGCCGCTGACCGCCACGGTCTGTGAGTTCATCGCCGCCCACAGGGATCGTTTCGGGGTCGCTCCGATCTGCCGCGTGCTCAGCGAGCATGGTGTGCCGATCGCCCCGCGAACATTCCACGCCTGGGCCAAGAGGGCGCCCTCGAAGCGGGCCCTATGGGACGCCACGATCACCGAGATCCTGGCCGGCTACTACGAGCCCGACGAGCATGGCCGGCGCAAGCCCGAGTCGCTGTACGGGTCGCTGAAGATGTGGGCACATCTGCAACGGGAGGGCATCCCGGTGGCCAAGTCCACCGTGGAGCGCCTGATGCGCCGAAACGGCTGGCAGGGCGTGCGGCGGTGCAAGAAGGTCCGCACCACGATCCCCGACCCGGATGCGGTGCGACCGCCAGATCTGGTGGACCACCAGTTCGGCGTGGCCGCCCCCAGCGTGCTGCTCGTTGCCGACTTCACCTACGTCAAGCTGGTCACCGGGGTGTTCGTCTACGTCGCCTTCGTCATCGACGCCTACGCCGGGGCGATCGTGGGCTGGGAAGTCTCGTCCTCCAAGCACACCCGCTTCGTCGAATCCGCGCTGCGTCAGGCCGCCGCGCTACGGGGCCGTCAGGGCCGCCCCATCGACGGAGCGATCCACCACAGCGATACTGGATCTCAGTACACGAGCGTGAGATTCGTTGAGACACTGAGCCTTTCGGGGGCATTCGCCCGTCAGTGGGCAGCGTCGGGGACGCATTCGATGACGCTCTGGCCGACACGACGATCGGGCTCTACAAGAACGAATGCATCCGCGCCGATTCCCCGTTCCGTAGAGGCCCACTGAAGACGGCGGGCGATGTCGAGTACATCACCGCCGACTACGTCGCCTGGTACAACCAGGACCGCCTGATGCACCGCCTCGGACGAATTCCGCCCGCCGAAGCTGAAGCCCGCTGCTATTCCCAACTCGTGACCGACCGACCGGCCGGCTCACAGAACCCCGAGGGTGCATGAAACCCGGGATGGTTTGGTGGCGCTGGACCGGTTACGGGTTCTGGCGGTGCTGGCGCTGGACCGGTTACGGGTTCTGCCATTCGTGCCTCGAGGCACCCCATTGAAGTCGTCTGCAACGAGCAGACGAAGGCACTGCCGCCCGTTTCCCACTCCAAGCACGCATCCGATAACATGTCCCACTCGCAGGGGCCACTATGACCGCGCTCACTGAAATTCCCCACTGACGCTCATCGAAATTCCCCACCCGTGTGGCTCCGCCGAGAAGGGCGGGCCTCCCTCGAAGCTGCTGGTGTCTGACGCCAGTTTCTTCACCGAAGGAGGCCCGCTTTCTCATGCTCACATGGGAGGACGATATGGAAGTACATGCCCTGCGCAAACGTGGTTGGACGATCTCGGCGATCGCCCGCCACACCGGGTTCGACCGCAAGACGGTCCGCAAGTATCTGGCCGGTGACGGCAAGCCCGGGGTGCGGGCCCGGCCCGACCCTGATCCGTTCGAGCCGTTCGTTGACTACGTCACCGCGAGGCTGACTGAGGACCCGCACTTGTGGGCCCGGACTCTGTTCGACGAGTTGGAGGATCTCGGGTTCGGGCTGTCGTATCAGAGCCTGACCCGCAATCTCCGCGCCCGGGATCTACGCCCGGTGTGTGAGGCGTGCCGGACCGCGACGCAGCGGCCGAACGCGGTGATCCCACACGCCCCGGGTGAGGAAACCCAATGGGACTGGCTGGAATTGCCCGATCCACCGGCATCGTGGGGGTGGGGCAAGACCGCGCATCTGTTGGTCGGGTCGCTGGCCCATTCCGGGAAGTGGCGCGGCTATTTGGCGCCGTCGCAGGATCAGCCGCATCTTGTCGCCGGTCTGGACCGAGTGAGCCGTGGCCTGGGCGGGTGCACCCGGGTGTGGCGCTTCGATCGGATGGCCACGGTGTGTGACCCCGGCTCGGGGCGGGTGACGGCGTCGTTCGCCGGGGTGGCCAAGCATTACGGGGTGTCGGTGGCGATCTGCCCGGCCCGCCGCGGCAACCGCAAGGGCGTGGTGGAGAAGGTCAATCACACTGCAGCACAACGCTGGTGGCGCACCCTGGCCGACGAGGCCACCGTCGAGCAGGCCCAGGCGAGTCTGGACCGCTTCGCCCGCGTGCGGGGCGACACCCGGCTGCGGGCCACCGCTGATGGCCGCTCATCGGTCGCCGTGGTCGCCAAGACGGAACCACTGCAGCCCGTGCCGGCGCAGGCGTATCCGGTGATCGTGGCCGAGGCCCGCACCGCCTCGCGCCAAGCGATGGTGTCCTATCGCGGCAACCGCTACTCGGTGCCCCCGGAGCTGGCCGCGGCCAACGTCGTGGTGTCCCATCCAGTGGGCGGTGAGTTCGTCGATATCGCCACCATGAGCGGGATCGTGATCGCCCGGCACCGGATGGCCGCCGACGGACTTGGGGTCATGGTGCGCGACAGCGGGCATGTCATCGCCCTGGACGCCGCGGCGATGTCTACCGCCGCGACCGGGCGACCGCACCGCCGCAAGGAACGCATCCCACCGGGCCCGGCCGCCAAAGCCGCTGCCGCACAACTCATCCGACTCAAAGACACCAACGTGGTCGCTATCGAGTCATCAACTCCGTCAACCGATTCCACCGTCATCGACCTGTCCGTCTACGAACGGGCCGCACAGAACAGGACCATCCAATGACCTCGACCCTGCGTACCACGAAGACCACCGCTACGGAGTCACCGTCAGCGGCCGCCTCCCGGTATCAACAGCTCCGTTCGCACCTGGCCGAACTCAAACTCGCCGCGGCCGCTGAAGCCCTGCCCGCCGTGCTCGACCAGGCCACCGCCGACGGGCTCTCGCTGACGACCGCCCTCGAGCGGCTACTGGCCGTCGAGGTCGACGCCAGCACCGCCCGCCGACTGGCAGGGCGATTGCGGTTCGCCTGCCTGCCCACCCCGGCCACTCTGGATGATTTCGATGTCGATGCCGCCGCCGGGATCGACCGCACGCTCATCGAACGAACTGGGCACCTGCCGCTATCTGGAATCGGCGACCAACATCCTGCTGATCGGGCCGCCGGGAACCGGCAAAACCCACTTGTCGGTCGGATTGGCAAGGGCTGCAGCATATGCCGGCTACCGGACCTACTTCACCACCGCCGCCGACCTGGCCGCACGGTGTCACCGCGCCGCGATCGAGGGGCGCTGGGCCACCACCATGCGTTTCTACGCCGGCCCGACCCTGCTGGTGATCGATGAACTGGGGTACTTACCGCTGCCCGCAGAAGCCGCCTCGGCGCTGTTTCAGGTTGTCTCCCAACGCTATTTGAAAACCTCGATCGTCATCACCACTAACCGTGGGGTCGGTAAAGCGCACTTGTTCGCCCGAACGTGTGCGAGGTTCCGCCGAAACAGAACAAGTTCGCGGTGTTTATTGCTCGGCAAGCTGGTCAGGAAGTCGGCCATCGTCGAGGTGATCGGCGAGATAGATCATGGCGCCCTCGGGCCTCATCCCGAAGGCTGCCGCCACGAGCTTGGGGTCCAGTGTGTTAACGAGCTCGGCGAGCCTGGTCGTGCGCAGCATCTTCGGTGGCAGGCCACACGGATCGAGCAGATGACTCATGTAGGCCTCCGACGCCGGTCGTCGGTCGGCCTTGGTGCCGCGGGTGACGATCACGTGCGGGTTGGCGCTGCCCAGGGTGTCGCGGTGGGCGAGGCAACGTTGCAGAGCCGACCAGCTCACGGGATCCAGTGGCACGGGGTGGGGTCGCCTGCCCAGTCGAACTGCTCGATCGCCCGTCTCGACGTCGTCGGTCCGCAGCAGCCTTACCTCACTGCTGGAGGCGCCGTGCAAGATGGCGAGGAGCCCGAACATGGCCTCGTGGGGGTGAGCGCCGGTGTCGGTACTCCATCGATCGAACAGGGTCCGCTGTTCAGTGATCGTCAGTGTGCGGCCACGAAATCCTCGATACCGTCTGGTCGTCACACCCCGTGTCGGGTCAACGAGAACCATCCGGCGGCTGCGCGTGAACCGAAAGAATTGGCCTAGCACGGTCAGACGTCGTGCCCGGTTGTTCGGTTGAGCGGCCAGGAACGCTTCTATGTCGGTCACATCGACCAGCGCCCAATCCTGTTTGCCGCGTTGTGAATCGAGGAAGCAGGCCAGGTCACGCACGACCGCTAACGCGGTTTCGATGGTTCGATCGGTGCGTGGGCGGGTGCCGGCACGGCGGGCGCGTTCGCGGGCGTTGACCATGGAACCGGCGAACTCTGAGACCCCAAGGCGCATCCCGGGCGGTGTGGCATCGATGCGGTTCTGTCGACGCCCGGCGGCAAGTCGGTCGGACTGGTCGGTGACGATCGCCAATCCACGTTCGGTGAAGAAGGCTTCCAGCGCTCGTGCCAGCGATCCCATCGAGCGGCCCGGGCGGCGGGACCGCTCAAGGACTTGCTGCGGATGGTTGGAGTGCGGGTCCTGCAGTAGCCGCGCCAGTGCGGTGATCAGCGCACATGCGCGGGCCGGGCACTGGGACGCAGCCAGATGAACCACGAATTGATCGAGCCAGTCGGGAGGTTCGACAAGCCTGGCGGCCAGGGTCTCACCACGCACGAAAGGCCGGTCGGGATGGCGCTGCCAGCATCGCCCGCACAGGCCGCGCCCAACGTGGCGGCGTAATTCACCGCAGTTCGCGCAGACCCGGGGCGGATCCTTCGGTGCGCCCGGGCGCGAACAAGGTCCGCACCACCCGGTGGACCCCCGCAGATAGCCGGGCTTGCCGCAGCGCGGGCACATCGACCTCGCCGCTGCCCGTTCGACACGCTTTTGGCACGGCCGACATACCACCTCGCCGCGGAACCGGACCTTCCCGCCGCAGTCGCGACATCGCCGCGAGCACAGCACGCATCGCCCAGTTTCGGCAACCAGCACGCGGTCCGATCCGCAGCCCGGGCATCGCGTCTTGGACGACTGCTCGCTCCGTCGGCGCATACACCGGCAACAATGCTCACGGTCGAGAAAGCCAACCGGGGCACCGCATTCCACGCAGTCGCGCTGTCGTTTCCCCATGACCCGCCAGCCGTTTCGATTCCCCGCCGGTCACATCGGTGGCATCGAGCGCCCCCGGGCGTTGACCGCCTGTGGCGCCGTTGCGGTCGGCCGCGGCGTTGCCGCAGACCCCTCGACGGGGGTGGTGTCGATCTCGAAAAGGTCATTCGGAGTGCACTGCAGGGCGGTGCATAACGCAATCAGCGTCGACAGCTTGATCTGACTGGGCTCCTTGGTCAACAGCGCCGACACCGATGCCGCCGATATCGGCATACCCGCCTTCTCCTCGAGCAGGCGCCGCAACTCGGTGCCGGTCCACACTTCACGCTGCGCCGCGGTCATACGCAGCCGCCACCGTATCTTCATGCCGTTCCGCCCTCTCCGCTCAACTCCGCCAACGTCGAGGCAACCGCCCGCCGGTAAGCGTCCTCGATGAACGTCGCCGATGGTCGCACATACCGCATCGTAGAACTCACCGTCCAATGCCCTAGAAGCTGTTGAATCGCAACCAGATCCACGCCACGCTCGTAGTTGTGAGTAGCACACGCCCGGCGCAACGCGTGCGGACTGAACCGCTCCGCGGCCGGCCGACCCTCCAACTCCATGAGATACCGCAGCCGGTTGCGCAGCGTCCCACGATGCAACGCCCCACCCGACTCGTCGGCAAAGAGCACCGGCGAATCCGGGAACTTTGGACGCACATCGGCCAGGAACCACCGCAACAACACGTCCAGGCCGTCGAGCATCGGCACCCACCGCGGCCGCGGTCCCGACATATGGGCCCCCTTGCCGAAACGCACATGCAACTTGCCGAACGGACCACGGCCGAAGTGCACATCGGAAATCTCCAGCAGCGCAGCCTCTTCCGAACGCAGCCCAGCGTGATACAGCGTCCGGAACATCGCGTAATCCCGGGCCGCCGGCCCGTACTTGCGGGCCCCGGCGATGCGGGTCTTCAAGAAACCGAAGAACGCGTCCACCCGCTCCGGGACCGGCGGCGGCGCAACCGCCGGCGAGTCGTCACCCACATGGCGTGAAGCATTGAACTCATCTACCGGGCACACCAGCTGCACCCCGAACCCGGCCTCTATCTCGGCCGCCTTGCGGACCTGCAGGAATCGATGAAACCCCTTGAATATCTGCACATACTCCCGCCGCGTCGAGGCAGAGCGGCCTGCCACCGTCAAATCGCCGACTACGCGATCGACGTCCTCACTGGTCACCTCCCACGCCGGACGCCCCAGCGCCGCCAACGCCCGCTCCAACAGCCCGATGTCGTTGTCGATCGTCACCGGACTGAACCCACGAGCACGCCACGACGCCACAAACGCGTCCACGCATTCCCGTTGAAACACAACAGGATCGGCGACCGCGGGCTCGACCGCGACAGCGCCACCGGGAATCAGCCGCAGATTCTCCACCACCGGCACACCTTCTTCCCAACTAAATGGTTAAGGCATTGCCTAACATAACGCCGTCTCGACTTGAAGATCGACCCGACACGCGGAGTGCTGGAAAGCCCAGCTTGCAGGCAGTTTCTGCCCCAACGAACATG
>WBZU01002759.1_pt1 | contig 11869 bp, 8 predicted proteins | sample 5204311 | NCBI WGS metagenome assembly WBZU01 (sample SAMN12344359, study PRJNA552823) | activated sludge metagenome | biome: Activated sludge suspended growth; feature: Nitrification reactor; material: Wastewater; isolation source: activated sludge from nitrification reactor of wastewater treatment... | reverse complement strand
CGCCACCGACCTTCCGGCGACGGTGCGCTTCGCCGGGTCCGACCGGCGCTTCACGTTGCTTCGTGGCGCCGATCAGGCCGTCGTCGTCGCCGACGGCACGCACCGTGCCTCGGTGGCCCCGCTGGAGCGCGGCGGGACGGCCGCCCTGGTCGATCAGTCGGTGCTGACCATCGGCGCCGATCTGGTCGTCCGGGCCATCTCGGCGAGCGGCGAGTTGCAGGCGCCGGTCACGCTGGAGGGCGCCGGCCAGGCCGTGCCCGGCGCCCAGCCGGTGGTCGACGGCCAGGGTGCGGCGTGGGTGATGCGCCAGTCGGGAGCGACCCGGCGGGCCGTGCGGATCGGCCCGGACGGCGTGGAGGCCTCGGTCGCGCTCGACGGCGCCACGTCGGAGCTGGTGGTGATCGACGGCCGCGCCGTGGCCCGCGCCGGGTCACGGCTGATCGGCCTCGACGGCAGGGACGGGCCGGCGGTCGGCGAGGCGGCGGTGATCCCCAGCGTGGCGGTGGCCACCGGTGGCGCCTGGGCAACGGCCACCGGGACCAGCATCGAGCTGACCGTCGCCGGCAGCTCGCGGCGCATTGGCGCGCCGCGGCCGGTGACCCGCCTGGCCGTGTGGTACGGGGCCGTGTGGGCCTCCACCGACCGCGGGGTGCTCGACACCTCCGGCCCCTCCGCGGCCATGGTGCCCGGGATGGACGGCCCGACGAGCATGTTCACCGACGGTGGGCGGCTGTGGTTCGTCAACGCCACCACCGCTGCCGCGGTGGACCGCGACCAGCAGGTCACCGTGTTCCGGCTGACCGGCGTGGACCTCGATCTGTGCGTCGGCGATTGCTCGGCGGAGGACGCGGTCAGGTACGGCAAGCAGCACCTCGCCAGCACCACCACCAGCGCGACCCCCGCCCCCGAGCAGGCCCCGCCGACCCCGCCGGCGCCAGCCCTGACCCTCCCACCGCTCGTCCCGCCGGCGGTGTCGACGACGCCGACGTCCAGCACTTCCACGACGACGACGTCCAGCACCTCCACGACGACGACCTCGACGACGGCTGCTCCGGCGGCGGCGGCCGTGGCGGAGTCGCCCGCCACCGATCCGCCGTCGCCGCCGCAGACCACGACGACGTCCGCGCCCCCGAGCCCGTCGTCGTCGAGTTCGCTCTCGCTCAGCGAGGCCACCCTGGCGCCGCCGTTCCCGCTGGACACCGAACCGGCCCCGGTCGACACCACGCCTCCTTCGCCCGCTACCGACCCGCCGGCGGGGTCCACGTCGACCGGGCCGGAGTCGACCACGTCCACGGCCCCGCCCGCACACGCCGGCGAGGTCACGCTGTACTTCACCGACGACTCCGACCCGCTGCTGGGCGGCACCACGACCGTGGCGTTCGGGTTCCGCGGCTCGGGGCGTGACTGCCTGGCCAACGGCGGGCAGGTGGCCGACGGCCACACCGTGGCCGAGGTGACCTGGGACGGATCCACCTCCGGTCACCAGCGAGTGGACGTCGACCTCGGCGCCGAGGCGCGGACCGACGTCGACATCGCCCCTGGCTCGATCCGTGTCACGGTGACCCTGTGCGGTCTGCGGGCGTCCATCGACCGCCATGTCTCCGGCGACCCGCCGCCCGAGCTCGACGAGATCTCGCTGGCCGGCGAGCCCGCCGAGCAGAGCACCGTCACCGCCACCGCGGCCTACCGGTACACCGACGGATGGGTGCCGTCGTCACGCTGGGCCTTCGGCCGCTGCGCCAGTACCGAGCGGATCGACGGCATCGACGGACCGACGGAGACCTCGGCCAGCCTGCGCTTCGAGGGCAGCGGCAGGTACTGCGTGCGCCTCACGGTCACGTTCCGCCGTGAGGGCGACCGGGCCGTTCGCTCCCAGTCACGTCGGGTCGACCTGGGCGTCACCACGGTGGACACCACGCCGGTGTCCACCAGCTCGACGGCGGAGTCCACGGTGGCGCCCACCGACCCGCCGGCCACGGATCCACCCGTCACCGACCCGCCGGCGAGCACCGCGCCGCCCACCACCCGGCCAGCACCCACCGATCCGCCGGCATTCACCGTGCCGACCACCCTGCCACCGCCGACCACGCAGCCACCGCCGACCACTCGGCCGCCATCCACCACCACACCCCCGACATCCACCACCACACCCCCGTCTACCAGCCAGCCGCCTACCAGCCAGCCGCCCGCCACCGGGTTCTGATCCGGCCAGCCGAGGAGCTCACGTGCCCGACACCGCCCGCCCCAGCCCGACTCGCGTGATCTCCGACGCCGCTGCCGCACCGGGTGGATCGTCGACGACCTCGACGGTGTCCGAGCGTGACATCGCCAGGTTCCGCGAGGGCTTCGGGCGCCTGGCCGGCAACATCGGCCAGCGCATCCACGGTAAGTCCGACCAGATCAGCTACGCCCTGATCGCCCTGCTCTCCGAGGGCCACCTGCTGCTCGAAGACGTTCCCGGTGTCGGCAAGACCAGCCTGGCCCGAGCGCTGGCCGAGTCGATCGCCGGGTCGTGGGGCCGGATCCAGTTCACCCCTGACCTGCTGCCCTCGGACGTCACCGGCACGTCCGTCTACCGCCAGTCGACGGGCGAGTTCGAGTTCCGCGCCGGGCCCGTCTTCGCCAACATCGTGATCGGCGACGAGATCAACCGGGCCTCACCGAAGACCCAGTCGGCGATGCTCGAAGTGATGGAGGAACGCCAGGTCACCGCCGACGGGGTGGCCCACAAGGTTCCCCGCCCGTTCGTCGTCGTCGCCACGCAGAACCCGGTCGAGTCCGACAGCGGCACCTACAACCTTCCCGAGGCCCAGCTCGACCGGTTCCTGCTGAAGATGGCGATGGGCTACCCGGACCCCGCCGCCGAGGCCGGCATCGTGATCAAGCGCCACGGCGGCCCGCCCGGCCCGCTGGCGCCGGTGCTCACCCGAGACGACGTGACCGCGCTGATCAACGTCAGCGCCAACGTCCGCACCGATCCGCAGGTGGTGCAGTACGCCGTGTCGCTGGTCCACGCCACGCGGGAGACCAGCGACGTCCGCCTCGGGGCCAGCCCGCGCGGCTCGATCGGGTTGCTGCGTGCCGCGCAGACCCTGGCAGCAGCCGAGGGCCGGGCCTACGTCATCGCCGACGACGTCAAGCGCCTGGCCGTGCCGGTGCTGGCCCACCGGCTGATCGTGGCCCCAGAGGCCCAACTGCGCGGCATCACCGCCGAGCGGGTCATCACCGATCTGCTCACCCGGGTGGCGGTGCCTGGCGGGCGAACGGCCTGAGCAGCGATGCGTCTGACGTCGCTCGGCGTGGGTGTGCTGGCCGGAGGGCTGGCGCTCACCGCTGCTGGCGCCGGGCTGGGCTTCACCGCCTGCCTGGCGGTGGGGGTGGTGTGCCTGGTGTTGGTCGGCGGGGCGCTGCTGTCGGTGGCCGGCGCGCCGAAGCTGAGCGTTGGCCGGCTGGCGTCGCCGCCGGAGGTGTCGCGCCATTCGCCGGCAACCGTGCAGCTCACGCTGCGCACGTCGGGCGTGCTGCGCCGGGCGACGCGCCTCATCGAGCGCGTCGACGGCGTCGACCGGGTGGCCGAGGTGTCAGGGCACGGCCGCGGTGACGTCTCGATCGCCTACCCGCTGGACACCTCGCGGCGCGGCGTGCTCGTCGCCGGGCCGCTCGTCGCCAGGCGCGGCGACCCCTTCGGCCTGGTCGTCGCCAGCACGCGCCTGGGCGGGACCTGTTCGGTGCGCGTCCGGCCGCGGCTCCACCACCTGCGGATGCTGCCGTCGGGACGGCGCCGTGACCTGGAAGGCCCCACCCGGGAGCGCTCCGAGGGCACGGCCTCGTTCCACCAGATCCGCGAGTACCAGATGGGCGACGATCTGCGCCGCGTCCACTGGGCCACCACCGCACGGGCCGGCACGCTGATGGTCAAGCAGATGGTCGACACCACCAAGCCGGAGCTGATGGTGGTGCTCGACAACCGGCGGATGGCGATGCCCGCCGCCGAGTTCGAGGAGGCCGTGGACATCGCCGCGTCGATGCTGCGCGCCGCCGAGCAGGAGGGATTCCCGACGACGTTGCTGTTCAGCGACGGGCGTGGCGAGTCGGCCACGTTCCCCGGCGCGGCGCCGGGCCTCGACGGCGCCGCCATCCCCCACCTCGACCGGCTCACCGAGGTCCGCCAGGCGGATGCCGACTCGCTGCTGGAACTCGGCGAGCAGATCCAGGCCAGGGGGCGCAGCCTCGTCTTCGTCACCGGCGAGATCACCAGCCCGGACGTGCTGGCCATCGCCAGGATCGCCCGCGGGTTCCTGCCCGCCTACCTGGTCTCGGTGGCCCACGAGCGAACGATGCCGCTCGTCGCACCGCCGGGCATGACCCCGATCCCGTGCGCCACGGCCGCCGGGTTCGCCGCAGCCTGGCAGGGTGGACGATGAGCCGTTCGCCGGCGCCTGGAGTGCCGATGCGGATCACCACCGGGGTGGCCCGCTGCGCGGCGGCGGCGCTGTTGATGTGGCGGGTGCTGGAGGTCAGGCCGCTGGTCACCGGAACGGCTCTCGGACTGCTCGGTGGCGCAATCGCCGCGTGGATGCTCGATCGGCGGCGACTGCGCCTCGCGCTGCGGCTGGCGGTAGCGGGGGCGGTGGCGTGGATCGCCGCCGCGGTGGCGGCCGGGTCGTGGCGCGGCCCGCTGGAGATGCCGCGGGTGATGACGACGTTCCTCAGCATCGGGCTCCCGGCCGGCGGCCTGCGTGGCCTGGCGCTGCTCGCCGTTGCCGTCACCCTGCCGGCCACCGCGGTCACCGTGTGGGGCGCCCTCGGCGCTCGCTCGGCCGCGTTCGTCGGGGGCCCCACCGCGGCGCTGCTGGCCGCCTCCCTGCTGGCCGCGCCACGGGCACTGCCCCTGCCCGCGGTCGTCGGCGTCTGCGCGCTGACGGCGGTGATGATCCTGGTGGACGCCCGTCGCGGCGACGAGCACCTCGAACCACTGGTCCCCGGTACCGACCATCGCCGCCAGGCACGCCGCGGACCCGCCGCGGCCGCCGCCCTGGCAGCCATCGCCGCCGGGGTCGCGGTCACGGCCGCCCCAGGTCCGCACCCGTTCGACCTGCGCCGCTTCGTCCATCCAGACGTCCTCCGGTTCGCCGACGACAACCCGCTGGCCCACGCCGCCCGCCTGCAGGTGGACCCGCCAGACCCCGCCGCCGACGTCGACGCGACGATCTCCGTCGACGGGCCGTCGCCCGGGCGGCTGCGCCTGGCCGTGCTGGATACCTACACCCCGGAGGGCTGGACCCAAGCGGCAGGCTTTGCCGCGACCGGGCGGTGGCTGGCCCCCGGCCCGATCGTCGACCCACGGAGAGGCGCCTCCACCACCGTGACCGTCATCGACGGTCCGGGCGGCGCCGGCCTGCGCGGCGTGCCGACCGGCGGGACACCCGTCTCGGTGGACGGTGCGGATCACCTGCGCTACGCGGCGGACGCCGGGATCCTGCTGGCGCCGGGACGCATCCCCGCGGCGATCCGCTACCGGACCCGGACGGCCGGGGCCAGCGCGCCCGGGTCCACCGGTGACGCGGTGGTGGGCCGGGCGCCCGAGGCGCTGTTCGGCTGCCCCGGCAGCGCCGTCATCGAGGCCGCTGCCGATGCCTTCGCCGCCGTGTCCAGTGACCCGGTCCAGCGGCTGCGCGCCATCGAGTCATGGCTGAAGCTGAAGCGGATCTACGACCCTCGAGCGCCCGGCGGTCAGACCCTCGGCAGCGTCGAGCAGTTCGTCGGCCAGGACATGTCCCGCGGCAACATGGAGGCCTTCGTCACGGCGGCCGCCGTGCTGGCCCGCTGTGCCGGTGTGCCCGTGCGTGTGGTGGTGGGCTACCCGGCGCCCGCCGCTGATTCCGTTACCCCGTACCGGGCCCGACAGGTCACCGCGTGGATCGAGGCGCCCCTGGCCCGCCAGGGCTGGGTCGCCGTCGATCCCATCCCCACAGCCGCGGAGCAGCAGCGCCAGGTGGAACTGGCCCAGCAGCCACCGCCACCGCCCGCCGACAGCCCACCGGCCACGGCGGTCCGGCCACCGATCGACGTCGAGTCGGCCCCGCCGGCCGGCGCGCCGGCAGCGTGGTGGTGGATCCTCGGTGTCGTCGGCGGGCTGGGCGTCACCGGGCTGGTCTGGCTCGCGCTGATACCGCGAATCGTGAGGGCGCGGCGGCGGCGCACCGCCGCGCCGCCGGCAGCGGTGCTGGCCGGGTGGCGGGAGGTGACCGATCGGTTGGTCGACCGCAAGGTCCCGCTGCTGGCCCACTTCACGCCCAGTGAGACGGCCGCAGCCACCACCGGGCACGTCGGCGCCTCCGTCGCGGTGCTGCTCGCTCAGTTGGGCGTGCTCACCGATCGGGCCCGCTACGACGCCGAGTCGGTCACCCCGGATCACGCCGGGACCGGGTGGGCGCTGGTCGACGCGATCGAGGCCCGCCTGGCGCGCTCGGCCGCCGCCGCGGTGAGCCCGCTGCGCCACCCGATCCGCTGGCTCCGCCGGCTGGCCGACGCCTTCGGCGAACCGGCCGGGCGGACCCGCTGGAACGCCACGCTGACCGCCGACGAACTGGTGGAGATCCCCGAGCTCACCGAGCAGATCGCCGGCGTCCACGTCGACCACGAGATCGGCGCCGGGTCGACGTCGGTGGTCTATCGCGGCCACCTGCTCGACGACGGCCGGGCGGTGGCCGTCAAGGTGTTCCGCTTTACCGTGGACCAGCGGCCCTTCGACCGCCAGCGCTTCGAGTGGGAGGCGCGCATCGCCGGGCTGGTCTCCGGGCACGTCAACCTGCCCGAGGTCTACGCGTCCGGGGTGACGGCGATCGGCCAGCCGTTCCTCGTCACCAAGCTGTACGGGCGGGGGACGCTGACCGCCCGTGTCCAGCGCGGCGGGCCGCTGTCGCCCGGCGAGATCGTCGCCCTCGGCCAGTCACTGTGCCTGGCGCTGGACACGCTCCATCGCAACAGCATCCTGCACGGCGACGTCAAGCCGGACAACGTGTTCATCGACGACGACGGCACACCGATCCTCGGTGACCTGGGCAGCGCCTGGGTGCGTGCCGAGGGCGGTCCGGCGGCGTCGATGACACCGCCGTACGCCGCGCCGGAGGTGTGGCTGGGCCAGCACCCGTCGAAGATGAGCGACCTGTACTCGCTGGGGCTGACGCTGATGTTCGCCGCCACGGGGCGCAGCCCGATCGCCGGCGCCCCGCCCACCGCCGACGACATCGACAGCGCGTTCGGCACCGAGTTGTACGACTCGCTGCTGGAGATCGATCCACGCCGCCGGCCGCGCACCGCGCGGGACGCGGCCCGGCACCTCGGCGCCGATGTCGACGATCCGTCACTGGCGTGGCGCACCGCAGTGGTGCTGCCCACACCGACGCTCGTGCGCTAGCGAACCAGGAGCTCCACCCCGCACGCCCTGGCCAGCGTGACCACCGTGGTCAACGGCAGGCCCACCACGTTGCTGACGCTGCCCTCGATGCGCTCGACCAGTGCGCCGCCGGCCTCCTGCAGGGCGTAGGCGCCGGCTTTGTCCGCCACGTCGTCACGGCGCAGATACCACTCGATGGTGGCGTCGTCCAGCGTCACGAAGGTGACCAGCGTGGTGCACACCTCGGCGGTCACCAACCCGGCGCGGCGCACGGCCACACCCGTATGGACCGCATGGGTACGCCCGGACAGCAGGCCCAGCATGCGTCGGGCGTCGTCGAGGTCGGCCGGCTTGGCCAGGATCATGCCGTCCACGTCCACCGTGGTGTCGGCGGCGACGACGAGATCGGCGGGACCGGCGGGCACCGCGGTCACCTTGTCGATGGCCACCCGGCGGACGTAGTCCGGCGGGGCCTCGCCGGGTCGCTCAGACTCATCCACGTCCGGGCTGACCACGGTGATGGCGACGCCGAGGCGGCCGAGCAGCTCACGACGACGCGGCGACGACGAGGCCAGCACGACGGACGGGCCCACGGTGTCGGCCAGGGTGTCGGCGGCGGCGGCGGTGTCAGCCACGGCGTCGGCCACGGTGTCAGCCGCCGCTGAGCGCGAGGACGTCGCCGTCGTCGGGCATCGTGTCGTCGTCGAGATGGTCGAGGTAGCCGTCGGGGAGGGCGACGCGGATCGGCCCGTTGGTGTGCCCGCGGCGGATCCGCTCGCCTCCGGGCACCACCAGCAGCGACGGGTCCAACTCGCCCAGCAGGTCGTCCAGTTGGCCAAGCGACGACACCATCGCCAGCCGGCGGCGGATGTCCCCGCCGACCGGATACCCGGTGAGGTACCACGAGGTGTGCTTGCGGAAGTCACGCATCGCCATCTCCTCACCGCAGTGGGCGGCCAGCATCTGCCCGTGGCGAGCCATGATCGTGCGCACGACGCCGAGATCCGGAGACGGCGCCACGGGCCGGCCGGACAACGCGTCGAGCAAGTGGCCGAACAGCCACGGCCGCCCGAGGCAGCCACGGCCGACGACGACACCGTCGCAGCCCGTCTCGGCCATCATCCGCACGGCGTCGGCGGCCTCCCAGATGTCGCCGTTGCCGAGGACCGGGATCTCCGTGACCGCGGCCTTGAGCTCGCCGATCATCGCCCAGTCGGCGTCACCGGCGTAGTGCTGCTCGGCGGTGCGGGCGTGCAGGGCGACGGCGGCGATGCCCTGATCGGCGGCAATGCGCCCGGTCTGGACATGGGTTCGCAGGCTGTCGAACAGCCCGACGCGGAACTTCGCCGTCACCGGGATGCCGAACGGCGTGGCGGCACGCACCGCAGCCCCCAGCACGGCGGCGAGGACTCGCGGCTTGGCCGGCACCGCCGCCCCACCACCCCGGCGCGTCACCTTGGCCGCCGGGCAGCCGAAGTTCAAGTCGATGTGGTCGACGCGACCCTCGTCGCCCAGGCGGGACACGGCCGCCCCCACCATGTCCGGGTTGCTGCCGTACAGCTGCAGGCTGCGCGGCGACTCGCCGGCGCCGAACTGCACCATCCGGTCGGTCTTGGCGTTGCCGTACACCAGCGCCGTGGCCATCACCATCTCGTTGACGTACACCAGTCCCGGACCGAACTCACGGCACAGCGAGCGGAACGGCGCGTTGGTCACACCCGCCATCGGCGCCAGCACCACCGGCGCGGCAAGCTCGATGGTCCCGATGCGCATCAGCTCACGGTACCGGTCAGACGAAGTCGAGGCGCAGGTTCGGCAGGGCGCCGATGGTCAGCGGGGTCGGCCCGTCGGCGCGCAGCCGGTGCCAGCCGGCGGCGGCGATCATCGCCGCGTTGTCGGTGCACAGGGCGCGCGACGGCAGGAAGCAGCGCATCCCGTCGCGGTGGCAGGCCTCGGCCAGCTCGGCGCGCAACGACGAGTTGGCCGCCACCCCGCCGGCCAAGACGATGCCGCGCGCCCCCACCTGGGCCGCGGCCCGGCGGGTCTTGGTGACCAGCACATCCACCACCGCAGCCTGGAACGAGGCGGCGATGTCGGCGGTGGCTGCGCCCGGGTGGCCACGCACGAAGTTCACCACCGAGGTCTTCAGCCCGCTGAAGCTGAAGTCCAGACCGTCGTTGGCGCCCTCGCGGGTCATCATCGCCCGCGGGAAGGCGACTGCCCGGGGGTCACCGTGACCGGCCAGGGCGTCGATGGCCGGGCCGCCCGGATAGCCGAGCCCGAGGTAGCGGGCAACCTTGTCGTAGGCCTCCCCGGCGGCGTCGTCGATCGTCCGCCCGAGCAACCGGTACGTGCCGTGGTCGAGCATCTCGATCAGCATCGTGTGCCCGCCCGACACCAGCAGCACCACCAACGGGAACTCCAGCGTGGGGTCCTCCAGGAACGCCGCGTACAGATGCGCTTCGTGGTGGTTGACGCCGACGAAGGGCACCCGCCAGGTGAGCGCCAGGGCCTTGGCCGCCGAGACCCCCACCAGCAGGGCGCCGATCAGCCCGGGGCCCACGGTGCAGGCCACGGCGTTGATCGAGTGTGGGCCGAGCCCGGCTTCGACAAGGGCCCGCCCGATGACCGGGTTGATCGATTCGAGGTGAGCCCGGCTGGCCACCTCGGGCACCACACCGCCGAAGCGGGCGTGGATCTCCACCTGGCTGCTGACCACGCTGGACAGCACGTCGACGCCGTTGCGCACCACTGCCGCGGCGGTCTCGTCACAGCTGGTCTCGATGCCCAGCACGATCGAGGCGTCGTTCACGGCCGGGCCTCGGGAGCGAGCGCGCCGAGGAGCGCTGTGAAGCCGGGCTCCTGCACCCCGTGACGCCACATCACGAGCGCGTCCTCGACGTCTTCGTAGTAGTTCTTGCGGATGCCGGCGGTGGTGAAGCCGAACGACTCGTACAGCCGTTGCGCGGCCAGGTTGCTGACCCGCACCTCGAGGGTCATCGCCAGGGCGCCGCGGTCGCGCGCCGCCCAGGCCAGTTCGGCCAGCAACCGCCGGCCGACACCGCTGCGGCGGTGGGCTGGGCCGACCGCGATGTTGGTGACGTGAGCGTCGTCCACGGCGAACATCAACCCGGCGTAGCCGGCCAGCGTGCGCCCGCTGGTGGCCGCCAGGTAGCAGCGGTCGCCGGAGCTGCGGACCCGGTCGAGTTCGCCACGGAAGACCGCCTCCGACCACGGCTTGGGGTAGGAGACCCGCTCGATGTCCATCACCCCCCGCAGATCGCGCCGGCGCAGCGGGCGGATGGTGAGCGAGCGCGGGGCGAGACCCAGCCTCACGACGCGGCCTCCCGGGTGGCCCAGTTGATCTGGGCGTCGGGCGGGCGCAGGTACATGGGCGTCAGCGGCATCGCCTCGCCGTGGTGGGCGCTGGCCAGTTGCAGCAACGTGGTGGCCGATGGGTAGGCCAGGAAGCGGTCAGCCACGTCGGCGCGCAGCTGGTGGCGGAGCTCGTCGGCGTGGCGGACCGCCCCGTCACCGGCGAGGACCAGTTCGTGGCCCGTGGCGCGCAGGTCGGCGATGACGTCGTCGAGGGTGCCCACCTGGGGCTCGGTGATCCGCTGCAGGCCGCCGTGGACCGGAACGTAGAGCGCGTGGAACAGCTCACCCTTGCGGGCGTCGAGCACCGCGGCGACGGGACGCTGGGAGTGTCGCAGGGGGAAGGCGACCAGGTCTAGCGAGCAGGCGGCGAAGGTGGGCACGCCGAGCGCCACGGCCATGGTGGACGCTGTCGCCAGACCCACGCGCATGCCGGTGAACAACCCGGGACCCACGTCGGCGGCGATCATCGTCACCTCGCTGAGGTCCACCCCGGCGGTGCGGCACAGCCACTCGATCGCCGGTGCCAGGGTCTCGGCGTGGCGCCGCCCGCCGCCCACTTCGACGGAACCAGCGAGACCCTCGGCGGAGCCGATGGCCACGCTGACGTGATCGGTCGCGGTCTCGATGGCCAGCACGTTCATGCCAGGTTCACCGCCTGCTCCAGCGCATGCCAACGCGTCGCCCAGGCCCGGCCGACCACCTCGATCGTCACCTGGCGGGCCTCGTCGTCGGCCGGATCGGCCAGCAGGGTGACGGCCAGGTGATCGCCCAGTGCCAGCGCCACCACGTCACCCCACTCCACCACGACGACGCCGTCGTCGAGTTCGCCCAGGCCGAGGTCGGCGAGCTCGTTGCGCGTCTCCAGGCGGTACACGTCGGCGTGGTACAGCGCCAGGTCACGGCCGGCGTAGCTGTGCAGGAGGGCGAAGGTGGGCGAGGTGATCGGTTCATGAACGCCCATGGCCCGACCCACGCCCTGGGCGAACGCGGTCTTGCCGGCGCCCATCTCCCCGGCCAGGACGACGACGTCGCCGGCCGCCACCAGCCCGGCCACGGCCGCGGCGAGGCGCGCCGTGTGCTGCGGCGAGGTGG
>WBZU01002758.1_pt1 | contig 11871 bp, 14 predicted proteins | sample 5204311 | NCBI WGS metagenome assembly WBZU01 (sample SAMN12344359, study PRJNA552823) | activated sludge metagenome | biome: Activated sludge suspended growth; feature: Nitrification reactor; material: Wastewater; isolation source: activated sludge from nitrification reactor of wastewater... | reverse complement strand
CCGCGCGAGGTGGAAGAGGTACTTTTCATGCACCCGAAGGTCATGGAAGCGGCGGTCGTGGGCGTACCGGATGCCAAGCGCGGCGAGACGGTCAAGGCCTTTGTCGTGCTGAAGCAGGGACAATCGGCGACCGTCGAGGAACTGCGTGCGTTCTGCAAGGAGAATCTGGCGCCCTACAAGGTGCCAACCTTCATCGAGTTCCGCACCGAGTTGCCCAAAACGCAGGTCGGCAAAGTGTTGCGCCGCCAGCTTGTCGAGGAAGAGAAGGCCAAACAGGCCGCCGAGGCCGAAAAGGCCAGTGCTGCATAACGGCTGATCCGCCGATTCACACGGACCAAGAAAATAGACCGGGCAGAAGGAACGTTCCTTCTGCCCGGTTCTTTTTTGGGCAAGCCAGTCAACTCGACTGGTCGATGGCAAGGCGGAGCGTATGCTCTTCCGCCATCAGCCGATCGATCTCCCGCTGCAAGCCACCAATACGGCGCCGCGTGCGCCACGTCGATGGGAGGGCCTGGAGCCGCTCCAGCTCGCGTTGGGCACGTTCCAGCCGCCGGCGCACCTCATGTTTGCGGGCGATCAGTGCCTGGCGCTCCATGTAGTGCACGCTTACTCGTCGTGATCTTTGTACTCGTCGGGGATGAAGTCTTCCGTAGAGAAGTCACGCGGCGCCCGCGGCTTGTAGATGGCGAAGGCAATTGCCACACTGCTGAAGTAGAGCACCAACAACGGCAGCATAACCAACGTCATGTTCACTGGATCTACCGTGGGCGTAATCGCGGCCGCAACAATGGCGACAATCACGATGGCGTGGCGCCAGAAACCCAGAAGCTGCTGGCCACTGACAATGCCCGCACGCGCCAGAAACGCTACCACCAGCGGCATTTCGAACGAGACGCCGATCCAGAAGACAATACGCGTCACGAAGCTGATGTAGCGATCGATCGTCCATTCTTGAGCAATGATGTCGCCCAGAAAGCTCTGCAAGAAACCGACCGCCGTCGGCAAGAGCATGAAGTATGCGAACAGGGCGCCAATCGAAAAAAGCACCATCACGCCGGGCAGAATCAGGATGAGATTGCGTTTTTCGTGCGGATAGAGCCCCGGCGACATAAACGCGATGATGTGATAGACGATCATCGGCATGGCCAACACGGCACCGCACGTAAAGCTGACCTTGAAGAAGACACCGATCGTGTCGGTCGGGCCGATGGCCATAGGCTGGGCGCCGGCTTCGGTCAGCGGACGGATGATGAACTCCAGCAGCGGGCTGACAAAGATCATGGAGATGGCCGTCCCTGCCACCAGCGCGCCGATCACCCAGATCAGGCGCGTGCGTAGCTCACGGAGGTGATCCATGAGCGTCATGCGGCTCTCGTCGACCGGGTCGTATGAAGGGTGAACCTGGCTCAATGCTAGTCCTCCGCCGGAGCAGCGGCCTTGGGTTCGGTTGGTTCAGCTTCGTGGGGTGTTGCGCCGTTGGCGGGTGCGTCTGCTGAAGACGGCGTTGTGGCCGCGGGTTCAGCGACCGCCGGTGTCGGCTTTGCGGCGCCATTGGCTGGAGCGGCCTGTTTGCTTGTCTCCGGCGGCAAAATTGCGTTTTCGGTGGCAGCATCGGTCACTGTAGCATCCGGCGTATCACTGGCCTTGGGCGGGAGCATGATATTCTCGTCGCTGGTCACCGGTGGCGCCGCGTTCTTGGCGACCGCAGCGGCTGCGGCCGCACTCTTGGCGGCATTGCTGGTCGCCGCCGGTTTGGCGGTGCTGGCTGCGGCCGGCTTTGCGGCCGGCTTGGCAGGGGTGCTCGGCTTCGCCGGCGTCTTGCTCGGGTCGAGGACTTCGTTGATCATGCGCCGCGGATCCATCTCCTCGAGCATCTTGATCTCGTCGCTGAACTGAGATGTGAACTCGTTGCCGACTTCGCGAATCTGACGGAAATAGCCGGCGATGGTGCGCATGGCGCCCGGCAGCCGTTCCGGCCCAAGTACGACCAGCGCGATTACCGCAATGAGAAAAAGCTCAAAGATGCCGATGCCAAAGAAACTATCCATGATTAGAAAGGTTTCCTCTGAACCTCGTCCAGGGCTGAGCCCAGCACGCCATTGACAAAGCGCGGGCTGTTGTCGCTGCCAAAACGCTTGGCCAACTCCACAGCCTCGTTGATGACGACTTTGGGCGGTGTCTGCAACTTGCCGCAGCCCAATTCGAAGAGGGCAAGGCGCAACACTGTACGGTCGATGATCCCCAGTTGATTCACCGGCCATTCGGGCGCGTAGCGGCCGATCATGTCGTCGAGTGCCTCGCGGTGCGTGACAACGCCGGCCACCAGAAAGCGCAAGAGGGCCGAGGCCGGCTCGCTCACGGCCACGTCCGGATCCGGCCCGCTGTCGTTCGGTTCCGGATTCGCCAGCCGAGCGTCGACAACATCGCCGGGCAGGTGGCCGACGCTATCGACCTCAAAGAGCACCTGCACCGCCAGACGCCGCGCCAGTTGCCGATCCTGAATCTGCACCTGGTGATTGCGTCCGGTCGTCTTTTCGCCCGCCGCCATCTGTTCGGGCGTGGCTGACTTTTTGTCCGGTGTTGCCGGGTTCATAGCCAAAGTGTCGCTCATCTTCCTGTCCGCAGACAGCCAATCATGCCATTACCAGCCCGCCATCCACGCTGAGCACGTGCCCCGTGATGAAGCTGGAGCGTTCGTCGGCCAGGAAGGCCACGGCCCACGCCACTTCCTCGGGCGTGCCCATGCGCCCCACCGGTGTGTTGGACAGGATCGCGCCTTTCTGTTCTTCGGTCAAAACGTCGGTGAGTGCGGTGGGGATAAAGCCGGGCGCCACGGCGTTGACGGTGATGTTGCGGCTGGCAACTTCGCGGGCCAGGCTCTTGGTAAAGCCGATGATGCCCGCCTTGCTCGCAGCATAGTTGGCCTGCCCAGCCTGTCCGGAGAGACCGACGACGCTGGTGATGTTGATGATGCGCCCCCATTTCTGGCGGATCATACTGCGCACGGCCGCCTTGGTGACGGCATAGACGCTGCGCAAGTTGGTGTTGATCACCGTATCCCAGTCGTCTTCCTTCATGGTCATCAACAGCGTGTCGCGCGTCGTGCCGGCATTGTTGACCAGGATATCCAGCCCACCGAGATCGGCCTGCACCTGCTTGACCAGCGCGGCCGCCTGCTCCGTGTTGCTGACGTCGGCCTGGTAGATGGCGCAGACGCCGCCCGCCGCTACGATCTGCTGCATGACGGCATTGGCGCCGTCGGCGTTGCCGCGATAGTGCACGGCGACCTTGGCGCCGCCCGCTGCCAGTTCAAGCGCAATGGCTGCGCCGATTCCGCCGCTGCTGCCTGTTACCAGTGCAACTCGATTCGAAAAGCCCATACGACCTATCCCTGCGTCTCTGAACGGCGGCGATTCCGGCAAGGAGCAGGGCGGGGACCTGCACACCAAGCGACGGCTCACACACCGTGCCATTACCCGGTCAGTGCCGGTGCATTATACCCGGCTTCGACCAAAATCGAAACGAACTCACAGCCGCAGGTCAGGACAACATGGCCACGTAGGAGCGCACGCCGTCCGGATCTTTGACCGCGATGCGCGTCGCACTACGGTCGATGCGTTTGACCAGGCCCGTGAGCACATCGCCGGCGCCCACTTCTACAAAGGTTGTGACACCGGCACCCACCATGGCTTCCACCGAGGCGGTCCAACGCACACTTCCGGTGAGTTGGGCAGTCAGTTCGGCGCGGATGCTGTCCGCTGCCGTCAGCGGCTGTGCGGTCGTATTCCCGATGACGGGAACCAACGGCGCGGCGATCTCTGTGGCGTCGATGGCCGCCCGTAATGCATCGGCCGCCGGCTGCATGAGCGGGCTGTGCGCGGCAATGCTCACGGCCAGCGGTACGACCTTGCGCGCGCCGGCTGCTGCCAGCGCCGCCATGGCCGCTTCCATCCCCGCGCGGTCGCCCGAAATGACGAGTTGGCCGGGGCAATTGTCATTCGCCACCTGTACAACACCACCTGTCGCTGCAACCTCGGCACAGATGGCGGCCACCCGCGCTTCATCGAGGCCGAGAACTGCGGCCATCATGCCGGGGGCATTCGTGCCGGCCTCCTTCATCAGCCGGCCGCGCTCGCGGACGAGGCGCAGCCCGTCCGCGTAGGAGATGCTGCCGGCCGCGACCAGGGCCGAGTACTCGCCCAAGCTATGACCGGCGACATAAACGGCATCGCCGCCGGCAGCGACGCGCACGCCGGTTTCAGCTTCCAGCGCGGCCAGCGCAGCGACACTGGCGGTGAGCAGCGCGGGCTGGGCATTGATGGTGTCGGTCAATTCGTCCTCTGGACCGTCGATCATGAGACGGCTCAGAGCGAACCCGAGGATCTCGTCGGCTTCCTCCAGCGCGGCGCGCGCAGCCGGGTAGGCCGCGGCCAGTTCGCCGGCCATGCCGACATGCTGGCTCCCCTGGCCAGGGAAGAGAAATGCCGTGCGATTGACGACGGCGAGCAGTGAAAATGCGCTCATGGTTCGATCTCTGCGTTTCTCTGGAAACGGGCAAAAAGAAAAGGGGATTTGGCGTGATTCCAAATCCCCTTCGCAGCACTGCGTCGATTACTTCTTGGCCGGTTTGTCCGCGTCGAGGTTCAAGACCTGGCGCCCCTTGTAGTAACCACAGTGCGGGCAGACCCGATGCGGCAGAACCGGCTGATGGCAGTTCCCGCACTCGCTCAGATTCGGTGTGCCGATGGCATCATGGGCACGACGGCGATCACGGCGACCTTTGCTCAGTTTTCGTTTTGGTAGCGGTCCCATTTCCCAGACTCCTTACCCGCAGGTACAAAGTGCAGTGACGAGCACAAACCCTCACTGCTCGGATTTTCCATTTTTCTATGACGTCGCGCTTTCTTCGTCGCTGCGCAACTTGAGTAGCGCAGCCCAGCGCGGGTCGATCTCATCTTCGTGGCGCGGCCCCTCGACATCCGTATACAACTCGATGTCGGCCAAGTCGCCCAGCTCAGCCAGTCGCCTGGTCAGATTTGGACAGACGCCCGAGCCTTCCCAGTTGCAGCCCGGATACATGGGCAGCGCCAGCCAGATTGCCTGGCGTACCACTTCGGACAGGTCGAGGATATGACGCTCGTCAATCAACAGCGCAGCGTCATCAAGCTCTTCCTCCGAGCCTTCGAACTCGTCCGGACGCAGATAGCGCCCCGTGTACACCTCTGTCAGCGGCCGGAAGCTCTCCTCGAGTTCGAACCGGCAAGCGGCAGCGATTGGTTCCAGGCAGCGGTTGCAGGTAACCTGCAAGACCGTGCTCAATTCACCCGTCACCAGCACACCACTGTTGGTGCGCAACAACTGTACCCAACCCACCAAAGGCCCGAGGAATTTGAGTTCCTCGTCGAGACCATCCAGGGATTCGTTCAACTCATACCGGCGAGTTGCGCCGGTCGGTTCCTTGAGCAGTTGAGCAACATTAAATTGCATGTGTGTCCTCCTGCGTTTCAGGAGGCCATGACGTCCAGCCGAACAGCCAACCGCCCGCGGCCGCGCAAAACTCCATCGGCACGGGCCGCAAACAGACGGTCAGTATAGCGAGCGTCAGGCGTTCTGTCAAACGGAACGGGGATCAGATGCGTACGACATTGGCCGAGTTTCAGCGCCCGCCGCGCCCGTCGGCGCCACGTTCGGCCCCTTCCAGATCAAGATTCTGGCGCAGCAAGTCCAGGCCATTGTCGACCTGCTTGCTGATGATGCGCAGCTTCTCGGCGAGTTCCTCCAGCACGCGCGCCGCATAGCGATCGGCCTCGTCACGGCGCACCTGGGCAGTCTGCTGCGCATCGATGACGATCCGCTCGGCTTCCTGGCGTGCGGCTCCCACCAGCGAGTCATTGCTGAGAATCTCGTTGGCGTGGCGTTTGGCGTGCTCGATGATCCGCGTCGCCTCGGCTTCGGCGGCCTCCAGAATCCGATCGCGTTCCTGCAACATGCGCTCGCTCTCCATGATCGAACTGGGCACATTGACGCGCAGGCGTTCGATGGCCTGCTTGGTCTGGGCGTAGTCGATCATACGCAGCGACGACATAGGCACGCGCCGGCTGTTCTCTACGAGCACATCCAGTTGGTCGATGATCTGTAAAATGGCGATAGGACACCTCCCGGCGGTTGTCAGTCCCGATGCACCAGTTTATCTTCGTGGCGCAGGTACAGTTTGGGTGCATTGTTGCGGATGGGGCGGTCGAGCTTCTGACCGAGCGCGTCCAGCACATGGGCCGGCGCCCACGCGCCACATTCGCCGCCCAGATTGGCCACTTCCTTGAGGATGGTCGCGCTCAGGTACGCGTACTCGCTGCTACAGAACAGGCAGCATAGCTCCACTTCCGGCGCCAACTCACTGTTCGCCCAGCCGATCTGTTGCTCGTATTCAAAGTCGGCCACGTTGCGCAGGCCGCGCACGATCACCTCTGCCTTGAGGTCACGTGCGCACTCGACAGTCAGGCCCTCGTAGGGTACGACCGTGATGTTCGGGACATGCTCGAAGGCGACACGTGCCATCTCGCAGCGGTCGGCGGTGTCAAAGAGCAGTTTCTTGGGCGGCGCATTGTAAACGGCGACGATCACTTCATCAAAGAGTACACTGGCCCGCACGGCAATATCGATGTGCCCGTTGTGAATGGGATCAAACGTTCCGGGATAGAGTGCACGCGCCATGCGTAGAGCCTTTCACGATTCAGTTATCCGGCAAGAATTGGGCAAATACCTGGTTGCCCACCATAAGGCCCCGGCGCGTCAGGCGCACACGGTGGCCATCGATCACCAACAGTCCGTCGCGGCACAAGCGGTCAAACTCGGCCGGAAATGCTTCCGGCAGCGGGCGGCCGTGCAACGCGGCGAAATGGTCGAGCCGCACGCCCTCGCGCACGAGCCGCAACCCAAGCATCATCGTTTCGCCCATGGCAAGGCGCGGCGTGATTGTTTCGCTGAACTCCTCGACACTGTCGCCACTGCCGATCCGCTTGACGTACGATGGCACCGGCTTGCGATTGCCCCAGCGCAGCTCCGCCAACGTGCCGTCAGCCGCTTTCGTCCGGAGATGGCTGTGGGCGCCGGGCCCGATGCCCAGATAATCCTCGTTGCGCCAGTAGAGCAGGTTGTGCCCGCTAGCCAAGGGCGGCGTTTCGTCGGCCCCACAGGCGTCGTCATTGCGCGCCCAGTTTGATACTTCGTACTGGATGTAGCCGCCGGCAGCCAATCGCTCCATCGCCGTTTCATAGAGGAGCGCTGCCTGATCCTCATCCGGCTCTGCCACACTGCCCGCCTCGACCCAGTGGAAGAGCGGCGTGTTTGGCTCCACGATCAGGCTGTACAAGCTCAGATGTTCCGGTTCCAACGCTAGCGCCCGCTCCAGGGTGTCGAGCCAGGCAACCTCCGTCTGGCCGGGCAGCCCGAAGATGAAATCCAGGTTGATGTTGTCGAACCCGGCGCGGCGCGCCGTTGCAAAGGCAAGCCCCACATCTTCGACCGAGTGAATTCGACCCAGAAAGTGCAACTCTGCCGGCTGGAAGCTCTGCACGCCCATGCTCAGCCGGTTGACGCCCAATGCTCGCAGCACGCCGAACTTCTCCTGATCAACCGTGCCGGGATTGGCCTCGCAGGTGATCTCGGCATCCACGGTAACGGCGAAGTTCCGATGCAGCGCGGCAAAGAGCCGTTCGAGTTGCGCCGCCGTCAGCACCGTCGGCGTACCGCCGCCGACAAAAACCGTGCTTACCGTGCGTCCGTCGAGCCGCGACGACCAGCGCGCCATTTCGGCACAGAGCGCGTCGACGGTTGCGTCATGCAGCGATTCCAGACCGGCGTAGGTGTTGAAATCGCAGTACGGGCACTTGCGTGCGCAGAATGGGATGTGAATGTACAGTCCCAGCCGCGGCGTTGCGCTCATCGATTTTCCAGACGGAATCCGTGACCGCGCACCGTGATGATGTAGCGAAATTCGTCGTCGCTCTCTTCGATCCGCTCGCGCAGGCGGCGCACCAGGGCGTCGATGGCCTGCTCGCTGACACCTTCGCTGGCGGCTTCCGGCCACACGGCGTCGATAATCTGCTCGCGCGTGACGACACTGCCGCCCGAGTCCCACAACACTTCGAGCAGGCGATATTGGTGCAGGCTCAATGGCGGATCGATGATGATGCCATTTGCCCAGACCTGGCGCGTCTCCTTGTCGATGCGCAGGCCGCGCTTGTCGTTGTCCAGCGAGAGAGGCGCAGTGGCGCCGGCATCGACAAAGGCCAGCTTGAACCGCAACGCGATCTGCAATTCATCGCCGTCCTGAAGGGGAGCGGAGGTGCTTTGCACTTCCTGGCCGTTGACATGCGTACCGTTCTTGCTGCCGAGGTCTTCGACTCGGAACTGCTCACCCGTCCAGTAGATGCGCGCATGGTTGCGGCTGACTTGCCGGTCGGGAAGATGAATATCGCAATCCTCGTCGCGCCCGATCATCAGCGCGCGGGTGCGGTCCAGCGGCCAGCGGCGGCCCGTTTCGGCGCCGCGCTGCAAGACCAGCATGGCGCTCTCCTTGGGCTTGACGCTGCCCTCAACTTCTGTTCCGTGTGTAGCATCCTGATTTGGCTCGACTGACATCGGACTCCTCTACCTGGCTAATCTTGTGTTCTCGGCCCGTGCTGGTGATTCTCCGCAGCATCGCGATCCATGCCCCTGCCGACCGGGAACGCTACGTAACACAACGAGGTCTGGCTTGAGATTGACAGCACCGCGACGGGCACGCATAATGCAAGCACGATTTGAGCGACAGCTCCCGAAACGCGAATGCGACCATTATACCAGACTTATGCGACGGCAAAAACGGTTAAGTCAACTCCAGCGGTGAAGCGTGCAGCATATTCTTCAAACCGGTACGATCCTCCGTAATCGGTACAATATCCAGGAACTGGTCGGGCAGGGTGGCATGGGCGCCGTCTATCGCGCCAACGATCTGCGCCTGGATGGTCGTATCTGCGCGGTCAAGGAAATTCTGCCGGCGCTCTCCGAGTCGTCCGCCACCAAGGAAGATCTGGAACAGATCGCCGAGCAATTTCGCATCGAGGCCAGCACCCTGGCACGCCTCGACCATCCGAATCTGCCCAAGGTGTCCGATTATTTCTCCGTCGACGGCCGCGAATACCTGGTGATGGATTTTGTCGAAGGCCGTGACCTGCAGGAGATTCTACAGGAAACCCAGCGCCGCGGGGAACAATTGAAAGAGATCCAGGTGCTTGCCTGGGCGACGCAACTCCTCGACGCGCTAGAGTACATGCACAGCCAGGATCCGCCGGTGGTCCATCGCGATATCAAGCCGTCCAACATCAAGGTGACCCCGCGCGGCACGGTGAAACTGGTCGATTTCGGCCTCGTCAAGGTGTTGCAGCCAGACGACAGCCGTACGGTCACCGTCGTGCAGGGGCGCGGCACGGTAGCCTACACGCCGCTGGAGCAGTATGGCGGCGACACCGGCTTCACCGATAATCGCAGCGATATCTATGCAGTCGGCGCCACGCTCTACCATCTGCTGTGCGGCCAGCCGCCGGTCGACGCCAAGGAGCGCTTTCTACGCCCCGGCGCGCTGACGCCCGCGCGCAACCTGAACGCCGATATTTCGCCGCGCGTGGAGCGTGCGATTTTCCGCGCCCTCTCCATGCACCCCAACGAGCGCCCGTCGACGGCCCGCGAGTTACGCGACATGCTGCTCGGCTCCGATCTGCACGCCTACCCGCCGACGCCGTCGACGCTACTCTCGCCGGTGCGCCGCCAGCCGCCCAGTTGGGGCACGGTCCTAAAGCAGAACAGCCTGCTCATCGGACTGGCCGGCGCGCTGCTGCTCGTGGCGATCCTGATCAGCTTGTAACAGTTCCTGCCAACCAAAAGGCGGCCAGTTTCGCTACCAGCCGCCTTGTCGTGCGCGCTACGCCGTAGATTCACTGCGCCGGAAGGGATGCGCGACGGCAATCCATCCCTCACATCCCGCCAGCGTCAGTTCAGCAGGCCATCCACAATCTTGGCCGACGAGAGCACCCCCGGCAACCCGGCGCCGGGATGGGTGCCCGCGCCCACAAAGTAGAGATTCTCAAAATCCTCCGAACGATTGTGCGGGCGGAACCAAGCCGATTGCAGCAGCGTCGGCTCGACCGAAAAGGCCGATCCGAGGTAGCTGTTGAGCGTATCGCGGAAATGCAGCGGATCGATGTAGTGCTCGGCGACAATGTTGGCCTGCAAGTCTGGCAGGTAGTTGTCTTCCAGGAACTGTATGATGGCATCGCGATAGGGCTTGGCCTTGGTCGCCCAGTCGACCTTGGCGCCCAGGTTGGGCACCGGCGAGAGCACGTAGAAGGTCTCGCAGCCGTCGGGCGCCATGCTCGGGTCGGTCATCGTCGGCATGTGCAGGTAGAGCGAGAAATCCTCCGGCAGATCCTCCTCGGCGAAGATTTCGCGCAGCAGCCCCTTGTAGCGCTCGCTCAGGATGATGTTGTGATGCGCCAGCGGCGTTCCGGTGTTGTAGCGCTTCTTCGTGCCGAAATAGATGACGAAGAGCGACATGCTGTACTTCTTGCTCTTGACCCAGCGGTCGCTATTTTTGTGCCGGTACTGTTTCGGGATCAGGTTCAAATAGGTCCACGCCACGTCGGCATTGGAAACGACCGCATCGGCCTGGTGGACTGTGCCGTCCGGCAGCCGGACGCCGGTGACGCGTTTACCGTCCACCAGGATTTCCTGGATCTCGGTGTTGAGTTGCACCTTGACACCCAACTCATCCAACAGCCGGCCAAAGCCATCCACGATCGCGCCGGTGCCGCCCCTGGCATAGTGGATGCCCCACTCGCGCTCGAGGTAGTGGATCAGCACGTAGAGCGACGGCGCATCCAGCGGATTGCCGCCGATGAGCAGCGGGTGAAAGGAGAAACAGCGGCGCAGGAACTCGTTGTCGATGAATTTGCTCACATAGCCGTACACGCTGCGATAGGACTGCAAGCGCACCAGGTCCGGCACCACACTGACCATATCGGTGGCGTGTAGGAACGGCTGGTCGATCAGCGCCATGCCCGTCTCAAAGATGTCCTTGGTGGTCGCCATGAAGAGCGTGTAGCCATCCTTGTCGGCCGGATTCGACGCATCGATCTGGTTCAAGATGTAGTCATGGTCGCCGTTGTAACTGAAGGCCTTGCCCGTGTGGTCGAAGATTTTGTAGTACGGATCGAGCGGGATCAACTGGAAGTACTCTTCGCGCTGCTTGCCGGCAAGCTCCCAGATCTCGTCGAGCAGCCACGGGGCCGTGATCACCGTCGGGCCGCCGTCGAACTTGAAACCGTCGATTTCATAGGTGTAGGCACGGCCACCCAGTTTGTCGCGCTTCTCAAAAAGCGTGACATCGTACCCTTTGATCGCCAGCCGCGCCGCGGCGCTCAAGCCGCCAAAACCGCTTCCGATCACAATTGCTGTTTTGCCCATGAGTTTACCCGTCTATCACTGAAGGTTAATTGTTTGCCAGAGAAGCAGGCTGCCCGGCGCCGCGGCGGCGCAGCCAGCCGGCAACGATCGCCACCACCAGCAAGATCGCCGCACCGATGGCGGTCCACGCCACGGCGGGCGTCGCGCTCTGCTTGACCGCGATCCCGGCAAATGCCCAGACCAGCACGAGCACGTAGGCCGGGTTGACCTCGCGCAGGGCGAAGATCAGCCCCAGTCCCGTCGCTACCGCGATCATCAGGATCGCCCAGACCGCCGGCGAGAGCGGGCCGCCCGTCCAGTTCCAGTCGAGCAGCACGGTAGCGGCATTGGCCACCGTCGCCACCGTGATCCAGCCCAGGTAGATGCTGAATG
>WBZU01002756.1_pt1 | contig 11874 bp, 12 predicted proteins | sample 5204311 | NCBI WGS metagenome assembly WBZU01 (sample SAMN12344359, study PRJNA552823) | activated sludge metagenome | biome: Activated sludge suspended growth; feature: Nitrification reactor; material: Wastewater; isolation source: activated sludge from nitrification reactor of wastewater... | reverse complement strand
TTCTTTGCACAATTGCTTCATCATGCGGCGGCTGCCCATGCTTTCTCTGGATTGGGTAAAGTGCATCTTGATTCGCTGACACAAATGCCAGGTTTCGCTATCTATTAGCTTTGCACCCTTTTTTCGCCAATCATAGTAAGCGCTGCTACTTACACCCATTACCCTACAAAGCATAACTACTGGATAATGATTTTTCCGAGCCTGAATGAAACCATATTTCACTTCATTTCTTGCGCAAAGAAGGCACTGGCCTTTTTTAGAATTTCTTTCTCCATGCGCAGCGTTTTTACCTCTCGCCTGAGACGCTGCAGTTCTGCACGTTCATCAGCACCCAAACGCTCACCGCCTTTTTCTTGCGCTTGCTGCTTCACCCACCGCTGCAGATTCTTCTCGCTCGTATCAACCACTTGGGCTGCTTGCACAATAGAGTAACCATGCTCTGTAACCAGTGATACAGCTTCCTTTTTGAATTGCTCTGGATAGAGTCTTCGTTTTCCTGGTTCTTTCATCCTCCACCTCGCTAGTTAGTAGTTTAACTCTCTTAACAAGGTATTCAGCTTTATTGAACCACAACAGGGTCTTCCATTTAAAAATAATATACTCTTTATCTAAGTAGACATGTCAAATGAATATAAATTGATGCTAATTCTTAGCTTCAGAATTAATTAATCAGAGCTATACAGCCGATCCAGTTTACGTTTCTGATTTGCATTTATCAGTAAATTCTGTAGATGCGTCATCCATGGTTCAGTAATAGTTCGGATTTTTGCATCCTTATCTAATATTCTATGAATAATATCTATTTTTTTTTTCTGCATTTCATCACTGAGCTGAATCTGATTAGAATTAGATATAAGAGCTTGTGTTAATAACTTACATTCTTGCTCAAGAGATATTAATTCTTCCCAATTATTTGCTTGTGCAGCTTTTAGCATTTTTTCAGTAACAGTTAGTATTGCTTTGTAAGTAAAAATTACTTGTACTCCATCCATAAATTTTTTAAATATCTGTTGGTTCTAAAGCGTGAGTATTACTAATTTGATGAATATTTGGTTTAGCAAGTTCTTTATTTCCTATAGACCGCCATGCTTCCTGAAGTTGGGACAATAGCTCAATAACTTCATTAATAGTTCCGGTACTATTTTGAATATTTGCAATAAGAAGCTGCCTAGTCATATAGTCATATAAAGCCTGCAGATTGTTTGCAATCTCACCACCAACAGAAATATCGAGACTTGCTTTTAGGCCGTTATCGATAATCGATATGGCTTTTGAAATCATCTCCCCCTTTGCTGAAATATTATTGTGCAGAATTTCCTGTTTAGCTCTATTGAGAGCGTTGATAGACCCTTCAAACAACATTAGAATGAGTTTATGTGAATCAGCGGATGCTACTCCAGACTCTACACCAACACGCTGATATGAATTAATGGCATAATTTTTTGCAGACATAGATTTATCTTATATATAGTTAATAAAGTTTACTTATCTATCAAAGTACTAATTACCGGAACTTGCCTTTGGTAGATTTGATAATTGCTGCTGAAGGAAAGTGCTTGTTTGAGTCATACTTGCGATCATAGTATCCAATGCCGTAAATTGTGTGCGGTATCTTTTCTCAACATCTTCCAAGCGGCGGCCTAGCATTTCTCGCTGTTTGCCAATATCTTTAATCGTATCACTGATTCCATCTAGGCGACCGTCAATTAAGCCATTGTTCTTAAGCATGCCATCAACTAATTTATCAAGCTTAACTGCGAATCCGTTAGTAGCAAATAATGAGCCTAAATCTTTTTCAGAATCATTGATTACCGAAGTCAACTTGGCATTATCTAACTGCAATGTGCCATCTTTCTGGAAATTTATCCCAATCTGTGAAAGAGAATTTAAGCTACTTGGGGCGCCTGGTAAGAATGAATTCAACACCCCACGAATTTGGCTTTCAACCGTACGAACTGTCGCATCTCCTGTTAGAACAGATGCTTGCTTATTAGCTGTGTCATAGCGAGAGATATCACTAATTGTTTTTACAAGCTCATTATAAGCGCCAACAAATGCACTAACAGCAGTTTGGATTTTTGATGTATCCTCGCTTATTGACAAGCTTGTAGTAGTACCAGGAGCAGCTTTTAGCAGATTAAAAGTTACCCCCTCTAAGGCGTCTTTTATAGTATTTGAAGACTTGCTGATAGTTATTCCATCTATCACCATCGTTGCATTTTGTGCAGCTACTGTTTGTGTCATATTTGCAGTACCGCCCGTAGTTGCATCGTAAGCTAATTTAGATAATCCTGCATTATCTAGATTATTACCATCATCATCACTCACTGTAATTTTTAGCGCATTATCTGTACCGGTGTCATTTGATGCGAATACTAAACGATTCCCACTTCCATCATTGACAATGCTTGCCGTAATTCCAGCATCTGCTTCATTAATCGAGTCGCGAATACTTGCCAAGTCTGTTTGATCGGATTCGATTGTTATAGTTTTGGATATTTTTGTAGGATTGCTAGTAAACGTTCCATCACCATTATAAGTACCAAACTCAATTGTCAGTGCGCCACTTCCTATTGCTGTACTAGTAGTTGCGAATGATTCAGATTTGATTTTCTGGGCCTGAGCAAGGTTCTGAACTTCTATTTGATAACTACCTACTGCTGCATTAGTAGATGCACTTGCAGTAGCTATTGTTGAATCTCCTACATTAGCCTTAATACCAGTAAATATCGATAGATTAGTTAATGTCTTAACACTACTCTGGAAAGAAGATAAAGCTCCTTTTAAACTTCCATAGGCAGAAATTTGTGCTTGCTGAGTAGCTTCTTTATTGGTAAGTAGTAAAAGTGGGCGCTGTTCAATTGCCATAAGTTGCCCAACAATTCCATTGACATCTAATCCTGAACCAAGTCCTGGTGAAGAAATCATTTTAATTTCCTTTATACAACTATTAGTTACATTTATGCCTTATCATGGAACAATAGCCCTTCAATTTTTCCTAAGGCACGTGCAATCGAAATCGCTTCCTCAGAAGGAAATTGGCGTATTACTTCCTGAGTTTGAGCATCCATGATCTTAACTACAGTTTTTCCAGTTTCTTCGTCAATCGAGAACTGCAAATTTGGAGCTAGCGTTTCTGTAAAATGCTGGATTTGGTTTACTGCTTCTTTTACATCCAGTTCAATCGTATTTTGTTTATTTACTTGACTTGATTCAGGAGTGACCGTAGTCTGAACAGGCATATGCTCATTTTTCTGTACCTTCTGCTGAGGTAATACGGGTTGCAAAAAATCTGCTATTCCCGTAGTTGAACTTATCATCATTTTAAACTCCTCTCTATAACTGGTTTAGGATAGCTCATTGATCACTGCTACCCTAAACCAAGCATTATCAATACTATTGCTTATCTTAATAAAGACAATACATTGTTAGGTATTGCATTTGCTTGAGAAAGCATTGCAACACCAGCTTGTTGTAGAATTTGTGCTCTTGTCATGCTGGCAGTTTCTGCTGCAAAATCCGCATCACGGATACGACTGCGTGAGGCAGACAAGTTCTCAGAAGAAGTTTGCAGATTGCTAATCGTGCTTTCAAGACGATTTTGAATCGCACCAAAGCGCGCACGTTGATCATTAACTGTTGTCAAGGCAGAGTCAACAATTGCGAGTGTACGAGTAGCTGCTTCCGCAGTCGTAATATCCATCGCGCTAGCCGCTTGCAATTGAGCACCATAGGTGCCTGCTGCAGCAGTGCCAGGTGTTCCAGCGTCTTGAAAAACATCAGCAACAGCAGTGGTTACAGTAAATGACTTTGCAGAATCAAGCGTTACTTTCCCGGTATACCAAGCGCCATTTCCATTTGTCCACACTCCAGTGGTCGCATCAAGACCGCCACCAGCTAATGTATCAGCTAAACTATCAGCAGTACCTGTATCGCCATCTAATACCGCAGTATCTGATACCGTAATATCCAAAGCAGTTCCGGTATTATCGTATGAATTATTCAAGAGACGAAGATCATTACCTTGCGAATTTGTCAGCTTAAGCGCCCAATAACCATCCTCGGTTAATACTGCTTCTGCTGTAAAACCTGTTTTAGCAGATGCATCATTAAAGGCTTGCACGGCAGTACTCAGATAACTACCAGAATCAACATCTGCTGTATCATCCGCACCACCGGTTTTAAATGAAACGGTCGTATATTTCGGGTCTACTGTATTTGCATTCGTTGGATCGGAATAATCGGTTGATATTGCGAACGAGTAGGTTGTATTTTGTTGGAAACCAGCACCAGCACCAGTATCTGCACCTAATACGACTTCAGTCGTTGCACTTGCATTTACACCGCTACCGGTACGGTTAATTGCGGTTGCGATTTCATTTGCGCTTGCACCAGCACGATAATAAACGTCGAAATTACCAGAACCAGTAGAGATTCTGAAGTCTCCCGCTGCAAGAGCACCATTAATGCCGGATGTATCGCCTGTTGTTCCACTTAAAAGTACGGAGTTACCGAAGGCATCGCTATTTGTTCCGATTGTTCCTGCCACTAAATCACCGGATCCGCCAGGAGTGAAAGCAGCTAGGCCACCAATACGATAATTACCAAATGCATTAGTTTGGAAATTACCTGAGGAAGCTGAAATCGTTTGATTTGCATTTGCACCGACTTGGAAATTCATTGTGCTGAATGACCCATCTAACAGGTTCAACCCGTTAAATTGAGTTTGACTAGCTACACGTTGAATTTCTGAAGTTAGCTGTGTTACCTCAGCCTGGAGTGCTGCACGATCACTTGCGGTATTAGTCGCATTGGCTGCTTGCACTGACAATTCACGAATACGCTGTAAGTTATTACCAATTTCAGTTAATGCACCTTCAGCTGTCTGAGAAAGTGATATGCCATCATTTGCGTTACGCGCAGCCTGATTAAGGCCTCTAATTTGGGTGCTCATTCTTTCAGAAATTGCGAGACCAGCTGCATCATCTTTAGCACTGTTAATACGTAAGCCAGATGATAAACGCTCTAACGCAGTATTCAGCATCCCTTGTGAACCATTTAAATTTCGTTGAGCATTCAACGAGGCAATATTAGTATTGATAATTTGTGGCATTTGTTTCTCCTTCAGAGTTTGATTACTATAGATCAGTAAAAATGCGGCGCTCGTGCCGCTCACGGTGACGTTGACTCTACCTGCAATCTATTCAGGTCATGATGAGTCGCTGTTGATGAAGGTAAACGGAATGACTAATAAAAAGTTTAATTAGTCATAGGCGACTTATATATATTTATAACAAATGAATATGAATGATTATACTTGCGATGGTGATAATGGTCGGTTATGCTGATTGCAATTCATTAATTAACAAATACTTATTGTGAGTGAGTCTCTATCTATACTCTTAGTAGGTTTTCTAAATCAGAGTGCGCAGACTATTCGTAAAATATTCACGGATGAGGATATTAATTTTGATTCTAAATTGGTGGGCACTTATGATGAGTTCTTACATGAAATACAAAAGTGTCACTGGGATATCATCATAGCAAATGAAGCTACAATGCCCACAGGTACTCATGCAGTACTCACTTATTTTTCTCAAGTCAATCAATATTTGAGAATTCCAGTAATTATTATATCGAATGAAAGTAATGAGCAATCAGCTAAAGATTTTCTGAAAGCTGGGGCATATGATTTTATGCTGATTTCAAATCTTGTTAGGCTTGCTCCAGTTATTAAAAAGTGCGCTCAAGAACTAAAAAGTATTCAAGAAAATCGTGATACTCAGATTAGCCTTCAAAAGAGTGAAGCACGATTCCGCGCGATTGCGTCCAATTTGCCAGGTTTGGTATTTCAATTCTTAAAAAAACCCGACAAATCGGTTGCTTTTCCATTTGTAAGTGAAGGGGTGCTGATGCTACTAGGATTAACAGCTGAGGAGTTGACCGTACAACCTGATTTGTTTTATCAAATGATACTACCTGAAGACCAGTATTCATATAATGAGCAGATGCAAGCATCAGCTAAAAATTTTTCTACCTGGAATTGGGAAGGAAAGATTAGAGTAAAAGGGGATAGTGATATAAAGTGGATTAGTTTGCGAGCAACTCCTCGGCAATCTAATCAAGGAGGCATTCTATGGGACGGAATTGTGCTCAATATTACTCGTAATAAATTAGCAGAAATTGAACTTGCAAATTCACATGCACAGCTAGCAGAATTATCTTCCTATTTACAAAAAATTAAAGAACATGAGCGTATGCATATTGCTCGTGAAATTCATGATGACATTGGCGGAACATTAACAGCAATCAAATGTGAGCTCCAATCGTGCATTGATATCGATAAACCTAGGTTACCAGAATTTTATCAACAGAAAGCTAGATCAATTGAAGAGCTGGTTGACTATGTAATTGATAGTACTCGTAGAATCTCATTAGATCTTAGGCCAGGCGTTCTAGATGTTGGCATTGTTGCATCGGTTTACTGGCAAGCAAGGGAGTTTAGTAAACGTAATCATATTCCTTGTGAGGTGAAATGTGAGAGTGAAGATATTTCACTCAACGATGATCTGGCCGTAGCAATCTTTAGAATATTCCAGGAAACTCTGACGAATATTACAAAACATGCAAATGCATCTATTGTTAAAGTTAAACTTGCTGAGATAAATAATCATGTTTTATTAGAAGTTATTGATAATGGGAAAGGCATTACTGACCTCGAAATGAAAAAGCCAAACTCATTTGGTATTCGCGGAATCCGTGAACGTTGCCAACAATTGGGCGGTGATTTTTGTATAACGGGTACTAAAGGAAAGGGAACTAGTGCGCTGATTAAGATTCCTATAGAAACCAAGAAAATTAGTTAACCCTTGATACTCAATAGTCGCAAAGGATAAAGATGATTCGAGTAATGATTGCAGACGATCATGCGATCGTACGTCAAGGCTTAAAACAAATTTTAAGTGAAACGGGGGACATTAGCGTAACAGGGGAAGCAGAAACCGGGTTCCAAGCGGTAAAAGTCATACGCCAGCAGGAGTTTGACGTGATGCTGTTAGATATTTCTTTACCTGATCGGAATGGTATCGAAATATTAAAGCAAATTAAGAAAGACCGACCCAATTTAATGGTACTTATGCTTAGTATGCATAATGAGAATGAATTTGCATTACGTGCACTTAAGGCTGGCGCTTCCGGGTATTTAAATAAGCAAAGTGCGCCAGCGCAACTTGTAACAGCAATTCGACAAGTTTCTGAAGGGCATAAGTATATTTCTCCTGCATTGGCACAAGAATTAGCAAATGCATGGACTTCAGAAGCGGATCGACCACTTCATGAAAATCTTTCTGACCGTGAATTTCAGACTTTATGCTTGATTGCATCAGGTAAATCACTCTCTGAGATCTCTATTGAAATGTGTTTAAGTCCAAAAACGGTCAGTGTTTATCGCGCAAGAATGATGGAAAAATTAAAAATTTCCAATAATTCTGAATTAGTTCGTTATGCAATTAAACATAAATTAGTTGACTAAAACCATTGTTAAAGCAAAAACAGAATAAAGGGTCTTTTCATCCTTAGTTTCATTTCTTACTTCAACATAGATTTGCTAATCTGCTAAACGAAGAAATAAATTCTAGGTAAGTTCTCCTTCAAAAAACAATCCATACTTATCTAGAGTGGAAATTTCATTTATGAAGCCAGCTAAGAGGTCTCATCGATATGAAGAGCTTAAAAAAAGAAAAATTGCTAAGATTAATCAATACATCTGGAGTAGGTATGCGCAAGCCTGAGAATGAAGGGGGTAGCAATTCTTTAACTGCAGCGAATGAATATTACCAGCAAGTTGAGCAGTTTGCGCAAAGAATACGTAAAACTAATGATGTTGATGAAATGATCAAGATCTTAGATACACTCCTTAATGAAACAAAAGGATTACATAATAATAATGAAATACAGAACACCCGCGAGCTTCGCCATGCAGAAAATAAGATCGAGTCTTTAAAATATGAATTAGAGGAGCTCAGGGAGCTCGTTCATACAGATCAAATGACTGGTACTTATAATCGCCGGGGCCTCGACAATATTTTTATGCGTGAAGCTGCTCGCGCAGATCGTTATGAAAATGCGCTCTGTGTTGTTTTAATTGATCTGGATGATTTTAAATTCATTAATGATACTCACGGCCATTTATTTGGAGACAGTGCACTCATTCATTTCGCAACTATAGCTAAAAAAACGATACGCCCAAGCGATGTAATTGCACGCTATGGCGGAGAAGAGTTCCTGATCATATTGCCTGATACGAGACCAGAAGAAGCGATTTGGGTTATGCAGCGCTTGCAAAATAATTTATCAAAGACCCCTTTGTTAGATACTGAAGAAACACCGATTAAAATTACGTTTAGCGGTGGCATTACACTACGTAAGTTTCAGGAAACACAGAATACTGTGATTAAACGTGCCGATAAAGCACTTTACCGTGCTAAACAGTACGGTAAAAATCGTATTGAAATAATTGCGTAATTTATTATTTTACTTTTAGCCACAATCACAAATAATTGTAGCTATTTTTCTAGTTTATACATGACGTTCAATTCTGGAGTAGCGTAATGGAGGAAGTATTTTTAGGTAGGCAACCCATATTGGATCGTAACCAGAATTTAGTGGCATTTGAATTATTATTCCGTGCTGGAGAAGTCAACGAAGCTAACGTTACCAATGATGTTCATGCATCAGCCAGTGTTATGGTTAATGCTTACGGTCAACTAGGTATACAGCGAGTACTTGGTCAACAGCGAGGCTTCATTAACATTAGTACAGAATTACTGATGAGCGACGCGATACTGTTACTGCCAAGTAATCATATCGTACTCGAATTACTTGAATCAATAGAAATTACCGATCAAGTAGTTAAACGCTGTTTAGAGTTAAAGCAAATAGGTTACCACCTTGCCCTTGATGATGTAACTGAGATCAATAGTAGAACATTGCAGATGTTGCCTATTGTCAATGTTGTAAAACTCGATGTGCTTGCGATTGATGAAACCAAACTAAAAGAAATTATCAATACGTTAAGACGCTGGCCAGTTATCTTGTTAGCAGAGAAAGTTGATAGTCCTGAGTTGGCAAAGAAATGTACGGCTCTCGGTTTCGATATGTTTCAAGGTTATCATTTTGCAAAACCTGAAATTATTTCAGGTAAGCGAGTTGATGCGAATAAGCTCCCATTATTAAATTTATTAACTATGGTGATGGGTGATTGTGAGGCAGAAGAGATTGAAACAGAACTTAAGCATCAACCTAATCTTAGCTATAACTTACTACGCTTAGTAAATTCAGTTGGTTTTGGCTTGCAACAAAGAATTAATTCCATTAAGCAAGCAGTAATAATTTTAGGTCGGCAACAACTTCAAAGGTGGGTTCAGTTGTTGTTATATACCTCTGATTCATCGGGAGATAGCATTTCGAACGCATTAATGCAAACGGCTGCAGTTCGTGGAAAATTGATGGAGCTTATAGCGCAGATTGATCGCCCTCATGATAAAACATATCAAGATCGTGCTTTTATGGTTGGTATTTTTTCACTTCTAGATACTTTACTTGGAATGGAAATGCAACAAATTGTTGATAAGCTCAATATTCCCGAGGAATTAACTCAAGCGTTATTACAACGATCGGGTCGTCTAGGCCGCCAGCTTGCTCTCATTGAAGCTAACGAGAAAGGCGATGTTACTCAAGTGCAAAGTATACTTAAAGAAATTAATTTTTTAACCTTACCTCAATTAACTCATGCAGAGCTGGAAGCGCTGAGTTGGACAAATAGAATAAATGAAACAGCCCATTAATATTTCCTACCTCTGCCATAATCCTAATAAACAACCCCGTGGCAAGACCACGGGGAATCGCAAGTTAAAAAATGTGAGGATTACCGAAAGAATTCTAAATTTTAAGGTAATGGATTAATCTTTTTACTGAAAGATGGTAGGAAAAATAACTTCCAAGACATCTACCCAAAAATTGGGATCCACTTTTTTCTGCGTTTCTTGCTCATTTTCTGTACCTCGTTTATTTATAAAAATAATCATACAGAAAATAACTCCTTAACTTGATCTCTTTAGTGCCCAACTAACCGGATCGACTTCTTGGCAATTATCGAGTGCCTTTTTCAGGGAAGACTAGTTAGCCTAGGTTGCAACCGTGTAAATCTCCTTTATTTTTATTGAGAATGCCAAGTTTCTCTTTGAAATTTGATTAAGATCAATGTTTCACAAAAAATTTATGGCTACTATTGACTGGTAGTTTCTTATAACAACATCAATTACTAGCGAGTGAGCTAAAGGGGTTTTTTTATGAAAATTAAATGCTTTTTCACAATCTTGACATGTGCAGTATTAGTAGCTTGTGGTAAACCATCAGCACCAGAGACGCCTAATCCTGAAGAGTATGGAAAAACGATTCAACCTTTCCATCAAATTCCAGCAGATGCCCAAGAAGGTGGCGGTAAGGCAAGATCGGTAGAGGAAAAATCGAGTTACTAAGAGGGGGAATTGTTCTATAGCCTGGCCTATAAGGGTGGGGTTATAGAACAACTATTAATTGCCACGCATGAATAGTTTATCAATCTGTTCTAGGCTTAAAGCGAGCCAGGTTGGCCTTCCGTGATTGCATTGATCGGAACGTTCAGTTTTTTCCATCTCACGCAAAAGTACGTTCATTTCTTCTATAGTTAGTAGCTCATTGGCCCTAATTGCACTATGACAGGCCATGGTTGCTAGTATTTCATTGCGATTACCTGTTAATAATTGGCTAGAACCATATGAGCGGATATCCTCTAATAGCTCGCTAATTAATTTTGAAATATCAGCGTTTTTTAAGATAGAAGGTATAGTACGGATGGCTAGCGTGGTGGGAGAAGTTACCGAAATCTCGAATCCGAGTTGATTTAATAGCAGTGCACTTTCTTCGACAGTCGTAATGTCGAGCGCATCGGTTTGTAATAAATGGGGTATCAGTAAAGATTGTGTCGGTAACGCTTGTTGATCAAGCGCTTGTTTAAGTTTTTCATAAACAATTCTTTCATGCGCAGCATGCATGTCAACAATAATCAAGCCTTGAGTACTCTGGGCTAAAATGTAGATACCCAACAGCTGCCCTAACGCATATCCTAAGAAATTTGATGCATGAGACTCTGATTGTATGGTTAGATCAGGTGCTGCAATAATTTCATGCGATTTTTCACCAAGTAGCGTTTGGTAGAATACGGAGGGTTGTGCAGCAGATTGCAGTGGCAAATTGACTTGCCGGTTCTGACTATAGGTTAGTGGTACTTTTTTAATGTTGCGTGTAACGGCACCAATATGATGTGTGGAGTCAGACAAATTCGCTTCGCTCGACTCGGTGTGACCATTAGCCAGCGCTTTATGGATAGCGTGAAAAATAAACTGATGCACCGCACGTGAATCGCGAAAACGTACTTCGATCTTAGTGGGGTGGACATTGACATCAACATTATCTGGATTGATATGAAGATATATCACATACGCTGGATGACGATCTAGATGAAGCACATCACGATAAGCTTCACGGATGGCATGATTCACTAGCTTGTCTTTGACAAAACGACCATTTACAAAAAAATACTGCATTTCACGGGTGGTCCGTGAGAAAGTCGGTCTGGATATCAACCCTTGAAGTTGGATATCTGCGGCTTCCTCAGTAATAAAAAGTGCAGTTTGCCTAAATTCCTGGCCTAGCAACTGTTTAATACGTTCTGGAAAATCTGCACTTGCCAAGTGACTTCGCAATTTTCCATTATGGTATAGATTGAAGGTGATAGTTGGATTGGATAAAGCAATGCGCTGAAAAATCGCTTCA
>WBZU01002755.1_pt1 | contig 11877 bp, 15 predicted proteins | sample 5204311 | NCBI WGS metagenome assembly WBZU01 (sample SAMN12344359, study PRJNA552823) | activated sludge metagenome | biome: Activated sludge suspended growth; feature: Nitrification reactor; material: Wastewater; isolation source: activated sludge from nitrification reactor of wastewater... | reverse complement strand
AAACAGTATGTAGAACAAAGATTGAGAGTAAGCCATTTCAATGATAACAAGTGCCGGCAAAAAGCTTATCAGTAAAAGTAAAATTGCCTCAATCCATTGCAAGAATTTATGTTGCTTATAGAAGTCATTCATTTTCGAGATGTCGTTTTAAAACACCTAATAAGAATTAATTACCCGCAACAAACTTACAAAAACCTTCATAAATATGCAAAGCAGTTTGCGGCTTTGCTAAGCGCCGGATGCTTAAATTTCTAATCACAGTATAATTAAATTTATTTAAAAAACTTTCTCTCCAATAATTTTCACTATGTCTCCCGTTTCAATTACTTTTCCGATTTCTGTTTCCGGGATCAGACAATCAACTGACAAGTAATAAAAATGATCAAATGTATTTAGAGCAGACCATTCGGGTAAAGTGGAAGCTCGGCGCTTTGCAAATGATTTCGGGAAAGCATGTTTGACTTCACCTGTTTCCGGATTTCGGGTAGGGACGACACACCTTGCCCGCGGACTCATCCCAAATAAAGTAACGTCACCAATTTTAAATTCAACTCTTATCCCTTCATTAGAAAATAAATGATCTTCCCAAAAAGCCGGTACGCCGTCAATTTCCAGAGTTGCTCTGAAGCGTCTTCTTGCTTCGTCCAGGTCCATTTTATCAAACCAACCTGAAACTTCCTTTAAGCTCGAAGTAGAGATAACTGTTGCTCCGCTTACATCAGGAATATCCAGAAAACGTCCTGTATTGTTCTGATGAAACAGAATTTTCACACCGAAATAATCTGACAGATAAGATTGTATTGCGGATTTTTCTTTTTGCAAATGAAAATGTACAGGAGTTGTTTCATTTAATTGCCGGAATGAGATAGCTGTATTTTCAATATCAAAGGAAGTGCGTAATGAATGTACGAGTTTATTTGTCTTTCCTGTAATAAAATTTCCCTGTTCATCCGTGATAGCATATTCCCGGTCATGCAAAAGACATCCGCCTTTCGAAATTTCTGCTTTCTGCAGAGATAGCCCGTCCAGTGACTTAACGGGATAAATTGTTATTCTGTTAACAATAATATTATCATCCATTATATTCTTTTGATAACTAAAATTAAGAATTAAAAAACTCAATTCTTCTGATATTCAGGCAGTGAATCCGGAGTTTCAGAAGTTCGTAGTTAAGTTATACTAGGTTAATACTTGAGAAACATCTGATGATTCGGGTTTGAATGAGTCTCAGTAATTTTGAAATCGTAACTTCCCACAACTTTAAATCCTGCCTTTTTATAGAAGCTGACAGCCCTGTGGTTTTCTTTCCATACGAATAACCACATTCCCGCCTGATTGTTTATTTTTGATAATTCAATGTTGAATGTGAAAAGTTCATATCCTAATTTTAAACTGTAAAACTCTTTCAGAAGATAAATCCTTTCCAGCTTGGTTATATTTTGTAAAGGAATATTTGTTTGAGGAACATTGAAAACAATTTTTGAATAACCGGCTGGCTGCTTATTATGAAAAATAATATGGTAAATATTTCCCGGGTCGCTGATTTCTTTTTTAAACTCTTCATAATTGTATTTTTCATTTACATATTCATTTATATCTGCAGTAGAAGCGCTGCTTCCGTGTGATTCTATAAATGATGTTCTGCCGATGTCAGCAAGTAATTGAAAATCTTCCTCCCTTGCTTTAACAATTAAATTCATTTTGTGATTTTATTTTTTGCAGTGAGTATGAAATTGTATTTTTACAGAAAAGTTTTTTAAAATATTTTTTGGGTTTTCGACTTGACTGATCAGCAGCACTGAAGTTCGTCCGGATTGTTATAAGAATAGTATTATTAAACAAACCGAATCTTAGAAACAAGCAGTTCTGATATTCTGCAACTTATGAAAGCATTTTGGTTTGTTCATAATTTGACTGAATTGATTACTCCGGAATATCAGGATGAATATTTCTTCTTATAGTGTTCAATTGAATTTTTTACCATCTTAATTAATACAGCAGTATCAATGTCTTCAAGCTTCTGAATATGAATACAGCTTCCGCTTAATTTATATTTTCCGAATTTGGAAAGAAGTTCATCTCTTTTACCAGGCTCGCATCCAAGATACAAAGCAATGGAACCTGCTCTCGGTGAAATTCCTGCCAGAGGAGAGTCACCTTCACGTCCGCTTTCATATTTGTAATGATAACTTCCGAAACCTACAATTGCTGTTCCCCACATTTTTGGTTCCAGTCCGGTATGTTTCTTTATCAGATCAGTTATAGCAGAAAAGTCTTTTCGTTTTTTTACATCAGATATTTTTGCAATAAAGTCTTTTACACTTTCCTTTGTTTCTATAGTTTTGTTCTTTGCCATAATTTGAAATTTTTATTTTGAAATCTTTTGATTTGTTTTTTTAAATTTTGAAATATTAGTTTCAAGTTGGTTTATAAGTTTCTCTGGTTTATTTATCTGATTTATTTTCTTCTTCAATTCGTTTCCGTGTATTTTTTAAAATTGTTGAGAATTGCCTGCCATCCGTCGCGCTGCATTTCAATTGTATTTTCTGTTTCAGCGTCAAAGGTTACGCTCACTTCGGTTTTGTCGTCAAGGATGTTAAAAATTACAGTAGCTTTTCTGCCGTCTGTCATTGTGTAAGTAAATTTTTCATCCTCAATGATATCTTCATAAACGGCTACAAAGTCAAAACCAAAGCTTCCGTCTTTTGCTTCCATTCGGGCTGAATATTTTCCGCCGATACGCATATCATTGCTTGCAGCAGGGCATTTCCAATCTTCCGAAGCAAAGTTCCAATTTGTTATGTGCTCAGGATTTGTATAATACTCCCAAACTATTTTTCTGTCGGCTGAAATCATTGCTTGTACAGTTATTTTTTCAGCATTCATATTTGATTATTTTTTATTACTCTGAATTTTACAATATTTTTAATTAAGCTAACAGGCAAAGGTTTATCAAGTGGAAATTGAACAGATCCTTTTCCTTGTTTGTAAACTGAAAGTTGTTTCTTAAATTTTTCGTGTCCTGCCGGTGTAGCGTAAAATCCTATATGTTTTGCAAAGCCGCCAAAATATACCAATGGCTTTTTATTTGTCTTGTATGCAGGCATACCGTATGAAATGCTTTCAATAGCTTCAGGCGCATTGTCTTTAATGATCTGCCGGATAATATGAAGCTTTGTCTGAGTCTCCAAAGGGAAAGATGAAATATACTCTTCAACGGTTTTTATTTCTTTATTCATATTGCAGTACAAGAGGTTAAATAAATTTAAAAAAGAGGATTAGAAACAAGACTGTTTCTGTTTGAATCCCGATGCATTTGTATTATAAGCACAATTGTTCGATTTATGGTCAAAGTATTTTTATGAAATATCATTTATCCATATTGTTATAAAGTAATCAGCGGTGTTGATCAATAAGAATTACATTTCCGTCAGGATCAGTTAACATAATACTTGCTGGTCCGGTAGTCTTATCATCAGCTTCAGTTGTTAATTTAATATTACTATTTTTTAGTTGCCGTTGAATTTCTCTGACATCATCAAACTTCTCAATGTTGTTTGCGTTTTCGTCCGAGCCGGGATTGAACGTCAAAATATTATTCTCAAACATTCCATGGAATAATCCGATCAGAGAATTCTCATTTTTCATAATGAGATAATTTTTATCAATGCCCCCTCCAAAAACAGTAAAACCAAGATTTTCATAAAACTGTTTTGATGCGTTAATGTCTTTTACGCTAAGACTCATTGAAAATGCTCCTAATTTCATATTGTTCTCTTTTTTTATTTTAATGATACTTTCTGTTTGTTTATTGTCAATGTTGTTTACAGTTTGTCTTTCAGAAACACTTCTGATGTAGAAACCAAAGTAAAACATTGCTGCAAGTCCTAAAATTATTATTGCTGTCTTTTTCATTTTGATGTAATTTTAATTTTATAATAGTTATTACTATATCAGGTCTTAAAAATATTTTTTATTCTGCTCTTTTCCTGCAGAGTGTAAAATGTTGCAAATGCTGCCAGGGATGCCGGATAACGGTTCGGGGCTTTTAGCTCTATTTTTTAATTGAAGCGCCGCATTCAATTTTAAAGAAACTTTCATAAGATGAACTTCAGTCTGCATTTCACCAATCCTTGTTGCCGCAGTTATTAATTATTACTTTAACACAGTTTAATATCCGCTGAGCGTTGTTCCGAAGATGCCGACAGCAAGTTCTGCCCGGACGAAAAAGAACGCTGCTAAAATAGCTAAACAAATTAAAATCCGGTATTCGGTTTTTTTTACCTTCCTCATTACTTGCTCACACATCAGAACTGTACCGGGCAGCAGGACACCGGCAATTATAAAATCAAGCAGTGTCCAGTTTACTTCATTTATGAACTGCATCGCTATTAGCGGTATGAGCAAAAAAATAGCTACTGTGAATAAAATGATTTTAGGTCTTTTGTTCTGCATTATTGTTTAAGTACTCTAAAGCTTTGTATTCAATTTCAGTTCAGTCAGATGATTGTCAATTCGAGTTAACATTTTTAAATTGCACCGGGGAATGTATGCTGATAAATTACAAACTGATTTGATTGTATAGCTGTCTATCATTATCGGCAACGGTTTTCGGCTTGGCGGTAGGGCGGATTATTGGCAGGATAGTTCTTCAAAATATAAGTGTTTCTCATAAGCAAGTCAGCCCCCATATTGCCAAACCGATGTTATGAGCGCTTTCAATTCATTCATGTTTTGGTTCCTGTAAATTAAAATATTCGCTTTTAGTTTTGTCCAATGTATTTACAATGGTTTTAAAATTTACTTCTGTCGGTTTTAAATCAATAAATTTGTCAATTATTGTTCTGTGCCTGTAAATCACAAAAGTGTTTTCTACTTCCGGATTTATTTTGTTTAAGTTTACTTCACTTTCAGTGTCTGTCATTGAAGGTACAAAAGTCAAAGCAATATTTTTCAAATTGAGTTCAAGCCCGATATTTTCTAACTCTTTTTGCCGTGCGTCTTTGACGTAATCTTTTTCATTTCCGTAAACAAAATATGCTTTAAGATATTTACTTCGTGTTACACTTTCCTGTTCTAAAAAAGTCAGCCATTTTTTAATGTCGTCCCAATTAGGATTATTACCAACAAAATAAACGATACCATGATAGCGTCCATATTTGCATACCGGACATGTTCTTGTTCCTTTATCAGGACCAAATGCATGAAAAGGAATGAACGAAGGATTGTCTTCGCCAATTTCAAGACCAGACTTTTTTTCTGCATTTGAAGTCTGCGGATAATTTGGAATGTTAAGTCCTAAAATAATATTGTGTTCGGCAATTTGTAAATCGTCTGAAATGAGAACTCTTAAGATTCCGCTTCCGCCGCGATTTTCAAGTGCTTTTCTTTTCTCTCCTGTTAAAAGTCTGTCATCGTCAAATACGAATTCATCTATGTAATATTCATTGTCAATGTTTGGTTCTTTGATTGAAGTATGAATGTGTGCAGGAATATTTGCTTCAGGATAGGGTGCAGGTCTTATAGTATAAATTGAGTATTTGCCGTTTTCATCAGTCTTTATCCAGCCGCGAATGTGACCGTGTCGTTTGGCTTGTTCATTCAATCCTTTTCCGGGTGAATAGTATCCGTTGTTGTCAGTCTGCCAATAGTAAATCACAATATCAGCCGCAGGTGTTTTACCGTCAGGTTTGTAAACTGTTCCGGTAACTAAAAGTTTTTGTCCTTTCTCTGTCCAGCCTGCGCTTGTATCCGCAGATTTTAAATTTGCTGGCATTCCAATAAACATTAGTTCGCAACCATCACAACCGCCGCCTACAAGTTTTTTTGTGTCTGTCTTTGGTGTTTGCTGATTTGGGTTATTATTTTTTGTCTGTCCGTTACAACTTGTCAGAAAGTTGAGCAGAATTACAAAAAGTCCAAGTTGATATATACATTTCATATATGTACTGCCCTTGTATTAAGGTTAAACAAAACGAAGTAGGATTAATAATGTTTTAAAAATGGTGGATTAGAAAATCTGCTGTCCGGTCTTGAACTACTGTTTGTATCAAGGTCAATACCTGCTTTTTTAAAACCTGTATTTCTTTAGCGAATTTTATTAAAATTATATTATGCATTTGTGTTACCCGCTGCCAAACTCGCAATTAATTTTTATTTATTTCTTATCTGAACTCCAGAGTTTCTTTTGAGCAGTACCTAAATCGCCAAGCTGATAAATGCTTACTGATTCTGATGTGAAAGTAAACTGGTTAAATTTTTTTGCCATCATTTCTTTTACAAATGATTCATGTGCAATTCCAATGGTAACATGCGGATTGTATTTATCTCCGCATTGCTCATGTTCAAATGCAGTTACATAATCAATTGTTGGTTTTGATATTTCGCTGCTATCCTTATTCGGCACAAATGCATCACCTGAACCTTTTCCCGTGAAGGGCTTAATTGCTTCAAGCAGTTTAGCCTGAAAATTCAGTAATCCGGGTGTAGTCTTAACCGTAATTCCTGGCAGCCCTAAATTTTTATAAGGAAAATAATACATTCCGTTAGCTGTTAGATTCCCGGCAGTTGGCTTTTCATTTTCAGCAACTTTTTCAACGGCTGCAAAAACTTTATCAAGGTCGGCAGTGCGGACAAATGTTTGAACTACTGTAATGTGCGGTGCATGATTTGCATCAAGTGCAAAACCTTCCGGATAGTTATCAAGCATTGATGCATTAAAAACTTTTGCAGAATCAATCATCACATGGTCAGGGTCGAGCAAAATATCAATTGCTGTAAATTCCGATTGTGCATAAACATTCATAATGGTAATATAAAAAATATAAAATTTAAAAATAAAGTAACTTTCAAAAAAGATTTTGTTTTCATTTTGTTTTAAATTATAATTAACTTTTATTTATTGCAATTGATTTTATTTGTATAGTATGATTACTATTAACTATATCTTAAACCATAGCAGGAATCATGACGTTTTGCGATTGCTATAGACGGGCTTTATAACAAAATTGTTTATTCGGAGAATTAAGCTTTCTGAAAGCGCAAAACTGCCTGCCCGTGAGAGATGAAATACAGGCGGGTCAATGGTTGGTTATTATCTTTTTTAGTCTGAAAGTTTATAAATAAATTCTTCAATTTCTGTTTGTCGGGCATTCGAAAATCCTTTTTCCATTCCGATTTTAACAAAACCGCATTTCTCTAAGACTTTTTGTGAGCCATAATTGTCAAATGCAACACGACCAAAAATTGGTCTGATTTTTTCAATTTTCAAAAATTTTTTGAGTGCAGTTGTGGCAATTCCCTGACCCCAAAATTTTTTGTCAATCCAGTAAGTAATTTCTGCTTCATTTTCCATAATAAACTTTGATAAACTACCTGCGATTTCGTCATTTGCTTTTATTGTCCGCATGTTTACTGTCGGGTCAGATAAATGTTTTTTATACTTCTCAAAGTAAACGGTTTTGTCGGTTGGATTTTTTGATGTGAAAGCATCTAAATAATTTGATTCTTTGTCCAGCTGAAATTGAAAAAATGCGTTTAAATCTTCTGTTTCTGTTTCAGTTAATATGACTTTGTAGTTTGCCATTGTTTTGTAATCTCGATTTTATTTTTCAATTTAAAGAATGAATCAAGAAATTATATTCCTTAATCTTGAATATTACCTGTCTTAACTTTTCCGGCACGTTTGTAATTCGCTAAAATCACCCCGGTAGTTGTAACAGTACTTTCTGTTAAAGTAAAAGCTGCCGGGTATGCGCCATTGCCGAATAACTTTTTTCCTTTACCAAGAGTTAGCGGGTGAATTTTGAGCCGGAGTTCGTCTGCAAGGTCATGCTTCAATAACAAATGAATGAGTTCGCTACTGCCCCATACCTGAATATCATTACCTTTTGAATTTTTGAGCTTCCTGATATCCGACACGTTTTTAATGAATACTGAGTTTTTCCAGTTCGACTTTTTCCTGGTTCTTGACAGGACGTATTTTGTACCATCATTAATACCCGGCCAAAAGCCTGAATGTTCAGGCCAGTAATCTTCCCAAATCTCAAATGTTTTTCTGCCCAAAAGATAATCTGAAGGTTTCAGTTCTTTCCGAACAGCTTTACCATAGGCTTCGTCACCATACGGTGCCGTCCAGCCGCCGTATTTGAAACCTTCAGATCTGTCTTCCTTTGATCCGCCGGGTGCCTGCATTACACCATCTAATGAAATCATTGATAAAACAATTATTTTTCTCATGGTTATAAGTTATTGAATTGAGTTATTTTAATTCCGGTACCTTCGTTTGCTAAGTGCGGTCAGCATTGCATTGACGTTTTGGGAATTGCCGAAGTGACGGATTTTTAACAAAAAAAAATCAATTGAGGCAAATCAGTTAAACCTTGTACAAATGTTTCATATAAATACATCAGCCGCCTTTTGGCAATACCTTGTCAGCGGTCAGGCGTTTTTACTTTTTTTATTGCGTCAAGATATTTTTTCTTAACTCCGTTATTTTCTTCTCTATCGCATATTGCTTCAATGGCTGGCATTAATTCTTTATTATGCTTTGTCTTTAATTTTAGTATTTGTCCTAGTGCAAATGCAGAAGCCCAACGAACAACTGTTCCATCATTCTCCGAATTTATCAGTAAGTTACTGATAGCTTCATTAAGTTTTGCTGGAAACAGGTGTGCAATGTTTCCGATTACTTTTGCACTTTCCCATTTTACTCTTGGTGCATTTTCTGTAAGCATTTTTGTTGCAAAAGATAAAACAGTATCGTCTGCAATTTTTGCATTTTGTCTTGTAGCGTATTCAATGGCTTCAATACATGCAGCTTTCTCTGAGTCTTTTGCTTTTTCTGTAAATACTATCAGTTCATCTGCCTGCAAAGAACCGTCTAACAACCATTTGCTTATTATTTCAACTTTCTCTTTTGCTTTTTTTGATTTGTCATTAATTAATCCGTCTATTGTCATAAACTTTTATTTTGTTCGTCCAAAGAAAATTTTGATAAATACTACTTCAACTTTTTTCCACATTTCAATTTTATTTTCCTCTGTATCAATTATAAGATCAAATTTACCTTAATCAAATGATTCATTTTTATCTGCAATAGTCACACCTTTGTGATTTGCGAATGGTGATATTTATTTGTCAAGCCACACTTGCAGTATACCCATATTGTGCTCTGCCATTTTATCTTTTGATTTCAACATTAATAATATGAATAGTATTTTCTCCAATATTTTCCAATGCATGAGGACTTATTGGATCTGACCAGATAGCAGTAAATGGCAATGGTGTTTCAGAGAGCTTTCGGGAATCCAATACAATATTACCTTCGCCGTCATACCTGATAAAATCTGACCAGCTTACAATGTATAAAGAAGCCGGCCATTTATGTGTATGAACATTTGTAATTTCACCTGGAGGAATTAAAGTATCAAGCACCCGCACAAATTCATTCTCCATTAACAATTTATGATGCTGTGGAGCTGCAACCAATGCGTCAAGTTCCTCCTGCCATTCTATGGTTTTTAAATTTTCGTCTGTCATAAAATTATATTAAGTTTTGTTAATTTTGAAAGTTCGAATACTTGCTCCTAATTGTATGCTGCTTGCTGTCAGGCAGGGTTTTTCAGCATTGCTTTTCAGTCGAAGCAATAATGCTCAAATATATAAATAATATCAATCGAAGCTTTTTGCCCCCGCTTGCTTCAATAACAATGCAGACGGGAGTTTTACTTTGCCGTGCTGTTAAAATAGTCCCAGGCAGCTTTGGAAATGTCTGCAATTATTTTTTCATTTGTGTCAGCATTTTCAGTTGAGTTTGTTACAAAAACACTTATAAAATAATATTCTCCATTTGGCAAAAATACAATTCCAATATCGTTTACTGCTGCAGTTAAACCTTCTTTGTTCGCACCCGAACTACCCGTTTTGTGAGCAACAATTGCGCTTGTTGGTAATTGTCCTTTCAATCTGTTCACGCCTGTTTCTGTTTCTCTCATCGCTTTCCATATGAAGTCATAGCTTTTTTGGGAAAGTAGTTTTTCCGAATTGTCATAAAATTTTTCTAATGTCAAGTTTGCTGCTTTTGGAGTCGTCCAATTTTGATATTGATTATCCCAGTTTGACTGTTGCTCCTCTTCATTAATTTTTATTGATATGTCATTTAAATTATTTTTTATAAAATATTCTTCAACTACCTTTGGTCCTCCGATCAGTCTTAATAAAAGGTCGCATCCGACATTGTCACTTTCAGAAACTGTATATTTTAAAATTTTTGAAATTGTCAGGGTTGCTCCGTCAGGATATTTATCTCTGATAGGGCTGTAAAGATTCGGCATAAGGTCTTTCTTTTCAATCTTTATTTTTTGATTAAGGGAAAATTTCCCTTTGTCAATTTGAGACAGAACTGCCAATGCAATATGAAATTTAAACACACTTTGCATCGGGTAATGACGGTCACCATTTAAAGTAACCGTGTCTTTCCCTTTATTGCCAATAATTGAAACTCCGACAACAGCATTCTTTGTCGAAACGATTTGCTGAATATTTTGCAGTAATGAATCTGTTGTTTGAGCTGATGCCTGAGAGGAAATAAAAAAATATAGTAAAGCGGTTATATGAAATAATTTTGTCATTCTCTATTTGTTTTAAAGTGTTAAAAAAATTACCTGCAATGGTTTGTGAATTTTCGAAGGCAGTGTATTTTCCATGTTGTGCGTAGGTAAGTTGTTATCTGATTATTATGAATCAAATTTATTTTCATCCCATTCTACTCCTGGTGGAAACAGTTCCATTTTTCTTTTTTGCATTTCTACTGCGATTAAAGCACTATTACCGCCATGTTCTTCCAGTTTAGAAATAATATTCAGATAACTTTTTTCATCTCTGTTTTGACTCAGTTTAAATACATTTTCAACTTTATCCGCTTTAATCTCAAAACCAACAATTGCCGGCATCATCTTTTTTAAAAACTCATCCGGAAGATTGTCGTAGATTGTCGGAGATTTAGAATCTCCTTTTTCAAATTTCAATGTCATTTTCTTCATAAACTGTATTAACTCATCATCTGACATAAAATTTATTTGTCCGCTGATATGTACGCTCATATAATTCCAGGTTGAGCCAATTTGCGGCTTACTGTACCAGGAAGCGCTTACATAAGTATTTGGACCTGTAAATACAACTAGTGCGTTAGAATTTTCAACGAATGCCTTGTAATGATCTGTGTTTCGCATGATATGTCCCTGCAATATCAAGTCGCCTTGTTTTTCTTCAATTAATACCGGGATTTGTGTGGCAACCTGGCTACCTGATAAATTACTTCCTGTTAAAAATGCAAATGGATTTTCTTCAATAAAATCCATTATTATTTGTCTGTCCCTTTCCTTGAAATATGAAAAATTATACATATCTTTTTTGTATTTAAATTAATATTACGAACTTCGATTCGATTTTTAAAAAGTGCCGGATTTAGAAGAACAAACTGTTAAACTACTGCAAATGTTTAGTCGTGCTATTTTGTCAAAATAGTTTTAATGTTCAACATTTTCACATTCCTAATTTGAAAAGATTAATTTTCTGTTGCTCCGGTGTTGTAAGTACAATATTACTCTGTCCGGTTTCAGCAAAATCAATCACGCCTTTGCTTTTTAAGTTCTCAATTTTATCTTTCATGTCGGATGCAAAGAATGTAATTGTCGGTACGGTAAAATTATTTGTCTGATGCAAACCGACTATTCCTAAACCATCAGATAAAATTGCCCATGGATACGGCGATGATTTTTTTGATAAAGATTTATAGCCAAGTTTTTCCCAAAACGAAATTGAGTTGTCGAGATTTAATACAGGAAAAGCAAACTCGCCAAACATTCCGCATGTTTT
>WBZU01002754.1_pt1 | contig 11881 bp, 12 predicted proteins | sample 5204311 | NCBI WGS metagenome assembly WBZU01 (sample SAMN12344359, study PRJNA552823) | activated sludge metagenome | biome: Activated sludge suspended growth; feature: Nitrification reactor; material: Wastewater; isolation source: activated sludge from nitrification reactor of wastewater... | reverse complement strand
CGCACGGAATTTCAGGCCAAGGCGCGTGAAAATGCGGCTGTAGGTTTCATACATGTTGCCGTATTCGCGCTTGAGATCATCAAATGAGCTGTGAAATGAATAACCGTCCTTCATCAGGAATTCGCGGCCACGCATGACGCCGAAGCGGGGGCGAATCTCGTCGCGGAACTTGCTCTGGATTTGATAGAGATGGATCGGTAGTTGGCGATAGCTCTTCACGTCGCGGCGAACGACATCCGTAATTACCTCTTCATGTGTCGGACCAATGACGAATTCGCGCTGATGGCGGTCCTTGAAGCGCAGCAATTCCGGACCGTATTGCTCCCAGCGGCCGGATTCCTGCCACAGTTCGGCGGGTTGTACGGCAGGCATCAGTAGTTCAAGGGCGCCAGCATTGTTCATTTCTTCGCGCACGATGTTTTCAACCTTGCGCAGTACGCGCAGGCCCAGCGGCATCCATGTGTAAATGCCTGCGGCAGCGCGCTTGATGTAGCCCGCGCGGAGCATCATTTTCTGGCTGATGACTTCTGCGTCGGCCGGGGCTTCCTTGAGAGTGCTGAAAAAGAACTGCGAGGTGCGCATGAAATGCTCTTGAATTCGTTGGGAAACCTCGATTTTACACGGTCTCGCGGCTTTGCAAGCAGGCGCCCTTTGTGAAAGAATCGGGGTAACTATTAATTTTTGCAGGATATCTATGCTCGACCGTGAAGGCTACCGCCCGAACGTCGGCATCATTCTTTGTAACGCGAAAAACGAGGTTTTCTGGGGCAAGCGAATACGTGAGCATTCCTGGCAGTTTCCACAAGGTGGCATCAAGCGCGGCGAAACGCCCGAAGAAGCCATGTTTCGTGAACTGCATGAGGAGGTAGGGCTGTTGCCCGAGCACGTACGTATCCTGGGACGGACCAAAGGCTGGTTGCGTTATGAAGTGCCGACACACTGGATCAAGCGCGAGTGGCGCGGATCCTACAAGGGTCAGAAACAAATCTGGTTCTTGCTACGTTTGATAGGGCGCGACACTGATGTCAGTTTGCGCGCTACCAACAAACCTGAATTTGATGCGTGGCGCTGGAATGATTACTGGATCCCACTCGATGCCGTGATTGAATTCAAGCGTAGTGTCTATGAGCAGGCGCTCAATGAGCTGGTTCGCTTCGTCGATTTCGATCGAAAAGGCGCAAAGAACAGGCGCTTTGGTGGGGCGCTTTTGGATATTGAAGCGTCGACTTCGCACGAGGATTAGTCATGCGGTATTTTCGTAACGCGCTTTTGTTGTTGTTTGCACTGTCGGCGTGCCCGGCTTTCGCGGATTCTGATGACGAATACGAAAGTCAGGCGTGGAAAGAGCTGGAAGTTCCGCTACCCGATGCGCCGAAACAAAAAGACCTAGTGCCTTTTTACGCGAGTGCGGCAACAGACAATCGTTTTTTTGTCGATGCTTCCACGTTAAGTGTGAGTGCTGACGGTGTTGTGCGTTACGTGCTGGTCGTCGTATCACCGCAGGGGGTGCGAAATGTTACCTTTGAGGGAATGCGCTGCGAGACTCGTGAGCGTCGAATCTATGCGTCTGGTCGTTCGGATGGTTCCTGGTCCAAGGCGCGCAAGAATGAATGGTCGCGCATTGAAGATGCGGCAGCAAATCGTCATCACGCGGCATTGTTCCTTGAGTATTTTTGCCCATTCGGTATCGTCGTAAAAGATGCCGCTGAGGCGCGAAATGCTTTGCTGCAGGGTGGTCACCCGGATATTAGGCATTAATGTTATGTCAGCAGATCAGTTGATCGTCGAATTTGATCGCGCATTGCGCACCGTTTTTTCTTCTGCTCGCAGCGTGCGTCCGATCCCTGGTGGCTCATTGCCGGAAGTGGATCTTGATGCAACACAGAAGCGCCATGTTGTTGGCCTGATGCGCGTCAATCATTGTGGCGAAATTTGTGCTCAGGCCCTTTATCAAGGGCAGGCGCTGACGTCTCGTAATCCTTCAATTAGGGATGCTTTAAAAGGGGCTGCCAATGATGAAACCGAGCATCTTGCCTGGACCGAGACGCGTATTGGCGAGTTGGGTGGGCGCAAGAGCCTGCTCAATCCTCTTTGGTATCTTGGTTCTTTGTCGCTGGGGTTGGTGGCGGGTGCTTTCGGCGACAAATGGAACCTCGGATTCCTTGCCGAAACTGAGCGGCAAGTTGAGGCGCATCTGGATGGTCATTTGCGCGAGCTGCCGAAAGAAGACAGGCGTTCGCATGCAATCGTCGATCAAATGAGGCTGGATGAAATCCAGCACGCTGAAACAGCTGTTCACTTTGGTGCCGCTGAACTGCCGATGCCAGTCAAATTGGCCATGAAACTGGCAGCCAAGGTGATGACCGGGGCTGCCTACCGAATTTGAGGTCTTCTGCGCCTCAGTTCTCTTCAATGATCTCGAAGTCGTGCGTGATCTCTGCAGTTTTTCCAATCATGATCGAGGCAGAGCAATACTTGTCCTTTGATAGCTCGATGGCTCGAGCAACAGCATCCGCCTTGAGTTGTTTGCCTTTGACGCGGTAATGAAAGTGGATGTGGGTAAATATTTTGGGGTCACGCTCAGCGCGCTCGGCTTTTAGGCTGACCTCGCAGCCACTGACTGCGTGGCGTCCTTTCTTGAGAATCAAGACGACATCAAAAGCGGTGCACCCGCCTGTGCCGGCTAATACCATCTCCATGGGGCGTAATCCGATATTTCGCCCGCCTGCTTCAACCGCACCATCCATAACGACGGCGTGACCACTTCCTGTTTCAGCAACGAAAGCCATCCCCGTGTCGTTGCCCATCCATCTAACAGTGCATTCCATAGTTCTCCCCTAGCAAGAGAGCGAATTCTAACGGATGTCAATTTCTCAATCCGCTCCGATAGAATGCTGCGCCGCATCATTTATCCTGTGAATTGATGTTGGATTGTTCGTGTGTGCCTTTTGTGTATTAATTAACGATTGTCTTTTAAATACATAAAAATGATTTATTACATAATGTTAAGTTGTATTAGATAATTCTATGTGCAGATAGATGTAATAGTTGTGCGGCGCACAATCATCTCTTGCGTCTTTTTAGTCAGTCGGGCAGAATGGAAGCCGTACGAACTGAAGTGCCTGCTGGTCTCGGTGCTTTTGTTCAGGTTTGTCTCCTCCACCCTCCTCCTTTGGTGTGGATTTAGCGCGGCTCCGTGAGCCGCGCTTTTTTTGTCCAGTTGTCCCTGTAGGTTGGAAAGTTATTGACACTTTCCTCTGGAGTCGACTAGAATCCGCGCCTTTCTCCAATCTGCGCCCAAATTTTTCAGGACGGCACACTTATATGAAAACGTTTTCCGCCAAGCCACATGAGGTGAAGCGCGAGTGGTTTGTGGTAGACGCCACAGACAAGGTGCTCGGCCGCCTCGCCACCGAAATTGCTCGTCGCCTCCGTGGCAAGCACAAGGCTATTTATACCCCGCACGTTGATACCGGCGATTTCATCGTTGTTACCAATGTCGACAAGATCACCGTTACCGGCAACAAGGCCGAAGACAAGAAGTACTACCGTCACTCGGGCTATCCCGGCGGTATCTACGAAACGAACTTCAAGAAGATGCAGCAGCGTTTCCCGGGGCGTGCTCTGGAAACTGCAGTAAAAGGCATGTTGCCAAAAGGTCCGCTGGGTTATGCCATGCTCAAAAAGCTGAAATGCTACGCTGGCGAACAGCATCCTCACACCGCCCAGCAGCCGAAGGCTCTGGAAATTTAAGGGGTCATCATGGCTGAAAGTTATTTCTACGGTACAGGTCGTCGCAAAAGCGCCGTTGCCCGGGTTTTCATGAAGCGTGGTTCCGGAGCCATTGTTGTAAATGGCAAGCCGGTAGATCAGTTCTTTTCCCGCGAAACTGGCCGTATGATTGTGCGCCAACCGTTGGTGCTGGTTGAGCAATTGAGTGGTTTCGATATCAAGGTTAACGTTATTGGCGGTGGTGAGTCTGGCCAGGCGGGAGCTGTACGTCATGGTATTACTCGTGCATTGATAGAGTACGATGCGGCGCTGAAACCGGCCCTCTCCAAAGCTGGTTTCGTCACACGCGATGCTCGCGAGGTTGAGCGTAAAAAGGTTGGTTTCCATAAGGCCCGCCGTCGCAAGCAATTCTCCAAGCGCTAACTTGCGCTACCGAGAAAAAGCCGCCTTTGGGCGGCTTTTTTGTTTTTTTGCGTAGGTCTAGGGGCTTATTGGTTGGCGCGATTGCACAGGTGACAATGGCTCCAATTGTTTCGGTCGGTGATTCTCCGTGCTTACCCATGCTTATTTATGTATCCGAATTTTTGAGATCGAGTAGTGCAGAGGGGTGTCTATGAGATTTTCAAATGATAAAGTGATTGCACTATGCCAACACCTGCCGTTACCCTGAGGCTCAGGCGGTTTAGGCGCCATTTCGGAATAATGGCGCCACGAATGGTTGTGCGAGGGCATTTGCCTTGGTATCTACTCGCCATACCCGTAGTGTTATTGGCGCTTTTGCTGGCGGTTGGTGGCTGGCTGGTGGCGCAGCGGAATCAGGCGGGCAAGCTTGGTCAGGAGGTTGATAGCCTACGTCAGCAGTTGCAGGAGCAGCGTGAAGAGTTGAATCTTCTGCGCTCAGTAGCCGGGACTGGCCAGAGTGCTGTCAATATCGAGCGCGCTACTCAGCAGCAACTACTTGGGCGGCTTCAATTGCTTGAAAGCCAAAACGCGGCGCTAAAAGAAGATATTCTGCTATTTGAGCGCTTGATCCCTCCTGCGGGCGAAAGGGCCTCGGTGAGTGTAGAGAATTTTCGGGTGGTGAGTGAGGCGAATGGCCGTTATCGTTATCGCTTGTTGATTGCGTTTCAGCCGGACAGGCAGACTACGGATTTTCGAGGACGACTACAGCTGGCGATCACGTATTTTGCTGCAGGCAAGGAGCGCAATTTGCTATTGCCAAGTAACCAGAATAATTTTGCTGATTATTTGATTGATACCAAGCACTTTCTTCGCAAGGAAGGGCTATTTGAGTTGCCACAGGGGGGGCGCTTGCTTAGTGTGGAGGCTAGGGTGCTTCAGGGTGATACACTAAGATTTAAGGGATTGGCTCAATTGCAGGAGGGTCCGCATGTTTGGAAAGAAAAGTGAAAACAAGCCTCAGGGAAGAATTGATAGCCTGATAGGTGCTGGCACCAGAGTCGAGGGGAGTGTCTACTTTACTGGCGGCTTGCGGATCGATGGGGAGGTAAAAGGTAGCATACATGCAGCCGAGGGAGCCTCTTCGTCTACACTTGTTCTCAGTGAGCATGCGCGAGTTGAAGGTTCAGTGGCGGTGGCTCATTTGGTAACAAATGGTACCGTTGTTGGCCCGGTTGCTGTTAGCGAATCACTTGAAATGCAGTCGAAAGCTCGAATCATTGGTGATGTCGAGTACGCGTCAATCGAAATGCACCAAGGGGCAGTCATTGAGGGGCGTTTGATTCATTCCGTTGTAAAGCCAGCGGAACTAAAATTGGCTGCTTCCGCCTAAATCGTTGACCGCGAATATTTGTCCTCGCATAATTTTTCACGAATTTTCTCAGGAGTTTTCTCATGAACGCAGTTACAGAAGTTGCCTCTCCGTTTGTTTTTACTGATAGTGCGGCAGGCAAGGTCAAGGAATTAATTGAAGAAGAGGGCAACCCTGGTTTGAAATTGCGCGTCTTTGTGACTGGTGGTGGTTGTTCGGGCTTTCAGTACGGATTTACCTTTGATGAAGAGGTAAATGAAGACGATACGACCATGGAAAAGAATGGCGTGACGTTGCTGATCGATCCAATGAGTTATCAGTACTTGGTCGGCGCAGAAATTGACTATAGCGAAGGTCTTGAGGGGTCGCAGTTCGTTATTCGGAATCCAAACGCAACTTCTACCTGTGGTTGTGGGTCTTCGTTCTCGGCTTAGTTGAAGTCGGTTTTAATAAAAAAGCGGCGCTAGCCGCTTTTTTATTGGGATATCTGGCGACTTGGCTGTAGTGGGTATGTGCATAAGCTTCGTATGGCATTGCTGGGGGTATGGGGGCTCCGTTTTTCTTTAAAGGTTTAAAGATGTTTCGAATTTAACTTGACGGTTCCGAATAAGGCTGTAGAATGCGCACCTCTCCTGCGGTGCCGGGTGTTTTCGGTGGTTTCGGGGGGCAAGCGAAGAAAGAAAATTTTTCAGAAACGCTTGACGGGTGGTTAGGTTTGCTTCATAATCTTGCCTCTCTGCTGCAGACGGATCGAAAGAGACGGCGCGGTGAAGGAAGAAGTTCTTTAACAATTTGGACAACCGATAGGTGTGGGTGCCTTGATGCTAGTGACTTTGGTCACAAAAAAGTATTAAAGGCAATCACACGGATGGAGAGATCCATCGAGGTAGAAGTAACATTCTACCGTCAGTGAATTGTGAGTATTAGTTGGATTAAACTGAAGAGTTTGATCCTGGCTCAGATTGAACGCTGGCGGCATGCCTTACACATGCAAGTCGAACGGCAGCACGGGAGCAATCCTGGTGGCGAGTGGCGAACGGGTGAGTAATGTATCGGAACGTACCTTTCAGTGGGGGATAACGTAGCGAAAGTTACGCTAATACCGCATATTCTGTGAGCAGGAAAGCAGGGGATCGCAAGACCTTGCGCTGATTGAGCGGCCGATATCAGATTAGCTAGTTGGTGAGGTAAAGGCTCACCAAGGCGACGATCTGTAGCGGGTCTGAGAGGATGATCCGCCACACTGGAACTGAGACACGGTCCAGACTCCTACGGGAGGCAGCAGTGGGGAATTTTGGACAATGGGCGCAAGCCTGATCCAGCCATGCCGCGTGAGTGAAGAAGGCCTTCGGGTTGTAAAGCTCTTTCGGCCGGGAAGAAATCGCATGGGTTAATACCCTGTGTGGATGACGGTACCGGAATAAGAAGCACCGGCTAACTACGTGCCAGCAGCCGCGGTAATACGTAGGGTGCGAGCGTTAATCGGAATTACTGGGCGTAAAGCGTGCGCAGGCGGTTTGTTAAGATAGGCGTGAAATCCCCGGGCTCAACCTGGGAACTGCGTTTATGACTGGCAGGCTAGAGTATGGCAGAGGGGGGTGGAATTCCACGTGTAGCAGTGAAATGCGTAGAGATGTGGAGGAACACCGATGGCGAAGGCAGCCCCCTGGGCCAATACTGACGCTCATGCACGAAAGCGTGGGTAGCAAACAGGATTAGATACCCTGGTAGTCCACGCCCTAAACGATGTCAACTAGGTGTTGGGAGGGTAAAACCTTTTAGTACCGGAGCTAACGCGTGAAGTTGACCGCCTGGGGAGTACGGCCGCAAGGTTAAAACTCAAAGGAATTGACGGGGACCCGCACAAGCGGTGGATGATGTGGATTAATTCGATGCAACGCGAAAAACCTTACCTACCCTTGACATGTCCGGAAGCCCTTAGAGATTTGGGTGTGCTCGAAAGAGAGCCGGAACACAGGTGCTGCATGGCTGTCGTCAGCTCGTGTCGTGAGATGTTGGGTTAAGTCCCGCAACGAGCGCAACCCTTGTCGTTAATTGCCATCATTTAGTTGGGCACTTTAACGAGACTGCCGGTGACAAACCGGAGGAAGGTGGGGATGACGTCAAGTCCTCATGGCCCTTATGGGTAGGGCTTCACACGTCATACAATGGTCGGTACAAAGGGTTGCCAACCCGCGAGGGGGAGCTAATCCCAGAAAGCCGATCGTAGTCCGGATCGCAGGCTGCAACTCGCCTGCGTGAAGTCGGAATCGCTAGTAATCGTGGATCAGCATGTCACGGTGAATACGTTCCCGGGTCTTGTACACACCGCCCGTCACACCATGGGAGCGGGTTCCGCCAGAAGTAGGTAGCCTAACCGCAAGGAGGGCGCTTACCACGGCGGGGTTCGTGACTGGGGTGAAGTCGTAACAAGGTAGCCGTAGGGGAACCTGCGGCTGGATCACCTCCTTTCTAGAGAAAGCATCTCTGGCACCCACAACCTATCGGTTGTTCAACAGTAGCAAACAGACGAGGGTCTGTAGCTCAGTCGGTTAGAGCACCGTCTTGATAAGGCGGGGGTCGTTGGTTCGATTCCAACCAGACCCACCACGTCGATCAAGTAAGCCGTAAGGCTTAACGGGGGATTAGCTCAGCTGGGAGAGCACCTGCTTTGCAAGCAGGGGGTCAACGGTTCGATCCCGTTATCCTCCACCAAAACCCAAAGATAAGCATGGATGTTTATCTTTGGCTTTTGAGCAATCAATTGCTACGTTCTTTAACAAAATGGAAGAAGGTTGTGTTGCAGCGCTGATGAGGCGTTGGCAACACGTTGTGATTGCATCTGTAATGTCTTCGGACAATACAGCACAAATATGAGTTGCCTGTAGCCGCTCTCGCAAGAGAGTACAAGGTTATAGGATCAAGCGAATAAGTGCATGTGGTGGATGCCTTGGCGATCACAGGCGATGAAGGACGTGCAAGCCTGCGAAAAGCGGGGGGGAGCTGGCAATGAAGCTTTGATCCCCCGATATCCGAATGGGGAAACCCACCTCGCAAGAGGTATCCCTTGCTGAATACATAGGCAAGGGAGGCGAACCCGGCGAACTGAAACATCTAAGTAGCCGGAGGAAAATAAATCAACCGAGATTCCCCAAGTAGTGGCGAGCGAACGGGGAGCAGCCTGCTAGTGATAGCGGAATCGTTAATGGAACGGAATGGAAAGTCCGGCCGTAGTGGGTGATAGCCCCGTACATGAAAACGAATCCGTGGTACTAAGTTAGCGAAAAGTAGGGCGGGGCACGTGAAACCTTGTCTGAACATGGGGGGACCATCCTCCAAGGCTAAATACTCGTGATCGACCGATAGTGAACCAGTACCGTGAGGGAAAGGCGAAAAGAACCCCGGGAGGGGAGTGAAATAGATCCTGAAACCGCATGCATACAAACAGTGGGAGCGGACTTGTTCCGTGACTGCGTACCTTTTGTATAATGGGTCAGCGACTTACGTTTAGTAGCAAGCTTAACCGAATAGGGGAGGCGCAGCGAAAGCGAGTCTGATAAGGGCGATTTAGTTGCTAGGCGTAGACCCGAAACCGGATGATCTATCCATGGCCAGGATGAAGGTGCCGTAACAGGTACTGGAGGTCCGAACCCACTAATGTTGAAAAATTAGGGGATGAGCTGTGGATAGGGGTGAAAGGCTAAACAAATCCGGAAATAGCTGGTTCTCCCCGAAAACTATTTAGGTAGTGCGTCTTGTATCACTGACGGGGGTAAAGCACTGTTATGGCTAGGGGGTCATCGCGACTTACCAAACCATGGCAAACTCTGAATACCGTCAAGTGCGAGCAAGGCAGACAGACAGTGGGTGCTAACGTCCATTGTCAAGAGGGAAACAACCCAGACCGCCAGCTAAGGTCCCCAAGACACAGTTAAGTGGGAAACGAGGTGGGAAGGCATAGACAGCTAGGAGGTTGGCTTAGAAGCAGCCATCCTTTAAAGAAAGCGTAATAGCTCACTAGTCGAGTCGTCCTGCGCGGAAGATGTAACGGGGCTCAAACTGTGCACCGAAGCTGCGGATATCGAAAGATATGGTAGGGGAGCGTTCTGTAGGTCTGTGAAGGTGTCTTGTAAAGGATGCTGGAGATATCAGAAGTGCGAATGCTGACATGAGTAGCGATAAAGCGGGTGAAAGGCCCGCTCGCCGAAAGCCCAAGGTTTCCTACGCAACGTTCATCGGCGTAGGGTGAGTCGGCCCCTAAGGCGAGGCAGAAATGCGTAGTCGATGGGAAACAGGTCAATATTCCTGTACCGATTCTAGATGCGATGTGGGGACGGAGAAGGTTAGGTCAGCCAACTGTTGGAATAGTTGGTTTAAGCGTGTAGGCGTGCCCCTTAGGCAAATCCGGGGGGCTTAGCTGAGGCGTGATGACGAGGCACTACGGTGCTGAAGTGATTGATACCAAGCTTCCAGGAAAAGCCACTAAGCTTCAGTCTAGAATTGACCGTACCGCAAACCGACACAGGTGGGCAGGATGAAAATTCTAAGGCGCTTGAGAGAACTCAGGAGAAGGAACTCGGCAAATTAACACCGTAACTTCGGGAGAAGGTGTGCCCCGGTAGGTTGTAGAGCCTCGCGCTCGAAGGCCGATGGGGTTGCAGTGAAATGGTGGCTGCGACTGTTTAATAAAAACACAGCACTCTGCAAACACGAAAGTGGACGTATAGGGTGTGACGCCTGCCCGGTGCCGGAAGGTTAATTGATGGGGTGCAAGCTCTTGATCGAAGCCCCGGTAAACGGCGGCCGTAACTATAACGGTCCTAAGGTAGCGAAATTCCTTGTCGGGTAAGTTCCGACCTGCACGAATGGCGTAACGATGGCCACACTGTCTCCTCCTGAGACTCAGCGAAGTTGAAATGTTTGTGAAGATGCAATCTCCCCGCGGCAAGACGGAAAGACCCCATGAACCTTTACTGTAGCTTTGCATTGGACTTTGAATCGGTCTGTGTAGGATAGGTGGGAGGCTGTGAAACCGGGACGCTAGTTTCGGTGGAGCCAACCTTGAAATACCACCCTGATTTATTTGAGGTTCTAACCTTGATCCGTGAATCCGGATCGGGGACCGTGCATGGTGGGCAGTTTGACTGGGGCGGTCTCCTCCCAAAAGGTAACGGAGGAGTACGAAGGTACGCTTAGGGCGGTCGGACATCGCCCATAAAGTGCAATGGCAAAAGCGTGCTTGACTGCGAGACCCACAAGTCGAGCAGGTGCGAAAGCAGGTCATAGTGATCCGGTGGTTCTGTATGGAAGGGCCATCGCTCAACGGATAAAAGGTACTCTGGGGATAACAGGCTGATACCGCCCAAGAGTTCATATCGACGGCGGTGTTTGGCACCTCGATGTCGGCTCATCACATCCTGGGGCTGTAGCCGGTCCCAAGGGTATGGCTGTTCGCCATTTAAAGTGGTACGTGAGCTGGGTTTAAAACGTCGTGAGACAGTTTGGTCCCTATCTGCCGTGGGCGCTGGAAATTTGAAGGGGGCTGCTCCTAGTACGAGAGGACCGGAGTGGACGAACCTCTGGTGTACCGGTTATGACGCCAGTCGTATTGCCGGGTAGCTAAGTTCGGAAGAGATAAACGCTGAAAGCATCTAAGCGTGAAACTCGCCTTAAGATAAGATTTCCCGGAGTCTTGAACTCCCTAAAGGGTCGTCGAAGACCACGACGTTGATAGGTCAGGTGTGGAAGCGCAGTAATGCGTTAAGCTAACTGATACTAATTGCCCGTGTGGCTTGATCCTATAACCTTGTAATACACTGCAGCAACTCATACCGCAGTCACAACAATCAACCTTCTACCCCATTTTGCGCTTCGCGTCCCCACGACGAGAGGCATACAAGTTACGTCTGGCGTCAATAGCCTTCTGGTACCACCCCTTCCCTTCCCGAACAGGACCGTGAAACAGATGAGCGCCAATGATAGTGAGCTTCCGCTCGCGAAAGTAGGTCAACGCCAGACTCCCCATAAAAAAGCCCGTTACTAATCAGTAACGGGCTTTTTGCTTGAGAAAGGAACGTAAAATATACGCATTTCTGGACGGAATGAGCTATTTTACTGTGTTAAAATTCTCAACGGCGGGTCTCCCCGCATTGTAAGGTGGTGAATCTGGTCAGGTCCGGAAGGAAGCAGCCACAGCCATTTACTACAAGTGCCGGGGGTTAGGCTCGCCATTTTTATTTTTTAAATTGGTGCGTAGCGCATGAGTTATCAGGTTCTTGCGCGCAAGTGGCGACCGCGCAATTTTTCTACGCTGGTTGGGCAGGAGCATATTGTTCGTGCGTTGACACACGCACTCACTGAGCAGCGCTTACACCACGC
>WBZU01002424.1_pt1 | contig 11894 bp, 6 predicted proteins | sample 5204311 | NCBI WGS metagenome assembly WBZU01 (sample SAMN12344359, study PRJNA552823) | activated sludge metagenome | biome: Activated sludge suspended growth; feature: Nitrification reactor; material: Wastewater; isolation source: activated sludge from nitrification reactor of wastewater treatment... | reverse complement strand
CTACCAACTTTTCAGTCGGGAACAAAGTTACATCTTAATTTCAATGTCGACGCCAGCAGGAAGATTCAGGTTCATCAGAGAGTCAATCGTCTTGGGCGTGAAATTGATGATATCAATCAAGCGCTTATGCACACGTACCTCATACTGGTCACGCGAATCTTTGTGGACAAAGGTCGACTTATTGACCGTGTATTTGCTCTTGCGCGTTGGTAGTGGTACTGGACCAACTACGGAAGCGCCAGAGCGCTGCGCAGAATCAACGATCTGATGAGCACTCTGATCAATTAACTTATGATCATAGGCCTTGATCTTGATGCGAATACGCTGTTTATCGTCTTGCTCTTCAGGCATGGGTAGGTGCGTTAGTGCTTACTTAGGCAATAATCTTAGTTACAACACCGGCGCCAACAGTCTTGCCACCTTCGCGAATGGCGAAGCGCATGCCATCTTCCATGGCGACTGGGGCAACCAACTTCACTTTAAGGTTTACAGTGTCACCAGGCATGACCATCTCGGTCTTTTCTGGCAATGTAACCTCACCAGTTACGTCCGTTGTGCGGATGTAGAACTGTGGCTTGTAGCCCTTGAAGAATGGGGTGTGACGGCCACCTTCCTCTTTCGAGAGAATGTAGACTTCCGTGTCGAATTCGGTGTGTGGGGTGATGGTGCCTGGCTTGGCCAAAACTTGACCGCGCTCAACATCATCTTTCTTGGTACCGCGGAGGAGCAAACCAGCATTGTCGCCAGCCTGGCCGGACTCGAGTTCCTTGTTGAACATTTCGATACCGGTGATGACGGTCTTCTGGGTTTCCTTGATACCGACGATCTCAACTTCTTCGTTGATCTTGATCTCACCGCGCTCGATGCGACCAGTGACGACTGTACCGCGACCTTCGATCGAGAATACGTCTTCAATTGGCATCAAGAATGGCTTATCGGTGTCACGCTTTGGCTCTGGCAACCAGGTGTCGAGTGCTTCCATCAAGTCCATAATTGGCTTGGCAGCTGCTTCGTCCTCTGGGTTCTCTAGGGCCTTTAAGGCAGAACCGCGGATAATTGGGGTTTTGTCCCCTTCGTATTCATATTTGGAAAGGAGTTCGCGAATTTCGACTTCCACGAGATCCAAGAGTTCTGGATCATCAACCATATCAACCTTGTTCAAGAAGACGACGATCTTTGGCACGCCAACCTGACGGGCCAAAAGAATGTGCTCGCGGGTTTGGGGCATCGGGCCGTCTGGAGCGGAGACAACGAGAATTGCACCGTCCATCTGGGCAGCACCAGTGATCATGTTCTTGATGTAGTCGGCATGTCCTGGACAGTCAACGTGCGCGTAGTGGCGCTTGTTGGACTCGTACTCACAGTGACTGGTAGCAATGGTAATACCACGCTCTTTCTCTTCTGGAGCCTTGTCGATCTGATCGAAAGCTAAGGCCTTAGCTAAGCCTTTTTTTGATAGAACTGCGGTAATTGCCGCCGTTAAGGTGGTCTTACCGTGGTCGACGTGACCCAAGGTACCAACGTTCAAGTGAGGCTTGGTACGTTGAAATTTCTCTGCCATAGATGTTCCTCTTTTTGTGCTAAGTTAACTGCTAATGATTAGTTAAAATATGCCAACCAGTCCTTACCAGACCGTAAAAAGATTAAAAAATCCCTTTACTAGGCAAATTGAACTGATAAATTTGACTGCTTTACTATACCCGAGCCAAAACATCCTGTCAAGGAAGCGGCTGAGATTGTGCCTTTTTCTTAAACCAGCCCATTTTTGAGCCAACATAAGCGGTTGCAGCCCCAGCGCCCAAGAGTGCCGCCAGAACAATCAGTGCGGTCGTTCCACGCCCAGTTTTTGGCGCTACAGGCACAACAGGCGTTTTGCAGGTTGCCGTGACCGTCGTGGTGACCTTATTGCTGGTAAGTGCCGCACTTCCGGTCTGCTCTAGGGTAGCCTGATCTTCAATTGGAATGGTCGAAGATGGTGGCGTACAAGGGACATTTGCGCCGATGGTTGCGGTCAATTTTAGGCTTCCTGTAGCACCAGCTGCCAGCGTTGCCAGGTTCAAGATATGCGAACTTGGTACCGTCAGGGCCGGCTCAGATTTGGTGAGCGTTAGGTACTGCTGATTGGTATTCGTAAAGGGATCCGAGATCGTGACATTCGCGGCATCAGCTGTGCCATTGTTGCTATAGGTCAGCGTGTAGACAATGGTATCCCCTGGTGCGGCCGATGACTTATCCACAGCCTTGATGATGGTGAGGTTGGTTGTTGCCGTAACTACCGTCACGACTTGGTTTGATGGCATGGGTGGCACCGTGCTTGTGATGATCGCTGTGTCAGCAATGGTCGTTGTGCCCAAGGGCATGACCTTGTGAATGGTCGTTTGTATAGTGATCGTCTTTGTTTCGCCGGGGTTGATGGTGGCAAAGGTCCAGGTCAGATTTTTCGGATCGGGATTGCTTGGTGCTGGTGTGGCGCTGACGAAGTCGAGGTAGTCGCGATTCGAGCCCGTCATAGGATCAGAGACAACCACATTCTGGGCAGCGAGATTACCAACATTTTGGACTGTCACAGTATAGGTTAATGGGTCACCCGGGTTCGCAATCGACTTATCGACGGCCTTCACGATTGTGAGCGCAGACTGCGCCTGCAAGGTGGTGACGACGATGTTTGAGTTCACGAGTGGCGTTTCTGCCGTATCAACCTGCGCGTCGTTTTCGATGCGCGTCTCCCCCGCTGGCACGGAGCTCGAAATTTGCGAGGTGAGTGTAATCGTTTTTGTCTGCTGTGGGTTGAGTGTACCGAGATTCCAGGTCAGCGGTGCTGTTGACTGCGGCGCAGGTGATGCGGTCTGATAGGCAAGATAGTTCTCACCCAGGCCATCAAAGGGATCTGTGACGATGGTATTTGTGGCCGCGACATTACCAGAGTTGAGGACATTCACTTGGTAGAGCAACTGTGCGCCAGGATTGGACTGATTACCGGTCACGCATCCAGGATTGATACACTTGGCGATGCTGATGATCGGCAGCGCTGGGACTAAGATCTGATTGGTATTAGTTTGGCCACCGAAATGTGTGGTGCCGACGGTGTAGTCGTAAGTTGCGACATTGGTAAAGGTATAGTTACCAGCAATTGGGAAGGTTGGGAGCAGCGTAGCCTGGAAGCTCACACTCGCCTGCGGCGCAGTGTCGCTTAAGGTACCAATCGGCCAGGTGATCAGATTCTGCGCGTCCTTACTACCACCGTTGTTCACTACTAGCGTATTCATATCGAAGAGCGATGAGGCAACCGCCGAGGTCGTCGTCCCATCAACCTTTTGAATGGTAACGGTGCTGTTGAAAAAATTATCCAGCAGCGTGAAGTTACTCGCATCCAGCGATCCATTGTTGAGGTACTGGATCGAAAACGTGAGCGCATCGCCGGGATGTGCAGCACCGGTTGAGGGCACTGCGTTCACAAAGGCCGACTTATTGGTAACAATATTGGGCAGCGCGGGAATCTGCACCGTAACTGTGTTGCTGGTGATATCGACTGGGCTGGTACCCGCGAGGTGCAAGACAAAGTTGTTTGTAATTGTATTGGTTGCATTGGGAAGATGGCTGGCCACCTGCAGCGCAAAGGAGAATTGTCGCTGCGTTGCTGCGCCACCTGAGGGAAGATCGACGCCCGACCAGGTGATGACCTTGGTGTTGGCATCAAAGACACCGCCATTGCTAATCTGCGAGACGCTGAGCACGATGCCACTATTGAAGGCCGCGGAAAGGTCGTCGGTAACGGTATTGCCATTGAGATCGATCAAACTGTCGTTTTGCATCGCAACATACATCGAGAACAGCGATCCTGGTGCCTTGGTGGCCTGATCCACCAGCGTATTGGGATCGAGGCTCTTTGCGATCTGTAGCAAAATGACATTGACGATCTTTTGGATCACGATGGGCGGCACATCGTCGGCGGTGACGGTCACCGTGTTTACAATGTGCTTATCGCTGTCGCTGTTAACTGCCGGATAGGGATTGCGTACCTGTACGGTATAGGTGAGGGCGCGAGATTGGCCTGGGTTGAGCGAAAAAGGCGTAGCCGTGAGAACGTCGCCATTATCGGAGGCAAAATCACCGAGATTGGTAACTTGCACCTTGGATTGGTCATAGTCATCGCTGACGACGACATTCTGCACTGCGACATCGATTGGATTCGTGACAGTTACAGTGTAGGTATAGGTTTGGCCTGGCCGCACGGGGTCAGCACTGGCAACCTTCGTAACGCTAAGCTGTGGGCCGGCACAGGCACCAATGGCGTAGGAGCCGCGAGCACCATCTTCAGGAAGGTTGGTCGCAACTTGAGTTCCATGGCCGCCGCCGCTCACATCAACCGTTGCCGGTGACACTGTGTTCGTTGGATAATTATTGTAGTGAAAGATCTTAATGCGACCACCAGCGCCACCAGCACCAGCATCGTCGTTGGAGCTATCGCCGCCAGTCGCGTTGCCGCCATTGCCGCCGATCGAGCGAAGGGTTCCAGTGACATTGATATTCCATGCGGAAAGCAAGATACCACCACCCGAGCCACCAGCGCCAGCATCCGCAATAGGACGATTATCAGGGCCACCAACGTTTGCAGGATTATCAACATTGACGTTACCACCATTGGTACCGTTCACGGTAATGGTTCCAGGAACCGCAAGGTCACGGGTATAAAGCGCGAGTGCTGAGCCGCCATCGCCGCCGCCGCAATCTGGGGTACCGGCACCGCAGTTGCCACCGCCACCACCAGAACCGGTTTGTATATCAAAAGTTTGGGAGGCACCGTAGTTCAAACCACCGCGGCCACCACCATTGAGGGTAATCGCGCCACCACCCTTGCCACCGTAGCCACCGCCACCAGCACCATCAGGGTTCACCTTGTTACCACCCATACCACCCGAGTAATCCACAGGGAAGTTCGGCTGGGTATTTGGCGTTGGTGTTACATCAGCAGGGTCGCCAGAGAGTCCATTATTCGTGTCTGTTGCGATATTCGCGCGTGCACCACCGGCTGGACCATGACCTGTGCCAACGATCGAGCCAGTAACAGTAATTTTCGGTGCGTAGATATTCACCGCCCCGTTAATGGTCAGGGTTGCGCTAACAGTAATTGGATTTGTCGAAAAGTAGTTGCCCGCATTTAGCGTTTGGTTCGCACCAAAGTTGGTTGCGGTTATGTCGGTCGCACCAGCTGGCGCGGCAACTGGCAGCGTGGCCGGACAGGTTGCAGCGTCTGGCGTGGGATTGAGGCCATCGCGAACGACCTGCGCCTCGGCCGTCACGCCACCAAAGCTCTGTTGCAAGAGATTATGGAGTGCCGTGAAACCACCGACGACATAGACGAGAGAGATAAAAATTGCGCTCGCCGCTATGGCGAACATGATCGTGGACGTACGATCTACGCGTACCGTCTTTTGCATTTGTTTTTTCATTATGCTTTTGTGTGGATAATGTTAAAACTGTACCACACATGGCACAAGAATTCTAGGGCTTGGAATCATCCACAAGCTCGTAGCGCTCCATGATGCGCTGCCAACTCGTATTGAGCGGCCAGCAGGTTGCGAGCGTTAAGACTGGTGTTGCGGTCTGTTCAAAGAGGCGTGGGTCATCGGGCGCTACGACATCCTTGAGAAACATGCGCCAATTTTGCGTCACCTGTTTGCCACTGTGGTAGGTGAGAATAATTTCCACGGTATCACCCACCTCTTCACTGGCCAATCCTGCGAAGACCTCTTTGTAGTTGCCCGCCTTAAAAACATAGTCGCTACTGTGACCGGTGATGTAACTATTGCCAGGGAGGCCCGGAAATGGCGTTTGTGGTAGGTGAATCACGCCCTTTTCCAGCCCTTTTTGGTAGTCAGCTTCCGTAGTACCTGCGACCCACACAATTGGGGCGCTAACGTTGATTTTCGGTAAGTGTACCGCAGCGGTAGGTTGGGTAGCGGGATTGCTATCGGCGGTTGGATCCAGACCCTTTTGGAGCTCCAAAGCATCGGTAAGTCCATCACCGTCTGTGTCGGCGCGATTGGGATCGGTGCCAATCGCCTCCTCCTGTGCTGCAGTGAGGCCATCTTTGTCGGCATCGCGCGTGGTAAGCTTAGCCCCACCACCCTTCAATGGGTCAAATCCCGCCTCCACCTCACTTTTATCGCTAAAGCCGTCACCATCGGTATCGGGCACGAGCGGATTTGTGCCATAGGTACGCACTTCGTCAAAGTCGGAAAGGCCATCGGCATCCGTGTCGCGATTGCGGGTATCGGTGCGCAACTGCACCTCCTCGCGATCGGTAAGGCCATCACCGTCCGTATCTAGCAAGCCTTTGCCGAGCGGATCACTACCCTTCGTGATTTCATCGCGATCTTTGATGCCATCCCCGTCGGTGTCGGCATTAAGTGGATCGGTACCATATTTGAACTCCTCCAGGTTTGTGAGACCGTCGCTATCGGGATCAACGCGCGATTCATCATTGCCAATAATGAAGCCGTACTGCTTTTCCCACCAGTCCGGGAGGCTATCGTGGTCAAAGTCGAGGCGCACCGCACCAGCGACCAGCGGATCATAGAGACGATCAATCTCAGTCTTGTCATCGAAACGATCGCCATCGGTGTCGGGATTGCGCGGATCGGTACTGTAGGTGAACTCCGCCAGGTTTACCAGCTGCTCGCCATCGGGGTCGCCTGACTGATCACCACCTTGTTGTGGATCAAAGGCGTACTTGCGCTCCCACCAGTCCGGGAGGCCATCGTGATCGGCATCGGTAAGCAGATCGCTGGCTGTCTGGGTAATCGCGAAGTGATCACTGGCCTGCTGAATCAAGGCCTTTCCATTGATCGCCAAAAAACTGCCCACGCTAACTACAAGAAAGATGCCCGTGGCCTTCGCCAAAGTTTTGAGGAGGGTGGGCTCACTCGGGACCTTTTGGCCCTCCAGCGCGGCTAGATTTTCGGATACAACGAGATCCATATCAGCGGAAGTTTAGAATGCTATCTTGGGGACTACTGACCATGAGACGGGCAAAGCTACCATCGGCATCCCGATCGTCCTGCACAACATTAAAGCCGGTGGCCGTAAAGGCACTGACTGGGAGCGTTAGTTCGGCCATATACCCGAAACTGGCCTGGCGAACTGTCAGTGTGAAGTCCTGGGCCGTGCTGGTCTTAGCTGCATCGCCACTGTCGGCAAAGAGTGGAAAGCTCGCCTGATGGTCGCCCCACTTGATCTGGAGCGCGTCACCGTCGACACGACTCTCATCGCGAATAAAGAAGGCCATGGCCAGCGTGCGCCCAAAGTAGCCCGGCGTGAAGGTAAAGCCCGCGTCATTGTCATCACGCAGCGAACCTGCCGTGAGGTTTTTTGCTCCCACGGCATAACCACCAGTAATTGTGCTTGTGAGGTCGTAGGGAATGATGTCACGCCAGTCCTCAAAGGCAGCATCGAGCGTCACTGCGGTTGTCTTGCGATGGGCGTCAGCAACAATCGGCACAACAGTTTGCGGGTCAATACTGACGGCGAGATTGCGCAGTTGCTTCGGGTAGGTAGTGTCCGTCGGGGTGCGATAAACGTAGTTGTCAAACTCGCCCGGCATGAAGGTAAGGGTGATCGTGCCAATGGTCGGTAGTGCCGTAAGGTGGAGTACCGCAACCTGCCCCACGCCAATCACTTTGCCATCATTCTTCTCACGGACGATTGTGATCTTTCCCGTTGCCGGGTCAAGCTTGGTAATTTTGGCTTGTGGGAAGTCACTGTCGTCCACAGCAATAGCGGTTACCTGTACGCTGTGCGGATCATACGAGAGCGAGGTAGAAACACCGGCCAGTGCATCGTTAGTATCCACCTTGATAGCAACCGTAAAGGCGTCTCCAGGATGTACGAATTTTTCTGAGGCCTCCATGAAGAACGTCGCGGTTCGCGGAGATCCGGGTGCCTGACTTAAGAGGTAGTTCCCTAAACCAAAGGGAATATTTAAGAGCAGCGAGCCAGCGAAGATCCCCATCAACGTTGCCCATCCGCCCCACGCGACAGCGCGACGCACGGTGAGCGGTTGGCGACTGCGCTTGCGAACGCTTTGCGTCAGCTGCTGATGCGCAACGGTCTGCGCGATCTCTTCCGTAAAGAATTCGCGTACACTACTATCAATGGCAGTCGCGCGTGTTCGGGTAACCTGGGTTTGCTCGACAAAATGCACAATCTGCGTTTGGGGCAGTGTGGCCTGCAAGACATTACTACTTCGCGAGCGATTGTGCCACGAGCGGAAGAAGCGTGCGATAACACGCCAGAAGGTCGCAGATGATTTGCGGCGCATGTGGTAGCTCATAGATCCCCTCGCTGCAGCGTAAAGAAGCTCCGTAAGGCCTCCGAGCGAATAGCGATCAGCATGAGTTCGTAGTGCGTATGGAGCTGCTTCTCAAATTCTTTTTGTACCGCTAAACCACCAATTGCGAGCAGCGGTAACCGCTCCTTCATTGATTCCGCAAGCTGCAGATGCTCGGCAAAGTTCCGATCAATTACTGCCAGAAGTGTCTCTTGGAGTTCAGCATTGAGTACTGCGCGCTCTTTGCGTGCCATAAAATCGGCGATTCTGCGATTGGCATTTTGCAGTAGAAATGCCTCAATCTCCCTTGGCTTCTTTGCATTCCTAAAGAACTGCGTTACGGCAACCCGATCAGTTACATAGGGCTCAATAAAGGTGTAGAACTTGGCCATGTCCCAATCACTACGCTGTCGGCCAGCTGCAACAACCTGCAATAGATATGTAAATTCACCCTGCAGCATGGGCAAGAGTTCGGCTACCAGATCGGTATGATTTAAAATTGCGTTACGCTTCGCATAGATCACCTCGCGATGCGCCTCTACATTCCGACTCAATTCAAGATTCAAAAGCCGCACATTGCGATCACGCATCTCCGCGGTTTGCTGCGCTTGGCGCCAGAGCGCACTTAATCGCTCATCAGATACGCCCAGCGCTGTCATACTCAGCTTTTTCAGACGGCGCCACAACGCAGTAGAGCCAAAGAGTTGCGGCAGCTCATCGTCGGGGGCGAGGAAAAACTGCGCCACACCAGCCTCGCCCTGGCGGCCCGCACGGCCAGCGAGCTGTTCGTCGATGCGTCGTGAGAAGTGGCGCTCAGTGCCCAGCACCACCAATCCACCCGCGGAGCGAGATTCGGGATGCAAAATAATATCAACGCCCCGCCCAGCCATATTGGTCGCTACCGTAATCATGCCAGGATTCCCCGCGCGTAACACCACCTCTTTTTCCTCCAGCATGTGTTTGGCATTGAGGAGCTGGTGCGCAATCCCCTGCGCATCCAAAAATACACTGAGTGCTTCGCTGTCTTGCACTGTGCGCGTTCCAATCAGCACTGGGCGCCCGTTTTGGGCATAGTTCTTGGCCTGCGTGGCAATCGCAGCGAACTTATCGTTACGCGATGGAAAGAAGAGATCCGGCAGATCCTTGCGTCGCGCCGGCTTATCGGCAGGCACTGTGACGGAGGGAAGGTGGAAAATTTCCGCAAGCTCTTCATCTTCCGGAACTACCGTACCGGTAAGCCCAGCCAATTTTTTGTATTTCAAAAAGAAGTTCTGATAGGTCGTCTCCGCCATGATTGCCTCGGAGGGTCGGATTGGCAACTCTTCCTTTGCCTCAATCGCCTGGTGGATCCCTTCGCTAAAGCGTCGATCACGCATCACGCGACCAGTAAACTCATCGACAATATACACGTGGCCATCCTCCACAATGTAGTCACGATCCCGCGTAAAAAGCGTCTTCGCACGCAGTGCATTGTTCAGATAAAATATCTGATCGATGTGTCGATGCTCATAAATGCCGTGGTGCCGCGTTAACTCCTCAATGCGCTCTAAACCACGGTCCGTCAAAATCACCGTTTTAGCAGCGTAATCAACGCGAAAATCCTTGTCTGGCTCAAGCCGATCTACCAACTCCGCATAAGAGCGAAGATTCGACTGCAGCAAGGTGATGTTTTGTGCCACAATCAACGGCGTTCGCGCCTCATCGATCAAGATGCTGTCGATCTCGTCAATAATGGCATAGCGAAAACCTGGGAATATGCGATCATGCTCGGCGTATGCTAAGTGATCAATCAACTCGTCAAAGGCGAGCTCGTGATTGGTGGCATACACCACATCGGCCTGATAGGCCGCAGCGCGCACGGCACGCTCCTTGGTTGTGAGAATAGTGTCAGCGGTAAGACCCAACGATAGAAAGACCGGGCCCATCCAGTTTTTATCACGTTCTGCAAGGTAGTCGCTGGTGGTGGCAATGTGTACCTGCCCAGCCAGGGCATTGAGATAGGCCGGCAGAATTGCCGTCAGCGTCTTGCCTTCCCCGGAGCGCATCTCCGCAATGCGCCCTTGGTGCAGGATAATGCCGCCGATCAACTGGACATCGTGCAATGATTTACGAAAAATACGACGAACCGACTCTGCCACTAGGCCAAAGGCTGATACCAGCAATGCATCGAGCGACTCCCCCTTTGCTAAACGGTTTCGGAGCACCTCGGTTTGGTCGCTAAGCTGCGCAGCATTGCGAAATTGAAAACTCTCCCGTCGGATTGCCGCGACGGTCTTTTCTAGGTGACGAATTTCGATGGCATTAGCTTTTTCTTTTGCAGCCAATGCCAGAGCGTCCAAAACGGACATAACGTTTTTATTTTGGCTGCTCGAATTATGCCACACAAGTGGCGGCAGTTCAACCCTTGGTAAAAAGAAAACACTCCCGTTTCGGGAGTGTAAGTGGTGTAAACTCGTGGGGGCCAGAGGCTTTGGTTATCATGGTAGCAAACTACCAACCAAAGTTCAATTACTCTTCATCCTCTTTTTGCTTCATGCCGCGCTCTTCAACAATCTTGGCAGAAACATTACCCGGTGCCTCTTCGTAGTGATCGAACTCCATGGAGTAGCTTGCGCGACCCTGGGACATCGATCGAAGACTTGTGGCATAGCCGAACATGTTTGCCAAAGGAACGGTAGCGTGAATGATCTTGGTACCAGCACGGTCCTCAATATCACCGAGGCTTGCGCGCTTGGCATTGAGATCACCAATAACATCACCCATGAAATCTTCTGGGGTGGTTACCTCAACCTTCATCATAGGCTCCAGGAGAATTGGTTTTGCCGAACGGCAGGCCTGCTTAAAGGCCTTGGACGCGGCAATCTTGAAGGCAATTTCACTGGAGTCGACTTCGTGGAAGCTACCATCAAAAAGTGTAGCGGTGATGTTGATCATGGGATAACCAGCCAAGACACCAGATTCGCGTGCTTCAATAACACCCTTTTCACAGGCTGGAATAAATTCCGCGGGGATGACGCCACCCTTAATGTCATCAACAAAGACGACATTGCCGGTATCCTTCACCTTCTTCTCTTTGTTCTCAGCCTTCTCTTCCTCGGTCAAAGCCGCCTTAGGCTCAACGCGCAAGTAGACGTGACCATACTGACCGCGACCACCGGTTTGGCGGATGTACTTGTTCTCTGCTTCTGCGGTTCCCTTAATGGTTTCGCGATAGGCTACCTGTGGCTTGCCGACGTTCGCATCAACCTTAAACTCGCGCATCATGCGATCAACAATAATTTCTAGGTGCAATTCACCCATACCTGAGATGATGGTCTGCCCTGTCTCTTCGTCAGTTTTCACACGGAAGGTTGGATCTTCGTTGGTAAGTTTAGAGAGTGCCATACCCATTTTTTCTTGGTCGGCCTTACTCTTTGGCTCAATGGCAACAGAAATTACAGGTTCTGGGAAGACAATGCGCTCCAAGATCACAGGATTCTTTGGATCACACAGCGTATCGCCAGTGGTAGCGCCCTTCAGACCGACGATCGCGCCGATCTCACCAGCGTGTAACTCGCTCACCTCT
>WBZU01002331.1_pt2 | contig 11897 bp, 9 predicted proteins | sample 5204311 | NCBI WGS metagenome assembly WBZU01 (sample SAMN12344359, study PRJNA552823) | activated sludge metagenome | biome: Activated sludge suspended growth; feature: Nitrification reactor; material: Wastewater; isolation source: activated sludge from nitrification reactor of wastewater treatment... | reverse complement strand
GTGGAAGGCCGTCACCGCCTCGTCGAACCAGCACAGCGACCCGGCGCTCAGCCCGCACAGGACGATGCCCCGCCGCCAGCACTCGGCCAGCACGTCGTCGAGCCCGTGCGCCCGCCAGGTGCCCAGCAGGCTGAGCACGGAGCCGCCGCCGACGTAGATGAGGTCCTGGGCCAGCAGGTGGCTGGCGATGTCCCCGTCGATGCCGCTGCCGCGATCGCGGCGGAAGAGGGAGACGTGCGAGGGCTCGCAGCGCGACGGCGAGAAGGCGCGGTAGAACCGCACGATGTAGTGGTCGGCGTCACCGCTGGCGGTGGGCACGAAGCACACCTTCGGCCGGTCGGTGCCGGCCGCGGCGGCGGCGAGGCCGACGACGTAGTCGTCGAGCAGGGGGTTGCCCGACTCCATGGAGAAGCCGCCTCCGCCGAACGCGACGATCTGGGGTACCCGGGGGACCATGCAAGGACGGTAGGGCCCCCGGGCCCCGATGGAGACGGATTTGCTCCTCTGGTCGGAGGGGCACCGACCGGCGGTCCACAATGCGAACGTGCCACGCAGGACCGCCGGTCCATGGGGTCGAAACCCCGGGAAACCGCCCTACCGGCCCTTCCAGACCGGATCGCGCTTCTCGGCGAAGGCGACCGCGCCCTCGCGGGAGTCCTCGGAGACCAGCACGGGCCCCGCGATCTCCGACTGCTTCTGCCAGAACTCCGCGTCGGACCAGTCCCACTGCGACTCGAGGATCTCCTTGGTCGCGGTCAGCGCCAGCGGGCCGTTCTTGGCGATCGTGGCGGCCAGCTCGAGCGCGGCGTCGACGGCGCCGCCGGGCTCGGCGACCCGGTTGACCAGGCCCAGCTCCTGCCCACGCTCGGCGGTGATGGGATCGCCGGTGAGGGCCAGCTCCATCGCCACGCCGTAGGGCACCTTGCGCGGCAGGCGCAGCAGCGCGCCGCCCGCGGCCACGAGCGACCGCTTGACCTCCGGCACACCGAGCTTGGCGCCGGCCGCGGCCACGAGCAGGTCGCAGGACAGCGCGATCTCCAGGCCGCCGGCGACGGCGAAGCCCTCGACGGCGGCGATGATGGGCTTGCGCGGGGGCTGCTGGACGATCCCGGCGAACCCGCGGGTCTCGTGCCAGGGGAGGTCCCCGGTGACGAACCCCTTGAGGTCCATGCCGGCGCAGAACCCCTTGCCGGCGCCCGTCAGGACGCCGACGGAGAGGGCGTCGTCGCCGTCGAGCGTGTCGAGCGCGGCGGCGATGCCGTTGGCCACCGCGCTGTTGACCGCGTTGCGCGCGTCGGGGCGGTTGATCGTGATGAGCAGGACGTTTTCCCGGACCTCGGTGAGGACCGCGGGCTGATCGGTGTCGGACATGGCCTGAGCCTATAGTCCGTTGCCATGCACAGACTCTCCGAGGACGTCTTCCAGATCCCCGTCGTACCGCGCGACGGCGTCAACGCGTTCCTCGTCGGCGACGTGCTCGTCGACGCGGGCACCCGCTTCAGCGCGAAGAAGATCCTCGGCGAGCTCACCGGCCACCCGGTGAGCGCCCACGTGATCACCCACGCGCACGTCGATCACGCGGGCGGCACGCGGCAGGTCACCGCCGCGCTGGACGTCCCGGTGTGGGTCGGCGAGCTCGACGCCGCCGACGTGGAGTCCGGCCACCCGGTCGCGCCCGCCCACAACCCGCTGCCGACCGCGCTGAGCAACGCCGTCGGCGCGTTCCCCTCCGCCCACGTCGACCGCCGCCTCGTCGAGGGCGACGAGGTCGGCCCCGGGTTCGTCGTCCTCGTCACGCCCGGCCACTCCAACGGCCACATCAGCCTGTGGCGGGAGTCCGACCGCACGCTCATCTGCGGTGACGTCATCAACACGATGAACCTCATCACCACCAAGCCCGGGCTGCAGGAGCCGCCGAAGCTCTTCACCACCGACCCGGCGCGCAACCGCGAGTCGATCCGGCGCATCGCGGCGCTGGAGCCGCAGCTCACACTGGCCGGCCACGGGCCGCCCGTGCACGGCCCCGAGGCGCTGCGCGCCTTCGCGGCGTCGCTCCCCGTCGACTGAGCGCCCGGTCAGCCGAAGAGGGTCAGGTCCGGCTCGCGCTCGCCGCGCACGACGGCCAGGTCGACCTCCACGCAGGCGATCCCGCGGGACTCGGCCAGGACGCGGGCCTGTGGCTTGATGACCTGCGCGGCCAGCACGCCGCGGCAGTCGGCCATCGCCGGGTCCAGGCGGATGCGCTCCAGGTAGCGCGCGAGCTGCTCGACCGCGTCGATGGTGGCGACGCGCTTGATCTCCACCGCGATCCACCCGTCCTCCTCGTCGCGGCACATGAGGTCGACCGGCCCGATGTCCGTCGGCCACTCGCGGCGCACGAGCCGGAAGCCCTCGCCGCACCAGTGGGGCGCGTCGGCGAGCGCCTCCTGCAGGTGGACCTCGACGCCGTCCTTCTCCAGCGCGGCGGCCTCCCCCATGTCGTGGGTGACGTCGGAGAGCACCTCGACGATGCGGATGTCGAGGCGGTCCTCGGTCTTGCCGGCGCGCTTGCGCACGACGATGTGGTCGTTCTCCTCCTCGATGACCGTCGGCGGGGTCATCCAGTTCTGCGGCTTGAAGCCGCCGGTGTCGGCGTGGACCATCACCGACCCGTCGGACTTGAGCATCAGGAGGCGCAGGGCCTCGGGCAGGACGGCGGTGAGGCGACCGGTGTAGGTGACCTCGCAGCGGGCGACGATGAGACGCATCGCGCCGGACGGTAGCGGGCGGACGGGACGACGGCCCCCCGGGCGGTTAGGGTCCCGCCACGATGGAGAACCAAGCGGGGGGCGGGCGGGCGCAGCTCGAGCGATGGGTCCCGGGCGTGCGGGTCATCCGCACGTACGACCGCTCGTGGCTGCGGGCCGACCTCGTCGCGGGCATCGTGCTGGCGGCGATCCTCGTGCCGCAGGGGATGGCCTACGCGGAGCTGGCCGGCCTGCCGGCGGTGACGGGCCTCTACTCGACGATCGCCTGCCTCGTCGCCTACGCGTTCTTCGGCCCGTCGCGGGTGCTCGTCCTGGGGCCGGACTCCTCGATCTCCCCGCTCATCCTGGCGGCGCTGGCCCCGCTGCTGGCCGGCGGCGATCCGGGGACGGCGATCGCCCTGGCCGGGATGCTCGCCGTGTTCGTCGGCCTGTGCGAGATCGGGCTGGGGCTCGGCAAGCTCGGGTTCGTCGCCGACCTGCTCTCCAAGGAGGTGCAGGCCGGGTACATGAACGGCCTGGCCATCACCATCATCGTCGGCCAGCTCCCCAAGCTGTTCGGCTTCTCGACCGACGCCGACGGCTTCATCGACGAGCTGCGCCAGTTCTTCACCCACCTGGACGAGACCAACACGACCACGCTGCTGATCGGCGTCGGCGTGCTGCTCGTGCTGCTCGTCCTGCCCCGCATCACGAAGAAGGTGCCGGCGATCCTCGTCGCCGTCGTGGGTGCCACCGCGGTGTGCGCCGCGCTCGGGCTCGCCGCGGCCGACGGCGTGGTCACCGTCGGGGCGCTGCCGCAGGGCGTGCCGTCGCCGAGCATCCCGTGGACGAGCACCGAGGACGTCGTGCCGCTGCTCATCGCCGCGGTCGGCATCACCCTCGTCTCCCTCACCGACACGATCGCCACCGCCACCAGCTTCGCGGCCCGCCGCGGCGAGGAGGTCGAGCCGGACCAGGAGATGGTCGGCATGGGCGCGGCCAACGTCGCCTCCGGGCTCTTCCAGGGGTTCGCCATCTCCACCAGCGGATCGCGGACGGCGGTGGCCGAGCAGTCCGGGGCCAAGAGCCAGGTGACCGGGCTGGTCGGGGCGGGCCTGGTCGTCGTCCTCCTGCTCTTCCTCAGCGGGCTGCTCACCGACCTGCCCCAGGCCGCCCTGGCTGCGGTGGTGATCGTCGCCGCCCTGTCGCTCACCGACATCGACGTCCTGCGGCGCTACCTGCGCGTGCGCCCCAGCGCGCTGGCCATCTCGCTGGTGGCCACGGCCGGCGTGGTCTTCTTCGGCGTGCTGGAGGGCATCATCGTCGCGGTCGTCCTCTCCATCCTGCTGTTCTTCCGCCGCAACTGGTGGCCCCACGGCGTGGTGCTGGGCGAGGTCGACGGCCTTCCCGGGTGGCACGGCGTCCCCGCCCATCCCGACGCCCGCGAGCTTCCCGGTGTGGTCGTCTTCCGGTGGGAGGCGCCGCTCATCTTCGCCAACGCCGGGCTGTTCCGCCAGCAGATCCGCCACCTGGCCCGCGACCGCAAGCCGCAGTGGATCGTCCTGCAGTGCGAGGCGATCACCGACATCGACGTGACGGCGGCGGAGATGCTCGAGCAGCTCGACATCGAGCTGAACGCGGAGGGGATCCATCTCGCCTTCGCCGAGCTACGGGGCCGCCTGCAGGACCTCGTCTTCCGCTACGGCCTGTTCGCCACCCTCGACCGCGACCACTTCTACCCCACGCTCGACTCCGCGCTGCGGGAGATCGGCGCCACCGCACCCGCGCCGGACCGCGAAGGGTGAGGCGGTACGCTCCGTCGATGGAGCAACCCGCCGCCGGCGACCTCGTGACGATCGCCACCGCGGGCCCGGTGCTCGACGGCATCCTCGTCGAGACCCCCAGCGCCGCCAAGGCGGTGGTCGCGATGATCGACCGCAAGCGCGGCCCCGTGCTGCGCACGGTGGACCGCGCGACGCTGACCCTGCGCGAGGAGCCCGGCGCCGACGACCGCGCGCTGCAGCTCCTGATCAAGCGCACCCCGCGCTCCTCCGGCGCGGGCGCCCGTGGCGGCGCCGGCCCCGTCTCCGGGCGCACCGGGCACACCCGCGCCGCGATGCACCGCACCACCGGCAAGTAGGGCGCCCGCTCGCCGCTCAGTGGTGGTGGTCGTGCCCGCGCACGGTCCGCCACGACTGCCACGTGATGCGCAGGATGACGAGGGTGATGGCGAGCCCGATGAGCGGGTCGGCCACCGGCAGGCCGATCGCGACGACGAGCGCCGAGGCGATGACCGCGAGCGAGACGTAGGCGTCGGCCCGGGCGTGGTTGCCGTCGGCGATCAGCGCGGGGCTGTCCAGGCGCCGGCCGGCACGGGTGCGCACGAGCGCGGCGACCTCGTTGCCCGCGTACCCGATCACGCCCGCCGCCCCGAGCGCCCACAGGTGCGACACCGTCTGGGGATGGATGAGCCGTGAGACGGCCTCCACCCCGGCCACACAGGCGCTGACGAAGATCGCGCCGACCACGAACAGCCCGGCGATGCGCTCGGCGCGCTCGGAGCGCAGCAGGAAGGCGGCCGCCAGCGGCACCGCCGTGAGTGCGTCGCCGAAGTTGTGGATGAGGTCGGCGAGCAGGGCGACGGAGCCCGAGAGCAGGTAGATGAGCGTCTGCGCGGCGGCCGTGACACCGAGCACGGCGAAGGAGACGAGGACCGCGCGCAGCCCGGCCCGGGAGCGCTTGATGGAGGGATCGACGAGGCCGTGGGTGTGGCCGTGCCCACCGTGCTCGTGGGGGCGGTCGTGATCGCCGTGGTCGTGCGTGTGCGGCCCCTCGTGGGGATGCGCGTGGATCGTGCTCCCGTGGCGGTGACGGGCGCCGCCCAGCGGAGCGTATGCCTGGCCCGTGGTCATCACCATCAGTCTGTCACCGCCCGGCGGCCCGGCGTGTGGCGATACGCACGTCTGCCGCGGCGAGCATGGCCGGCGTGACGCGGCGGCCGAGCGGGCCGCGGTTGCCGGCGACGAGGCGGTAGGCGGCGCGGGAGGCGGGCGCAAGCGCCCGGGCCAGCGGCGCGGTCGCGGTCGCGCCCGGCGCCACCTCCGCGAGCAGGGCGACCGCGTCGCCGCCCGAGGCGACCCGCCCGTCCGCCGTCACCACGTGGGCGCTGTCCAGCCGCTCGGCCGGAGGGATCCCCGCGAGCAGGAGGGCTCCCACCGCCGACTGGATCGGCTCGGGCATCAGGCGCCCGCCGCGGTCCAGCGCCAGCAGCCGGCCCACGGACCAGCGGCAGAACCCGCAGTCGGCGTCGTAGAGGACGGTGAGGGCGGGGGCGGGCACGCGGCGGCTCAGGCCGCGGGCAGGACGCGCGGGACGGCGCCGCGCAGGCGCTCCAGCAGGTCGAGCACCTCGGGATCCTGGCCCAGGTGCAGGGCGCGCTCGCACGCCGCGATCGCCTCGCTGATGCGGTCGGTGCGGGCCAGCGCGTGCGCGTGGCGGCTCCACGCCTCGGCGTCCTCGGGGGCCAGCGCGACGGCCTGCTCGGTGGCGGTGACCTCCCCACCGACGTCGCCGCTGAGCTGCAGGACGAGCGCCAGGTCGAGCAGCCCCTCGAGGCTGGGCCCGAGGCTGCGCGCCCGCTCCAGCGCCTCGCGGGCGCCCTGGCGATCCATGAGGCGCAGCCGCAGCCGGCCCAGGCGCTCCCACGCCCCGGCGTCGGACGGCCCCCGGGCCGCAGCGCGCTCGGCGGCCTCGGCGGCCAGGTCGATGGCGCCCATGTCCTCGTAGATGCGGGAGGCGAACCGATGCGGCGGCGGCCGATCGGGCTCGGCCCTGGCCCAGTCGCGCACCGAACGCCCGGCGGCGCCGAGGTTGCCCGCCTGCCAGAACGCGAGCGTCATCAGCCGCAGGACGGCGGGGTCGCGCGGATCGGCGTCGCGCGCGTAGATGAGCCGCTGAGCGGCCAGCTCGTACTTGCCCTCGGCCATCGCGTGCTGGGCCGCGGTCATGAAGCGCTGCACGCGCTCGTGGGCGTCGTCGGGCGTGGAGAAGTCGACGAACTGCAGCGAGCCGGCGGGGACGGTTCGCACGCCGACCTGGAAGCTGATGCGGGCCCACTGCTGGATGTCGTCCTCGGACCCGGTGAAGTAGATGCCGGTGACGTTGCCCACGCCCCACTCGGGATACGAGAGGCAGCGGGCGTAGCGGTGCACGACCGAGTGGTCGGGCACCTGCGAGCCGAAGGGGTCGTTGGTGGCACGGTCCTGCGCCTCGGCCTTGCGCGCCTGCGCGGCCTCGTAGGCGCGCCGGCCCTCCTCGGCCCGGGCCGCCTTGGCCGCCGCCGCGCTCACCTTCACCGCGTTGCGGGTCACGCGCCCGCCCCGCGAGTTCTCGGCGAGCGACTCGAGCTGGTCGGCGGCCTCGTTGATCGCCTTGAGATGGCGCTCGTGCTCGTGCTGGCGGCCGGGCGGGGCGATGTCCGGGTGCCAGACCTTGGCCATCTTGCGCCGCGCGAGCTGCACCGCACGCTGGTCGAACGGTGGCTCGAGCTCGAGGAGCAGGAGGGACTGCTCGACATCCATGATCGCGGGCATCAACCCACCAGGATATCGAGGCGTGCGCGGCGCCCCGCCGGGCGGTCGCTCAGCGGCGGCGCTTCTTCTTCTTGACGGCCTTGACCGTGGCGGTCGCCGACGGGCCGGGGCGGGGGCCCAGCCGCCGCCCCGCCACCGTGACCTTGCCCCCGACGTTGTTGGAGACCCTGGCGAACGTGACCGAGCGCGTCCTGGCGGGGACGATCCGCGCCTGGCGACGGCCGTCCTTGAGCACGATGGTGGCGACATACGAGGTGGCCCGGGCAGCCTTGCGCCACGTGACCTTCAGCCCGCTCCCCTTCCGCGTGACGCGCACACGGCCGGGCCGGCCGGCCCGCCGGTTGGCCGGCGCCACGTAGGAGGCCACGACGAGCTCGCGGCGCGGCAGCCCGTTCTGCTCGACGATCGCCACGATGCTGCGCTTCCCCGCGGCGCCGTCGGCCGGCGCGAAGCGCAGCGTCCCGCGGGTGCCCTTGGCCGCCGCGATCATGGCGCCCGCCCCGTCCCCGCGCTCGGCGAAGCTGACCTTCTGGCCGGGGATCGCCTTCACCGTGTACCGGAGCGTCCGTGCGTGGCCGTGCCCGCCGACCGTGGCGGTGACCTTCGGCTCCGGCAGCCCGTCGGCGACCTTGGGCGCCGAGAAGGCCGGCGAGCCGGGGAGCGCCTCCACGCGGTAGGTCCCGGCGGCGGGCGAGGCCACGATGATGAGCGTCTGGCCGCTCTTGGGCTCGGTCATGAGCACGGCCCGGTCGGTCTTGGTGCCCTTGGCCGAGCCGGCGGGGGAGGCGATGATCTCCTGGCCGTCGGGACCGACGAGCCGCACCCGCGCCGCGCCGCCCTCGCCGGTGAGGGCGATGTTCGCCTGCGGCAGCCCGGCCGGCAGCGTCACCTCACCGGTGGTCGCCGCGCGCGGGGAGGCCCCACGGCGCCGCGCCTGCTCGGTGTAGTCGCTCACGTCGCAGCCCCCGGCTCCGGCGAAGAGGTCGAAGTCGCCGCCCCAGACGTACCCGGCGCCCACGTTGATCGAGCCCACCAGCAGCCCGACGGAGCCGCAGACGGCGAACCCCCTGGAGGAGATCGCCCCCTTGCCCTCCGCCGTGAACAGCCCGTCGAGCACATCCACGCTGCCCGCGATGACCGCGCTGAAGCGCCCGCTGCTGAGGTCGATGAAGGCCGGGCCGTCCGGCGCCTTGGTGGCCACGCCGGCCGTCACGTGGATGATCGGGTCCAGATCCCAGTCGATGCCCCCGCCGAACTGCAGGAGGCCGTCGGTGCGGTAGGAGATGAACCCGCCGCCGAGCGTCTGGTTGACCACCTTCACGTCGCCGGAGACCTTCAGCAGCGCGGGGTCGGTGAAGGCGAAGGTGAAGCCGTTGGGCGGGAGCGCATCGATGGAGATCGCGGACGTCCCGCCGATCACCGGGCCCGCGGCCAACTCCACCCCGCCGTTGATGATGAGCGGATCCAGGGACAGGGTGAAGCCGATCGCGGTGAGCGAGAGGAACGGCGGATAGATCTGCAGGGCGGGGTTGAACGGGAAGCGCTCGATGCCCGCGTGCTTGAACTTCCCGTTCTCGAAGCCGAACGACATCCGCGCCTCGTCGCGCTCGGAGTACGTGGGCGGCAGGCGGAAGGACGCGGAGCCCTCGAAGACGGCCGGGTCGCTCTGGTAGGTGATCGAGAGCTGGTGGATCTCGAAGGCGCCGAGCATGGCGTCGGCGACGTCGATCTTCAGGCCCTTGAGCTTCAACCCGTCCTGGGCGGTGAGGAGCAGGTCGGCCTGCCCGGTGACCGACCCGAAGATCGGGGGCAGCTTCAGGTTCACCGGGATCACCGCGCCCTGCGGCGTGAGGTACAGCTCGGCCGTCCCGACGATCGGGAACCCCAGGAGGCTGATCTTGAACTTCCCCAGGTCGGAGAACGTGCCGATGTCGACCTTGGACCCGTTGGGGACCTTCCAGCTGAACGAGCCGCGATCGAGCAGCACGGTGCCCGCGCGGGTCTCCACCGACCCGCTCGCGGCGATGGTGCGCGCATCGGGGTCGACGGTGATCGTCGCGGTCGCGGCGGTGTGGGCCGTCGGGCCGCCGCCGACCGACCGGCGCGCGCCGCCGACCGGCAGGACGTCGATCCCGTTGACCCGCACCGCGTCGTGCGTCTCGTAGCTGCCGTCCTTGCGCTTCTGCAGGCAGCCGTCGCTGGCGGCGACGACGACCTTGCCGCCGTTGAAGGTGACCTGGTCCTCGCACGGCAGCGTGGTCCCGCCCGACCCGGACCCCGAGCCCTTGCCCAGCGGCGGGATCACCGCGGCCCGGACGGGCCCCTGGTTGTTGTGGTCCCACACGACGAAGCCGCCCCCGTCGGGGCCGGTGCCGATCTGCGGGTTGACCACGTCGTCGCCCCGCACGAGCGGCCGGGCGGCCGTCCACGTCTTGCCGTCGGAGGTGGCGCGGTACTGCACGGTCGTGTCGTTCTCGCGGCTGCTGCGCCACACCACCGCCACGTGGCCGCCCGCATCCTGGGAGATGTCGCTGAACACCGGGGAGTCGGTCTTGTTGGACAGCGTGACCGGCGCGCCCCACGTGTTGTTGGTGGGGTCATAGCGGCGGGCGGTGAGAAAGCGGGGGAACGGCCCCAGGGTCATCCCCTTCATCCACACGCCCTTGGGCCCGCCGGTGATGCGCGGCTCGTCGAGGCCGGGGATCTTCCCCTCCGGCCCCCAGGAGCCGGCGTCGTTGAGGTCCCCCGCGCCGCTCCACACGCGCCAGTACGTGCCGGTGTTCAGATCGCTGTAGGCGGCCATCGGCGTTGTCGGGTCGATGAGGGCCAGGGAGCCGTAGAACGCCTTGTCCGCCACGCCGCCGGTGAGGTTGGCCTTGGCGCCGGTCAGCCCGTCCAGCGGCGCGTTCTGCACGATCGTCCCGTTCGTGACGACCGCGGTGATCGTGGTGACGCCGAAGTCGCCCGGCCCGAAGATGGCGTCCCCGGAGGGGTCCCCGCTGCCGATCGCCCTGGGCGCTGCGAAGCTCTGGCCGCCGTCCCCGGACACCGTGGCCCACAGCACCTCGTCGCTGGGGAACGGCGGGGCCGACACCGCACAGCACCGCTCGGCGAGGATCACCACCTGCCCCGCCGCGCGACCGAGGAGCACGCGCACGCGGGAGAACTGCTCGGCCGGGATGTTCCACGACTCGGTGCGCTGACACGTGGTGGCGCCGCGCGGCAGGCGGCAGTACTTCAGGACGTTGGGCTGGCCGGGCACCCCGTCGGTCCAGGCGATGTGCCCCACCCCGCCCGCGTCGACGGCCACGTCGGGCTCGGTGTCGTACTGGGCAGTGGCCAGGGTGATCGGTTTGGCCGGGACCTTCTGGAGCGGGGCGGCCCCCGCGGAGGCGGCGCCGCATGCGACGAGGACGAGACAGGCCAGTGCGGTCCCTACCCAGCGCACCCCTCGCACCGTACTCCCCCTATCCTCGAACGTCCATGAGCAGCCAGTACGTCTTCACCATGCGCGGCCTCAGCAAGCGCTACCCGCCGGACAAGGTCGTGTTCGACGACATCAACCTGTCGTTCTACCCGGGCGCCAAGATCGGCGTGCTCGGCTACAACGGCTCGGGCAAGTCGACCCTGCTGAAGATCATGGCCGGCCAGGACGAGGATTACCGCGGCGAGGCGCAGCTCGGCACCAACCGCACCGTCGGGCTGCTGGAGCAGGAGCCCCACCTCGACGAGTCCAAGGACGTCAAGGGCAACGTGGAGGACGGCGTCGCCGAGACGAAGGCGCTGCTGGACCGCTTCAACGAGCTGGCCGCCAACTACTCCGACGAGACCGCCGACGAGTTCGCCCGGCTGCAGGAGCAGATCGACGCCGCCGACGCGTGGAACCTCGACACCCAGCTCGAGTACGCGATGGACGCGCTGCGCCTGCCGCCCGCCGACGCCGACGTCTCCAAGCTGTCCGGCGGCGAGCGCCGCCGCGTGGCCCTGTGCCGCCTGCTGCTGCAGGCCCCCGACCTGCTGCTGCTGGACGAGCCGACCAACCACCTGGACGCCGAGTCGGTGGGCTGGCTGGAGCGCCACCTGTCCGAGTACAAGGGCGCCATCGTGGCCGTCACCCACGACCGGTACTTCCTCGACAACGTCGCCGAGTGGATCCTGGAGCTCGACCGCGGCAAGGGCCATCCCTTCGAGGGCAACTACTCCTCCTGGCTGGAGGCCAAGCACAAGCGCATGGCCCAGGCCGAGCGTGTGGACAAGGCCCGCGAGCGCGTGCTCGCCGCCGAGCTGGAATGGGTGCGCCAGAACCCGAAGGGCCGGCGCGTGAAGTCCAAGGCCCGCCTGAACAACTACGAGCAGCTCCTGGCCCAGGAGAAGGAGGTCAAGCTCGACCAGGTGCAGATCCACATCCCCGCCGGCCCCCGGCTCGGCGACGTGGTGGTGGAGGCCAAGGACCTCAGCAAGGGGTTCGGCGACCGCCTGCTCATCGAGGATCTGAGCTTCTCGCTGCCCCGCGGCGGCATCGTCGGCGTGATCGGGCCCAACGGCGCCGGCAAGACCACGCTGTTCCGGATGATCACCG
>WBZU01002749.1_pt1 | contig 11903 bp, 7 predicted proteins | sample 5204311 | NCBI WGS metagenome assembly WBZU01 (sample SAMN12344359, study PRJNA552823) | activated sludge metagenome | biome: Activated sludge suspended growth; feature: Nitrification reactor; material: Wastewater; isolation source: activated sludge from nitrification reactor of wastewater treatment... | reverse complement strand
ATCGACGCCTGCCTGCGCGACCTTGGCACCCGCTTCAAAAGCAAAATGCAAACCTTGATGACCATGAAATTCCAACTGTTTTCAAAAACCGAAAACTGTACCGCGTGAAGTATATCCGCCTCTACCAGCAGTCGACGGGCCGTGTGCACCGAGGCTTCTCCCCTCACGCACGCCAGTAGCGGCTTGCTGCTGGTCGCGGCCAGTTCGACGACCATGCCACTTCCGTTGGATCGGAGAAGGATCTGGGAGAGGCAACCACCATGGTTCCGTCGACCGCTTCGTCCGCGAGGCTGACCTCTACCGCCCGCTGCAAGCGGTGGGCATCGGCATCAAACGAATGTCAACCGGGTTGCTCATCGACCACGAAGCCGGCAACACCTCGTTCAGCGCCACAACAGAGTCGGGACCAAGACGGGAAAGGTGGATTCCTTGCTCGGCGGCGGCATCGGCAGCGAGGACACACAGGCCGGCCACCATTGGCAACCACGGTCAGCCGCGACCCACGCGGCATGCGTGGCGAGATCAGCGCGCGCCGCCGAGAACAGGTCGCCGATTGAATCCACTCGCAACGTGCCGGCACGGCGCAAGGCCGTGTCGAAGACATCATCGTCTCCCACCGGCACTCGGTGATGCGCTTCGACCAGGCGCGCCGACAGCGCATGTCGACCGCTCTTGACTACCACGACGGGTTTGGTCCGGGTCGCGGCGTGCAAGGCGCTCATGAACCGCCGCCGGTCGTGCAGCCCTTCCAGGTAGAGCAGGATGCACCGTGTCTCGGGGTCTGCCGCCAGGAAATCGAGGATTTCGGGCAGGTCGGGATCGCAACCGTTGCCGGGCGCGAATACTGCCGACAGGGCGAGATCCTCGGCGAATACCCAGTCGAGGATACTGGTACATACCGCGCCAGACTGCGAGACCGGCGCCAGGTTGCCGGCCGGAACCTGGCGCCGAGAAGAAATCGCGTTCAGTTCCCGTCGGGGTCGGACAAAACTCACCGCCCGCGGCCCCAGCAGCCGAATCTGGTAGCGCCTGGCAATCGCCTTGATCGCCGTTTCCAGCGCCTGTCCTTTTTCGCCGGTTTCGGCAAAACCCGAACGAAGCATACACACCACCGCTGCGCGCACCTGTGCGGCACCGCACTGCTCGAGCACGTCGCCGACGACTGTCGAGAGCAACATGGAGTCGGCGTCTCGGCTTCTCCTCGCTGGACAGCAAGGAGTTACCCCCAAACGACGAACGGACACTATCCCGCTTCGGCGATCACGACCTGCGAATCAAAGCCGACTCTGACCGCGCCCCAGCGCCGGCCATTGACGACCACCGGCATTGACAGGTCGTTGAGCGCCTCGCCGGTGTCGCGCATATAGGTCTGAAACAGGCTTGGGCTTGCATTCTGAGCAACTTTCAATCCGACCGGATCGTCGAAAATGCGTTTGTGTCGCGTACCGACCAGATCCTTTGCGTAGTCGCCGGTCGGCGGCTGTGAAAACTTGCTGTTGTGCGCCGGCGCGTATCCGCGGCTGTCGAGCGCCAGCGCATAGACGAGGCGCGGATTGGCCGCCACCGCTGTATCGCCCGTCGCCTGTAGCGCCGCCTCGCAGAGGTCGTCGTAGCTCGTCTTGTAACGTTTGGGATTCGAACCGGCAATCAACTGGTAATTCTGGTCCCAGACATTGACGCCCTGTGCCGATAGTTTTTCGAGGGTGGCCGCCACCTGATCGCGGAAGGTCTCGGTGATCAGCACGACGCGGTCGAATTCGGTCTCGCCGGTGCGGAGTTCGGCCAGCGCTGCCTGGGCGCGCTCGGTCGCCTCCCTCTGGTCGCTCGCGAACGCGTCCGATGCCTTCACCTGTTCGACAATATGGTGACTCGTCTCCTGAATCTGATCGGCAATCTGATGCACCGCTTCGTTGGACGCCTTGAGCAATTGCATGGCCTGCGCTATCTCGGCGATCTTGGCCGTGGCGTCCTTGAGATCGCTCACCATCCGCTCGAAGTTGCCCGCCGATTCTTCGACCACCGAGCGCGAGCGGTCGACGCTTTCGGCAATCTGCGCGGAATCGTGATCGGTGTTTTTCACCAGCGTCGTCATCTCGGCGATGTTTTCCGAAATCGTGTTCGATGCGGCCTTGACGCTTTGCGAGAGCTTTCTCACTTCGTCCGCCACCACCGCGAAACCGCGCCCATGCTCACCGGCACGCGCCGCTTCGATCGCCGCGTTCAGCGCCAGCAGGTTGGTCTGATCGGAGAACTCATTGATCAACTGCGAAATCTCGGCAATATGCGAGGCGCTCTGGTCAAGCAGCTTGACCGTCTCGCGAAAGCCCAGCAGCCGTCTGCTGACGTTGACGATCTCGCCGGCAAGCAGTCGCATCTCCTGCAGCGCTCGTTCGGCCACTTCGAGGTTGGTCGACGAGGTGGTCGCAATCGACGCCGAGTTGCTGAGCACGCTGTTCGCCGATTGACTGGCTTCCTGCGACATCGTGTATATCCGCTTCGACAGATCGCCCTGCGTCGCCGCCCCGGCCAGCGTCCCCTTGACAATCCGGTCCATCCGCGCCGCGCCCAGCGCTGCCTGTGCGCTCATGCCGCGCGTGCGCACCAGGATGCGCCGGAACATGGACAGCAATTGATTGATCTCGCTGGTGACAGGGTCGTCACCGCCAAGACACTGCGACAGAGGCACCTGGCCGTCCCGGACGCGCCGCAATTCCTCGACCACCGTCCCCCCGGTGAACGCCGCCCCCTCTCCTCGCAGCAACCCGTACGCCAAAGCGGCGGTGAGGATCGCACTGCCGCAGGCAACGATCATCACCAACCCACCCATGCCGCCAGCAACCCAGACCACCATGCCCGCTTGCAGCAAGGCGACAACTACGACTGCGCCCAGTCTCATGCTCATCTCGCGTCCCTCCTCTGGTTTCCGCGACGCCCACCTGGTCATATGCATTATTGTGGTTGGCGTTTTCATCCTTCGTCCGACCATTGGTGACTTTGAAAGGCTATTTCATCACCAATGGGATACCGCACCAGTCTAGGGAGTGATTAGCGGGACGTCAATCGTGCCCGCACGGCGGACATGTCACCAACTCAGAGACTGTACGATGACAAAACAGTATCTCTCGGGCAGGCGCCGCTGACGGCGTCGCCTGCCTGGCATCAGTGCCCGGAGATTAAAGAGGGCAGGGTCGAATTAAATGAATCAAATGCAAGTCAATTACCCCTGCAAGGGGCCAGGTTCGATTTGGCCGGCAGAACTTGCTATCCTGAGCGACATTTCCCCGTCGTCCCCGCATTCATCTCCCAGGTCTTCCCCTGCACGTCGTTCAGCGAGGACATAACCGCGACGCCTGCTTCTTCGACCCGGCGCATTATCGCTGGAGCAATTATCGGGCGAACGGACTGGGGCAACCTGATTCATTGCGAACTCCGCATGCGGTGTATTCCAGTCTGTGGGGAAAACGAGGTTGAGCGGCCGGCGAATGATCGGTCCTTGTTCCATCCGGAACGGGATGTCGACGCAATCAGCAACACCCGCATGGCCTTGGATCAGGAGCAGCCGCTTGGGGATAGGCGGTTTATCGACAGTATCGAACGGGTCACTTGATGTGATATAGTTTCTGCCCATGTTTCCCCCGCACTGGCTAGAATGGTGGGTCGTTGAGGCAGAAATTTTCTGTGCAGGACTCGGTCATACCAAGGGACGAAGGCATGGCAAACCCGCACGTTGTGGGCAGCGTGCCCCCGAATTGAGAGAACTTGAAAATGACTAGCAGCATACTGAATGCCCTGAGCCTGCCCGCATTCATGGTCGACACCCGGCATGTGGTGATGGCCTGGAATGGCCCGTGCGAGTCGTTGACCGGCATCGCCGCCGGCGATGTCCTGGGCACGCAGGATCACTGGAAGGGCTTCTACGATGAACCCAGGCCCTGCCTGGCCGACCTGGTGCTGGACAACCTGCTGGCCGATGCTTCGCGCTTCTACAGTCTGCATGAGAGAACGGAATTTGCCAGTGATGGCTACAAGGCAGAAGGCTGGTTCGACAACCTCATGGGCAAGCGACGTTACCTGACCTTCGAGGCAAAACCGCTGTTCGATGGCGACAAAATCATTGGTGCGGTCGAGGTACTCCAGGACATCACCCGTCACAAGGAGGCTGAGGAACAACTGAAACTTTCCGCCAGCGTCTTCGAAAGTGCCTCGGAAGGCATTGTGATCACCAGTCAGGATAACCATATCATCTCGGCCAACAAGGCGCTGGAAGGGCTGACAGGCTTTCGCATCGATGAAATGCTCGGCAGGAATCCCAGGCTGTTTGCCTCCCGGCGCCATCCGCGCAGCTTCTTCCGCAAGATGTGGCAAACCCTGCATGAGATCGGCCACTGGCAGGGCGACATATGGAACAGAAAGAAGACCGGCGAAGAGTATCTGGTGCACGCCAACATCAGTGTCGTCCGGACGGGCGAATCGGTGGCCAACTACATCGGCCTGATGAACGACATCACCGAATCCAGCCGAACGATGGCCAGAATCGAGCATATGGCGCACCATGACTTCCTGACCGGCTTGCCCAACCGCAGCCTGGTGGAAGACCGGATCAGACAGGCGATAGGGCGCGCGGAGCGGAAGCGCTCCAGACTGGCAATAATGTTCATCAACCTCGACAGGTTCAAGGTGGTCAACGACACCTTCGGCCACGAGGTGGGGGACCTGCTGCTGCAGGAAGTGGCGCGTCGAATCCAGGACTGCCTGCGCGCTACGGACACCGTCTCGCGGCATGGTGGCGACGAGTTCGTGCTGCTGCTCGAGGATTTCAACGACGATGTCGATATCACGCACGCCGCCCAGAAGCTGCTGGCCGCGATCGGCAAGCCCTGCCGGATTGATCACCATTCCGTTACCACCACTTCCTCGATCGGCATCGCCATCTACCCGACCGACGGCGAATACGTCGCCGATCTGCTCAAGCACGCCGATGTTGCCATGTATCATGCCAAGAATCAGGGACGGAACAATTTCCAGTTCTTCACGGCGCGGATCAACGCGCAGGCACTGGAAAAAATGATGGTCGAAAACGCACTGCGCCAGGCCATCCCCGGTGACCTGTTGCTGCATTATCAGCCGCAGCTCTGCCTGGTCAGCCGGAGCGTACACGGCGCCGAGGCGCTGGTGCGCTGGGCGCACCCGGAACTGGGAATCATCAGTCCGGCGCGCTTCATTCCCATTGCCGAGGAGGTTGGCCTGATCTGCAAGCTCGGTGAGTGGGTATTGCAGGAAGCCTGTCGCGTCATGCGCAGTACCGGCATCAACATGTCCGTCAACCTGTCACCGCTGCAACTCACTCAGAGCGACATCGTGGCGAAGGTCACCGAAGCGCTTGACGGCATGGCCGGTTACCGTCTGACCCTGGAAATCACGGAAAGCGCCTTCATCAACGACTTTGCAGTGACCAAGGCCACGCTCATGGCCCTGAAGAAGATCGGCGTCAATCTTGCCCTGGACGATTTCGGCACCGGCTACTCGTCCCTTTCCTACCTCTACCAACTGCCTTTCGATTACCTGAAGATCGACCAGTCATTCATCCGGGATCAAAACAACATTCCCATTGTGCTGGCGATCATCGAGATGGCCAACAAGCTCGACATCATGACTGTCGCCGAGGGTGTGGAAACGCCGGAACAGATGGCCTTCCTCGAAGCCAGCGGTTGTGATGTCATCCAGGGCTACCATTTCTCACGTCCGCTGCCGCTGGCGGCCTTGACCGACTTTGCGGAAAACCCGCCTTACGAAGTCGCCTCGAAGCCCCGCATCAAGAAACAGCTCGCGGAGGCCAGCAACCCCTTGCTGGCGTGGTCATTCACCTACGAGACGGGGCATGCCTCGATCGATGCCCAGCACCAGGAACTGATCCGCATCCTCAGCCGATTTGACGCCAGCACGCGTTCAGGCGACAAGAAGAGCGAATCGAGAAAGGTGATGAAGGCGCTGATCGAGTACGTGCGCAGCCACTTTTCCTTCGAGGAAAAACTGATGCTCGAACACGCTTATCCGGACATCGGTGAGCACCAGGGGCAGCACCTGCAACTGGCCGACGCGCTGGCGAGCTACGACCTGCAACTCAAGGCCAACCCGCAGATCAACCTGCAACAGTTGGCGATGTCGCTGCACGCCTGGCTGATGCAGCACATCCATTCCAGCGACAAGAAACTCGGGAAATTCCTGAAGAAACGCGGCGTATTGGCGCTCGAGGGGCAGTAACCCAGGTCACCGATTTTCTGGCCCGCGGACCCGTCGATTCAAAAGCACTTTCGTCATCAAAAGGGTCTTCGAGGCCGGCAGACCCGCGGCTGCCCGAAACGCCGGCAGCGTAAGCAAACGGAGGTCTGCAACGTTCTGCTCCCCGCCGCACTAGGCGCAGCAGCCCAGACACAAGCTGCAGAAGAGCCGATCCATCGCCAGGCAGCGCGAACCGCGTGGGCCCTGCTGCTTGCCCGGATTGATGAGATCTTCCCGCGGCTCGGTTCGAAGTGCGGCGGCGAGATCCGGATCATCGCCTTCCTCACGGAGAGATCATCCGTCCGCGAGGTCCTTTCGCATTTGGGCGAGCTTTCTTCGAATCACGACTGTTACCAGGGCCTGGAGCACTTGCGGAAGTGCCGTTGGATCTCCTACCCTTCGGCGTCTCCATCAACTGATGGGTTCAAGCTCGTCGATGTGATGGCGGGCCATTGGCCGCCAGTCTCGGGTAGACTTGCGCTTTCGAGACACTTTGCGTTCGCCAACCACTCCCTCTGAATCGACTGCCATGGCCCAATATGTATTCACGATGAACCGCGTCGGCAAGATCGTCCCGCCCAAACGCCAGATCATCAAGGACATTTCGCTCTCCTTTTTTCCCGGCGCCAAGATCGGCCTGCTCGGTCTCAACGGATCGGGAAAGTCGACGGTACTGCGCATCATGGCGGGCGTCGACAAGGACATCGTCGGCGAAGCGATGCCGATGCCCAATCTGCACATCGGCTACCTGCCGCAGGAACCGCAACTCGATCCGCAGAAGACCGTCCGTCAGGAAGTCGAGTCCGGCCTCGGTGAGGCCTTCCAGGCACAGGCCAGGCTCGAAGAGGTCTACGCGGCCTATGCCGAACCCGACGCCGATTTTGATCGGCTGGCCGAAGAACAGGCCCGCCTTGAAGCGATCATTGCCAGCGCCGGTTCGGACCTCGACAGCCAACTCGAGCTCGCGGCCGACGCGCTGCGCCTGCCGGCCTGGGAGGCTCTGATCGGCAATCTCTCCGGCGGCGAGAAACGGCGTGTCGCGCTGTGCAAGCTGCTGCTGTCGAAACCGGACATGTTGCTGCTGGATGAACCGACCAATCATCTGGACGCCGAATCGGTTGAATGGCTGGAGCAATTTCTGGTGCGCTTCCCCGGCACGGTGGTCGCCGTCACGCACGACCGCTATTTTCTCGACAATGCCGCCGAGTGGATCCTTGAACTTGACCGTGGCCACGGCATTCCCTGGAAGGGCAATTATTCGAGCTGGCTCGAACAGAAGGAAGCACGTCTGGAAAGCGAAGGTCGCCAGGAGCTCGGCCGCATCAAGGCGATGAAACAGGAACTCGAATGGGTACGCCAGAACCCGAAAGCGCGCCAGGCCAAGAGCAAGGCGCGGCTGTCGCGTTTTGAGGAACTGTCGAGCGTCGAATATCAGAAGCGTAACGAAACGCAGGAAATCTTCATCCCGGTCGGCGAGCGTCTCGGGAACAAGGTGATCGAATTCAGGGCAGTCAGCAAGTCTTTCGGTGACCGTCTGTTGCTCGACAAGCTCAGCTTTAGCGTACCGCCGGGCGCCATCGTCGGGATCATCGGCCCGAACGGCGCCGGCAAATCGACCTTGTTCCGGATGCTGATCGGCAGGGAACAGCCCGATTCCGGCGAAATCGAGATCGGCAATACCGTCAAGCTGGCCTATGTCGACCAGAGCCGCGATTGCCTCGACGGCGACAAGACCGTTTTCGAAGAGGTTTCCGGCGGTGCCGACGTGCTGACCGTTGGCCGGTATGAAACCCCGGCGCGCACCTACATCGGCCGCTTCAACTTCAAGGGTGGCGACCAGCAGAAGCGTGTCGGCCAACTCTCGGGCGGCGAACGCGGGCGTCTGCACATGGCCAAGACCCTGATCGCCGGCGGTAACGTCCTGTTGCTCGACGAACCGTCAAACGACCTGGACGTTGAAACGCTACGCGCCCTCGAAGACGCCCTGCTTGAATTTGCCGGCAGCGTGCTGGTCATTTCCCACGACCGCTGGTTTCTCGACCGCATCTGCACCCACATTCTGGCCTGCGAAGGCGATTCGCAATGGACCTTCTTCAGCGGCAACTATCATGAGTACGAAGAAGACAAGAAACGCCGGCTCGGCGAGGAGGCGGCGAAACCGAAACGGATTCGCTACAAGCCGATTACCCGGTAGGCATGACGTTCCGTATGGTCCGGCGGGCCCTGGTCCCAGCCGGCTGAAAAGACGGAATCAGTTGCTTCCTGCCGTTGCCGATCAGGTCGGCGCGCCCCATCTGCTTCAAGGCTTCGCGCAGCAGGGGCCAGTTTTCGGGATCGTGATAGCGCAGCAAAGCCTTGTGCAGGCGGCGCTGGCGGGTGCCGCGGACGGTTTCGACGGCCTCTGAATCGCGGCCGACCTTCTTCAGCGGGTTCTTGCGGCTGTGATACATGGCGGTGGCCATCGCCAACGGCGTTGGCAGGAATGTCTGGACCTGATCGAGGCGGAAATGGTGACGTTTCAACCACAAGGCCAGGTTGAGCATGTCCTGGTCGGTGGTGCCCGGATGCGCGGCGATGAAATAGGGGATCAGATATTGCTCCTTGCCCGCCTCCTTCGAAAACTTCTCGAACAGGATCCTGAACTGCTCGTAGGAACTCATTCCGGGCTTCATCATGTGCGCCAGCGGCCCGTCTTCGGTGTGCTCGGGAGCAATCTTGAGGTAGCCGCCGACGTGGTGGCTGACCAGTTCCTTGACGTACTGCGGATCGCGTACCGCGAGGTCGTAGCGCAGGCCGGAACTGATCAGCACCTTCTTGACTCCCGGCAGCGCCCGCGCCTTGCGGTAAAGCCGGAGCAGCGGCGTGTGGTCGGTGTCGAGGTTCTCGCAGATGCCGGGGTAGACGCACGACAGGCGGCGGCACGCCGATTCGATCTTCGGGTCCTTGCATGCCAGGCGGTACATATTGGCGGTCGGTCCGCCGAGGTCGGAGATGATGCCGGTGAAACCCGGCGTCTTGTCGCGAATTTCCTCGATCTCCTGCAGGATCGATGGCTCGGAGCGGCTCTGGATGATCCGCCCCTCATGTTCGGTGATCGAGCAGAAGGTGCAGCCGCCGAAGCAGCCACGCATGATGTTGACCGAAAAGCGAATCATCTCGAAGGCCGGAATCTTCGCATCGCCATAGGACGGATGCGGTCGGCGCTGGAATGGCGAGGCGAAGACACCGTCCATTTCCGGCGTCGACAGCGGAATCGGCGGCGGGTTGAGCCAGACATCGCGCTCGCCATGCGCCTGGATCAGCGCGCGTGCGTTGCCAGGGTTCGATTCGACGTGGAAGGTACGTGAAGCATGCGCGTAGAGCACGGGGTCGGCGGCAACGGCCTCGTAAGATGGCAGGCGAATGGCGCTGCGCGTTCGATCGAGCTTCGGCATGCGCGGATGCGACTGGAACTGGATCAACTGCGTCCGGTCTGGTCTGACGCGGGTCTCCGAAGGTGCCGGCCGGGACGCACAGGCGGCTTCCTGGCCCGTCTCCGGGGTCATCGCGTAAGGGTCGGGGTGGCGAACCAGCAGACCCGGTGTATCGACCTGGCTCGAATCGATCTCGGCCCAGTCGTCGCCCGGCAGCCAGCCGCGCGGCACCATGAACGCGGTGCCGCGCAGATCGCGGATCGCGGCGATGGGTTCGCCGGCAGCAAGACGGTGCGCGAGTTCGACGATTGCCCGCTCGGCGCTGCCAAAAATCAGCAGATCAGCTTTCGAATCCGGCAGCACCGAGCGGCGCACCTTGTCCGACCAGTAATCATAATGGGCAATGCGGCGCAGGCTGGCTTCGATCGACCCAATCACCACATGACTGCCGGGAAAGGCCTCGCGACAGCGCTGCGCATAGACGACGACAGCGTGGTCGGGCCGCCGGTTGGCTTCGCCGTTCGGTGTGTAGGCGTCATCGGAACGTGGCTTGCGATCGGCGGTGTAGCGATTGACCATCGAATCCATGTTGCCGGCAGTGACGCCGAAGAACAGGTTCGGCTTGCCGAGCGCCCGAAAATCCTTGGCCGACCGCCAGTCGGGCTGGCTAATGATGCCGACGCGAAAACCCTGCGCCTCAAGCAGACGTCCAACCAGCGCCATGCCGAAACTCGGGTGGTCGATGTAGGCGTCACCGGTCACGATGATGACGTCGCAGGAGTCCCAGCCGAGTTGGTCCATTTCGGTACGCGACATCGGCAGGAACGGTGCTATGCCAAAGCGGCTGGCCCAGTATTTGCGGTACGAAAAGAGATTCCTGGAGGCGGGGTTGCAAGGAGTGTTCATCAGGCGATTCTACAGGAACAGGGGCTTCGATTTGACTGCCTTGATCAATCCGTCGACCTGCTTGCCCCTAACGGTCATGACTTTTCCAGGCACCCCCGATCATGAAAGTCATGAGCGTTTCCCTCTCCTTCTCCGCCCCGCGAGTAGAAAAGCCGACAAGGGAGCGGGATTGAAAACGAACATCGTCTTCATGATCAGGGATGCCAGAAAAAGTGATGGCCATGGGATCACCACACGCGAGTAGCGTGCAAGGCGTATATACTTTGAATGTCGTTTGGACTCGAAGCCTTGATCGGGTCCGGATGAGCTGCCGCGGTTGCGGTCAGTGTCTTGTTGCAAACTTGTGGGCGTGTGACCAGAGACCAGAGGTCGAAAAATGATCGCCAGCCTGTCGCCAAGCAGTCCATTCACCGCCGTACGCCAAGAGCGTCCCGAGGCCTCGCCAGCGAGTCGCGATACGGCAACCGATGGCAGTGCCACGTCGCGTGCCGAAGCCGACAGCAAGAGCGAACACGGCAAACCCGGCATCCCATCCAGGGGTCAAGGCGACGGCCAACTCTCCGAGGCCGATCTGCAAAAAGTGCAGGCCTTGCAGCAACGCGACCGCGAGGTACGCGCTCACGAAATGGCGCATGTCGCCGCCGGCGGCAGTCTGGTCCGCGGTGGTGCCAGTTTTACCTACGAATTCGGCCCGGACGGGCAACGTTATGCAATTGGGGGTGAAGTCGGGATTGACACTTCGCCCGGACGCACACCCGCCGAAACTCTGGCCAGGGCCGATCAGATCAGGGCCGCCGCGCTGGCCCCCGCCGACCCATCAGGGCAGGACCGGCAGGTCGCCGCCATGGCTACGCGCATGGCGATGCAGGCCAGCATGGAACTGGCAACCCAGAACGGCGTCAGTGCCCGCCAGCACGACATATCCGGCACACCAGGCCAGCCGACGCTGGCCGCCTATACCGATGTCGCCGCGAGTGCGCAATCGTCGGGGTCAGCCATTGATCTTTTCGCCTGAGTTCTGCCATCCTGCCCGGATCAATGCCTCCGCTCTCCCGAGGCCGACCGACAGGAGTCGGCCGTCATGAATCGATCTGCTGCGTGGCCGATCTGCGGCCTTGCCCGCTCGCGCGCTCTTCGCCTATCGGTCTGATAGGTCTCGTCGTGCGCTCGTTCCCGCCTTGCATCCCGGCCTGCTCGTCACGATTTCTTCACAAGCTCTCAGGGGGCGGGCGTGATGAGTAACCGCAGTGCCTTGGGTGAATTCGTTTATACCGACGTCGAATTTCGCCAGTATCGCCGCCGCCG
>WBZU01002747.1_pt1 | contig 11906 bp, 10 predicted proteins | sample 5204311 | NCBI WGS metagenome assembly WBZU01 (sample SAMN12344359, study PRJNA552823) | activated sludge metagenome | biome: Activated sludge suspended growth; feature: Nitrification reactor; material: Wastewater; isolation source: activated sludge from nitrification reactor of wastewater... | reverse complement strand
ACGAGACCAGCGCTGCCTTGATGATGAGCGGCCTCATGCGGGACCTGCGCAAACGCGGCTGGGTGGTGACCTATGCGTCATGCGGAATCATCAGCCCGGTCGGAGTCGAAATGCACCGGTCCTGGCAGGTCGAGGCACGGCGCCAGATCTCAACCACCGAGTCGGGATGGTCCTTGATGCAGGTCAGCTCTTTCGTCGCCCGACGGTATGGCTCGGACGATCTGGCCCTCGCCAGCGTCGAATCCCAGGCATGGTTGCCCTTCCATCTCGACGATCCGAACGTCTTCGCACCGCCGAGCGGGATCCCTCCGGGGGGTCTCACGGCGACCTGCGCGGACGCGCAGATGCTTCCGGCCACGGAGCAAACCGAAGGAACCGCCTTTCCCCCACTTGTCGACGGACCGCCTCGGTAGGACAGCACGTGTCAGTCTGCCTGCGCGTCTTCTCAGCGGTCAGAACCGGTATGCCGGGTGCTCCGGCCACGGGGCATCGTGCGGCCGCAGGGTGCTCCAGCCCTGTGCCCGGGCACCCCAGGCGGCCATGATCCCCAGCAGCGCGCCGGGGTTGTGCAACTGGCCGGCCAGCGCCGCGGCATACGCGTCGTCGAGGCTGACCCAGCGGACGGTGAGGTCGGCCTCCTCCCCGGTGCGCTGGTGTGGCTCGCCGGGTGCTGCGGCGAGGTCCCGGGCCAGGAACACGCGGTAGGCCTCGGGGAAGGCGCCAGCCGAGGCGTAGGCGTCGATAAGCACATCCCACCGGGTCGCGACGAGGTCGACCTCCTCGCGCAGTTCGCGGGCAGCGGCATCGCGGGGCGCTTCGCCAGCTATGTCGAGCAGCCCGGCGGGCAGCTCCCAGAGGTAGGAACGGCAGGCGTGGCGGTATTGGCGAATCATCGCGAGGTGATCGACCCCGTCGATCTCCCGCAGGGCCAGGATGAGAACCGCGCCGGGGTGATCGATGTAGTCCCGGGTGACGACCTCACCCGTCCCCAGGTCGACCCGATCGCGGCGCACGTCGAAGATCAACCCGCGCCAAGCCACTTCGCTCTCGACGACGGTCTTGGGCGCGATGGTGTCGCGCACCTCAGCCTGGGCGCCGACCGGGGCGTCGAGCGACACGTCAGCCGACCGGGGTGGGCGCCGGGTCGTGCCGGGTGGACCGTTCGACCTCGACGAGGCGTTGAGCCCGTTGGCGGTCCAGGGCGGCACCGACCAGGCCCGCGAACAGCGGGTGCGCTCGGTTGGGCCTGGACAGGAACTCCGGGTGCGCCTGGGTCGACACGTAGTAGGGGTGGACGTCGGTCGGCAGCTCGACAAACTCGACGAGCGACCCGTCCGGGGAGAGCCCGGAGAAGACCAGTCCGGCTGCCTCGAGTTGCTCGCGGTAGGCGTTGTTGACCTCGTAACGGTGCCGGTGACGTTCGCTCACCTCGGTCGTCCCGTATGCCGTGGCCACGACCGTCCCGGGGAGCAGGTGGGCGGCATACCGGCCCAGGCGCATCGTGCCGCCCAGGTCACCGGCGCCCTCGACGAAGGCCAACTGCTCGGCCATCGTCGCGACGACGGGGTGCTCGGTCTGCGGGTCGAACTCGCTGGATGACGCGTCGGCGATCCCCAGCACGGTCCGGGCGTATTCGATGACCATGCACTGCAGGCCCAGACAGATCCCGAGCGTCGGCACCTGACGCTCCCGGGCCCAGCGCAGCGCGCCGAGCTTGCCCTCGATGCCACGCACGCCGAACCCACCCGGGACGAGGATCGCGTCGACCCCGCCGAGGGCCTTCTGTGCGCCGGATTCGGTTTGGCACAGGTCGCTGGCCACCCACCGGATCTTGACCTTGGCGTCGTGGTGGAAGCCGCCAGCGCGCAGCGCCTCAGTCACCGAGAGGTAGGCGTCGGGCAGGTCGATGTATTTGCCGACCAGGGCGATCTCGATCTCGTGCTCGGGGTCATGGACCCGCTTGAGCATCTCGTTCCACGAGGTCCAGTTGACGTCGCGGAAGCCCAGTCCGAGGCGGCGGATGACATAGGCATCCAAGCCCTCGCCGTGCAGCACCTTGGGAATGTCATAGATCGACGGCGCGTCGACGGCAGCGGCCACGGCATCCTGGTCGACGTCGCACATCAGCGAGATCTTGCGCTTGATCGGCTCGGGGATCGGCCGGTCGGCGCGCAACACGAGCCCGTCGGGCTGGATGCCGACCTGGCGCAGGGCCGCGACTGAGTGCTGGGTCGGCTTGGTCTTCAGCTCCCCGCTCGGCGCGAGATAGGGCACGAGCGAGACGTGCAGGAAGAAGCAGTTGTCCCGGCCGATCTCCTGACGCACCTGTCGAGCCGCCTCAAGGAAGGGCAGGCTCTCGATGTCGCCGACGGTGCCGCCGATCTCGGTGATGATGAGGTCGGGCGCATCCTTCGCACCGGTCGCCAACGCCCGCATCCGGGCCTTGATCTCGTTGGTGATGTGCGGGATGACCTGGACGGTGTCGCCGAGATACTCCCCGCGGCGCTCTTTGGCGATGACGCTGCTGTAGACCTGCCCGGTCGTCACGTTGGAGCTGCCTTCGAGGTTGACATCGAGGAAGCGCTCGTAGTGACCGATATCCAGGTCGGTCTCGGCCCCGTCGTCGGTGACGAAGACCTCACCGTGTTGGAACGGGTTCATCGTGCCGGGGTCGACGTTGAGGTAGGGGTCCAGCTTCTGCATCGTCACCCGCAGACCTCGGCTGCGGAGAAGGTGCCCAAGACTCGAGGCGGTGAGCCCCTTGCCGAGCGAGGAGGCAACTCCCCCGGTCACAAAGATGTGCTTCGTCTGCTCCGCCACGGGGGGCCAGTCTATGTGATCGACGAGGCGGTGCCGGACGGTGAGCGTGCGCCTCGGCGCGTCGCCTGTTTCCGGGTCGCCGTCGGTGGGTGCTCGCCTGCCGATGACGCCGTATGCCGTCCGCTCACCACCCCCCGACCCTCACCCTGACGGCTGGTTGCCTCTGCCAGCAGGACCCGAGCATGTTCGAGCCCAGCATCGGAGGTGCCGCCGCCCATCATCCGAGCCAATTCGCGCAGCCGCTCATCGCCGGTCACCTCGGACACCGCACTGGCAGTGACGGATCCGTCGTCTGACTTGTGGACGACAAGGTGTCGATCGGCGAATGCGGCGACCTGGGCGAGATGGGTGACGACCACGACCTGGGCATGGGTGGCCAGCTCGGCAAGGCGAGCGCCGACGTCCAGCCCGGCCTTGCCGCCGACCCCGGCGTCGACCTCGTCGAAGACGAACGCGGGGACGGGTGTCCGGGGCGTCGCCGCCGTTCCCCCGGTTGACCCGACAGCGCCCGCCGACGCGCTGACGACCTCAATGGCAAGCATGAGCCTGGACAGTTCGCCGCCGCTGGCGGCCTTGCCCACCGATCTGGCTGGCGCTCCGGAGTTGGCGGCCAGCTGGATCTCCACGTCGTCGGCGCCATGCGGCCCGGGCGCCCGCGCAGTCACGGCGACCTGGACCCGCGCCGACCCCATCGCCAGGTGGGCGAGCTCGGCACCGACTGCAGCTTCGAACCGATCCGCGGCACCTCGCCGGGCCGACGTGAGCCGAGCGGCGCTCGCGGTCACCGCATCGGACAGCGCGGCGACCGCTGTGTCGAGCTCAGCCAGCCGGTCGTCGGACGACTGGAGCAGCGCCAGCCGGGCAGCCGCCTGCCCGGACCAGGCGAGCACCTCGTCGATGCTTTCGCCGTAGCGGCGGGTGAGTCCGGCCAGGTCGGCGCGCCGTTGTTGCACCCAGGCCAGCCGGGCCGGATCGACGTCGAGGTCGGCGAGGTAGGCGGCCAGATCGGCCCCGATGTCGGCGACGAGGTAGCCGGCTTCGGCCAGCCGCTCGTCCAAGGCCGCGAGTCGGGCGTCGTGCCGGGACACCGGGCCGAGGTGGCCGCGCGCGCGCCCCAGCAGCTCGGTGGCCGGGACCTGATCGGCGGGGTCGGCGGCATACCCGTCGTCGCCCAGGAGCAGCCCGTGTGCCGCGCCGGCGGCCTCGCGCAGCCCCTCGGCATGGGCGAGCCGGGAGTCTTCGGCGCGCAACGCCTCGTCCTCCCCCGGTTGCGGGTCGATCCTTTCGACGTGCTCGAGAGCGGCGGTGAGCGAGTCGATCTCACGGGTCCGGTCACGGTCCAGGCCCCGCAGCGTGTCGCGCTCGCTCAGTGCCGCGGTGAGCGCGGCATACACCTGCCGGTATGCCGCGAGTGCCTCGCCGACCGCGTCGCCGCCATAGGCGTCGAGCACCTCTCGATGCTCATCGGGCCGACGCAGCCGCCACTGGTCGGCCTGTCCGTGGACGGCGACGAGATGTTCGCCGATCTCGGAGAGAACGCCGACCGGCCCGGAGCGTCCACCGATGTGTGCGCGGGACCGACCTTCGGCCGTGACGGTGCGGACGAGGACCAACTCGTCGCCATCCAGCTCGCCCCCAGCGTCCTCGGCCCGCAGGCGGGCCGGGTGGTCGGCGGGGAGGTGAACGATGCCCTCGACCGAGAGGCTGGTGCAACCGGACCGAACGAGGGCGGGGTCGGCCCGCGACCCCAGCAGCAGGCCGAGCCCTTGGACGACCATCGTCTTGCCCGCACCGGTTTCGCCGGTGAGGACGGTGAGGCCAGGGTGCAGCCGAAGGACGGCCTCGGCGATGACGCCGAGCCCGGCGATCCGGATCTGCAGGAGCACGGCCCCAAGACTAGGGGCGTTCACCGTCAGGCGGTGGGTGCCTGTGGACGGCCCGACCCGTTGCCTCGCCACCCGGCCACCGAGAGGTCGAACTTCTCGACGAGTCGGTCGGTGAAGGGCGCGTGCGAGAGCCGGGCTAGGCGCATGGGGATAGGCGAGCGGCATACGTCGATGCGGGCTCCCGGCGCGAGGTCCACGTGCCGACGGCCGTCGCACCACAGGACGCCTTGGCCTTCGGCATCCCGGATGACCTCGACCGCCAGGTGTGATCGGGGGCCGACGACGATCGGGCGAGCGAAGAGCGCGTGGGCCGAGTTGGGGACCAGCAGGATCGCTTCGACGTCCGGCCACACGACGGGCCCTCCCGCCGAGAAGGCGTATGCCGTCGAGCCAGTCGGCGTCGCCACGATGACGCCGTCGCAGCCCCACGTCGACAACGGCCGTCCGTCGACCTCGACGGTGACTTCGAGCATCCGCTCGCGGGCGGCCTTCTCGATGCTCACCTCGTTGAGTGCCCAGGTGCGGGTGTCGACCCGGTCGGCGTGGCTCACCGTGACGTCGAGCGTCATTCGGTCCTCGACCGTGTAGTCGCGGGCCACGATCCGGTCGACGGTGGTGGTGAGGTCGGCCATCTCGACCTCGGCGAGGAAGCCGACCTTGCCGAGGTTGATGCCCAGCAAAGGGGTGTCGGTGCCCCGGGCCAACTCGGCGCCGCGCAGGATCGTCCCGTCACCACCGAGGACGGCGACCAACTCGCAGTCCTGGGCGGCGTCGGCGTCCGGGACGACGGTCAACGGATCGGAGTCCGGCGCTCGCAGGGCGCTGGCGTCCGAGGCGATCATCGTCGCCTGCACCCCTTGGGCGCCCAGCCGGGCGGCGACATCGCGGGTGATCTCGCCGATGTCCGGGCGTTTGGGGTGCGGGACGAGCAGCACGCGTCGGGTCACGAGGGCCTCTCCACTGCGGCGACCAGCCTTTCCAGGTCCGAGTCGGTCTCTGGGTGGTTCTGAAGGTGGGCGGAGTGCTGTGGCGCTCCGGGTGTCCACCAGCCTAGATACTCGCGGTTGCCGGCGCTGCCCCGGATCGGACTTGTCGTCAGGCCGTGCAGCCGCAGACCGGTGTCGGCGGCCGAGCGCAGCACCGTCAGCAGTGCGTCGCGGCGGTGCGCGTCGCTGCGAACCACTCCGCCTTTGCCGAGCCGTTCCCGACCCACTTCGAACTGTGGCTTGATGAGGCCGACGAGATCACCGTGCGCGGCGATGAGGTCAGCCAGGGAGGGGAGCACCAGCCGCAGGGAGATGAAGGACAGGTCGACGACGACGACGTCGAAGCGCCCGCCAAGATCCGCGGGCGTCACGTCGCGGATCGAGGTGCCGGAGCGTTCAGTGACCCGCGGGTCGGCGGCCAGTTCGGGCACGAGTTGGCCGTGCCCGACGTCCAAGGCCGTCACGTGCGCAGCGCCGTGACGTAGCAGGACTTGGGTGAAACCACCCGTGCTGGCGCCGACGTCCAGGCAGCGTTTGCCGTCGACCGCCAGCCCCCGTGGCCCGAATGTGTCGAGGGCACCAAGCAACTTGTATGCCGCCCGCCCCACCCATCCGGGCTCGTCTCCTGCGACCTCAATGGAGGCGTCTGAAGATGTGCTCGTGGAGGGTTTGAGCACGGATGATCCGTCGACCAGCACCCGTCCGGCCTTGACCAGTTCGGCTGCCTGAGCGCGAGAGCGGGCCAGACCTCGACGAACGAGCTCGGCATCCAGGCGAGGGCTCACTCCGAGTCGAGATCCTGCAGTCTGGCCTGCAGTGCCTCACCGACGGTGTTGGCCACCTCGATTTGGTCATCGAGGTCTCGGCCCAGCGCCTGGTGCAGCTCGCCAAGTGCCCGGTCGACGACTGAGTCACCGGTGTGCGGCGGGGCCGGGGCGGGTGCGGGGAACAAGCCGTCGTGCTCCGCGGTGCCAGCCCCAGCCGACTCGTCGTCGGCTGGGACTGCGACCGGGGTGGCGGACTCTTCGGTCACGGACAGGGCGCTCACTCCGCACTAGGCGCGCTGGGGGCCTCATCGGCGGGCGCGGGTGTGGGCGCGGGTGTGGGCGTAGCGACCTTGGCCGCGGCCTTCTTCGCCGGAGCAGCCTTCTTGGCAGGAGCAGCCTTCTTCGCCGGAGCAACGGCGGGCGTCTTCGCCGGAGCCGCCTTCTTCGCCGGGGCCGCCTTCTTGGCCCCAGATGCCTCCGTCGCGGCGGCAACTGCCTTCGCTGGAGCCGCCTTCTTCGCTGGAGCCGCCTTCTTGGCTGGAGCCGCCTTCTTCCCGCCGGAGGCAGCCGGCTTTGTGCTCGCTGGCGCTTCCTCGGGCTTGGCCGACAGCCTGCGCACGCCGGCACCAGCAGGCGGGGCCGAGGGAGTTTCGGCGGCAACCTTGCGTACCGTCGGCGCTGCGGCATCCTGCGCCGCACCAGCCGCGGGTTTGGTTTCAGCCGCCGCGGCCGCGACCGCAGTCCCCCGTGGCCGGGACGGCACCCGCTTGACCTTGGCCGGACCGGCAGCTGGCTTGCTCGCCGAGCGCGAACCACCCGGCCGGACACTTGAGGCGACGCTCACGACGGCGGCGGCGCCCGAGGACACCAGAGCTGCAGGCGACTGAAGTCCCACTTGCTGTCGCAGCCCATCCAAGTCGGTTCCCAACTGGCTGAGCATCGAGCGGACGGCCTCCACATCGGCCGCCTTGGCCAGCGACGAGGACGATTCGATCAGGTCGCTCACCTCGCCTCGGATGAGCTTGACCAGGCCCTCTCGGTTGGACTTGGCGGCGTTGAGCAGTTCATCGGCCAGCGCCGACACCTGACCCGCCATCTCGGTCGGTGATGTCCGGCTCAGCATCGACACCAACCCTTGCGCCACTTCGGCGGCGCGGGCTCGGGTGGCATCACCGATCCCAGAAGCAAACTGCACATACCCACGGATGCCGTCGAACGACATAGCGCTCCTCCTCAATGACGTGTGCCTACACGCTACTGCGCGGGAGCGTCCGGTCGGCAGTGCATCAGGACACCGTCGAGGGCCTCGGCCAGAACGGCCGCCCCACGCTTGCCCACCTCGCCGTCGTCACGCAAGCCCAGGACCGCCGCCAGCCCGACCGCAACCAACCGGTTGGCATCGATGTCACCAAGATCCTTCGGTATGCCGTCCGCCAGCCCCCGTAGTCCGCCGGCCTCGAGTGTCAGCCCCGTCCCGGCCCAGGTCCAGGTGCGCCCGTTGCGCACGACGTCCGGCCGGGGGGCGAGCAGCGCGCGCAGGTCGCAGGCGGCATACGTGGGGCGGGCCGTGGAGCGCGCGAGGTGAGTGAAGCCGTCGACCCCTGTGAGCACCCACAGCGAGTCGGCGCCGACCGCGCGGGCGCCGACGATGTCGGTGTCCAAGCGGTCCCCCACGGCGAGGAGCCCGTTCGCCGCGGCACCCAACCGCTCGGCTGCGACTCGGTAGAGCGGCGGGTGTGGCTTGCCCACGACCTCGGGCGTCGCGCCCGTCGCTTCGGCGACGGCAGCGACCAGGGTGCCGTTTCCGGGCACCAGCCCGTGGGCTGTCGGAAGGGTCCTGTCGGTGTTGGTCGCCACCCATCGCGCACCGCGGGCAACCGCGATCGAGGCCCGAGCCAGATCGTCCACCCGGACCTCCCGACCCCACCCCTGCAGGACGGCGCGCGCCTGGTCAGGATCTGAGGTCGTGGTCAGCCCCGCCTCGATCACGGCGACAGCCACCCCCGGACCGCCGACGGTCAACACCGCTGCTCCGGACGGGAGTTCGCTCGCAAGCAGGGCCGCGCCTGCCTGGGCGCTCGTGACGACCGCCGCGTCGTCAACGGTCAGCCCGAGCTCGCGTAGTTGCGCGGCGACCTCAGCGGGAGTGCGCGATGCGTTGTTGGTCGCGAAACACAGTGGACGGTGGCGAGCGGCCTCGGTGAGGGCGGACACGGCATACGGGATCGCTTCGGAACCGCGATAGACCACCCCGTCGAGGTCGCAGACCACCCCCTCGTATGCCGCGACGAGCGGCTCGTCCGCCACGCTCACTCCGGGTCGACGCGCTCGGCGACGTCGCTGGGATCGTCGTCCTCGTCGTCTCCCAAGAGGTCGGTGTAGGTGATCCCATCGAGCTCGTCGAGCCGTTCGGCCGCGTCTGTCGCCAGGTCGTCATCGGCATCGGCGGCCCGGGCGAACCAGGTCCGCGCGGAGTCAGTATCCCCGAGGGCGAGCTTGGCCTCGGCATAGGCATAACGCAGTCGGGCGGTCCAGGGACGACGAGCATTGCTGCTGAGGGCCGGCCCCTCGAGCCCGGCAATTGCGGCCTCGAACTGCCCGGCGTCCCGGCGGATCCCGGAGACGACGATGGCGAGCTCGATCCGCTCCGCCTGCTCCAAGGTCCGCGCCTCGGGTGAGGCGGCCAGGTCCAGGGCCTTGTCGGGTCGGCCCAGCCCCCGCTCACAGTCGACCATGAGCGGCAACAGGTGCGAGGAGCCCGACAGCCGACGGGCGGTGCGGAACTCATTGAGCGCCCTGGCCCAGTCGCCCTTGCGATAGGCCACCAGACCGAGCGCCTCGCGCGCGGCGGGCACCCGTCCGGCTCGGCGAACCGCGGTCTCCGCGTGCGCTTCGGCCGCCTGGATGTTGGTGTCCAGGAGTTGAGCCACCATGACCAGGTGAGCGCCGACGCCTTCGGCATTCTCCTTGCTGAGCGTGCGCAACTGGGCTAGGACCGACCGGTCCAGCTGACGGCTGGTCACGCCCTCGGGGATGGCCGGTTCTGGAAGCCTGACCGACTTGGGAGCGAGACGCGCCCCGCCACGGGTTTGGTCACCCGGTCGTGACCCTCCGTCATCACGCCCTGGCCGTGAGCCAGTGGCGCCCGCGCGCTCGGCATCCCCGGGACCACGCCGACCGGCGCCGGCCCGGGGCGCATGTCCGCGTGCTCCACCGGCAGCACCGGCAGCACTGCCACGCGGTCCCCCGGAACGCGGGGCGGAACCACGTGCTCCGTCGGCGCGAATGGGACGCTCCACCGCGCCCTCAGTGCGGGACGAGCGACTCCTGGGTCCGTCTGACCAGGTGGCGCTGCGTGCCTTGGAGCTATCGCCGCGGGAGCTCTGGCCCCTCGGGCTCTCGCCGCGGGAACCTTCCTGACGCTGTCCGCTTCTGTCACCGTCGCTGGGGCGCGATCCACCGCGTGCTCCGCGGTCGCCGTCGGGGCTGTCCACTTCTAGAACCGTCCTACCTCACGCAGGGAATGGGCTCATCGTAGAGCCCGGAAAAACAGAACGAGGGCGCCCACCGGATCTCTCCAGGGGCGCCCTCGTCAAAGTATGTCCGGCTGCGTCCTACTCTCCCACACCGTCACCAGTGCAGTACCATCGGCGCTGAAGGGCTTAGCTTCCGGGTTCGGAATGGAGCCGGGCGTTTCCCCTTCGCTATGGCAGCCGAAACTCTATGGAGATATCAATCGTTCCCGACCGTACCTCGGGAACCACACAGTGGACGCGTAGAATCTTTGTAGTCAAGTTATCGGCTTATTAGTACCGGTCAGCTCCATGCGTTACCGCACTTCCACATCCGGCCTATCAACCCAGTAGTCTAGCTGGGAGCCTCTCGGGGTAAACCCCATGGAAACCTCATCTTGAAGCATGCTTCCCGCTTAGATGCTTTCAGCGGTTATCACTCCCGAACGTAGCTAATCAGCGGTGCTCTTGGCAGAACAACTGACACACCAGAGGTTCGTCCATCCCGGTCCTCTCGTACTAGGGACAGCCCTTCTCAAGTTTCCTGCGCGCGCAGAGGATAGGGACCGAACTGTCTCACGACGTTCTAAACCCAGCTCGCGTACCGCTTTAATGGGCGAACAGCCCAACCCTTGGGACCTACTCCAGCCCCAGGATGCGACGAGCCGACATCGAGGTGCCAAACCATGCCGTCGATATGGACTCTTGGGCAAGATCAGCCTGTTATCCCCGGGGTACCTTTTATCCGTTGAGCGACGGCGCTTCCACAAGCCACCGCCGGATCACTAGTCCCGACTTTCGTCCCTGTTCGACTTGTCAGTCTCACAGTCAAGCTCCCTTGTGCACTTACACTCGAAACCTGATTGCCAACCAGGCTGAGGGAACCTTTGGGCGCCTCCGTTACCTTTTAGGAGGCAACCGCCCCAGTTAAACTACCCACCAGGCACTGTCCCTGATCCGGATCACGGACCTAGGTTAGATATCCAGAACGACCAGAGTGGTATTTCAACGTTGACTCCACCGACACTGGCGTGTCAGCTTCTCAGTCTCCCACCTATCCTACACAAGCCGTACCGAACACCAATACCAAGCTGTAGTAAAGGTCCCGGGGTCTTTCCGTCCTTCTGCGCGTAACGAGCATCTTTACTCGTAGTGCAATTTCGCCGAGTTCGTGGTTGAGACAGTGGAGAAATCGTTACGCCATTCGTGCAGGTCGGAACTTACCCGACAAGGAATTTCGCTACCTTAGGATGGTTATAGTTACCACCGCCGTTTACTGGCGCTTAAGTTCTCAGCTTCGCCGTGAGGCTAACCGGTCCCCTTAACGTTCCAGCACCGGGCAGGCGTCAGTCCGTATACATCGTCTTGCGACTTGGCACGGACCTGTGTTTTTAGTAAACAGTCGCTTCTCCCTGGTCTCTGCGGCCGTTCAGGCTCGGGGAGCAAGTCCCGTCACCCTCTGGGCCCCCCTTCTCCCGAAGTTACGGGGGTATTTTGCCGAATTCCTTAACCACGATTCACTCGATCGCCTTGGTATTCTCTACCTAACCACCTGAGTCGGTTTGGGGTACGGGCGGCTCGAACCTCGCTAGAAGATTTTCTTGGCAGCATAGGATCACCGACTTCCCCTGTACGGGTCCGTGTCAGATCTCAGGCACATGAGGTGCGGATTTGCCTACACCTCGCCCTACATCCTTACCCGCGGTCTACCATCGCCGCGGTTCGGCTACCTTCCTGCGTCTCTCCATCGCTTACCTACTACACGCTAGGGTCGCGCGCTCCATGTGGAACCATCCGAAGACGGTGCCGCACTTCAGGCGCTTAGCATTACGTGGTTCGGTATGGGCGGTTCTTCGCCGGTTCCGGAATATCAACCGGATGTCCATCGACTACGCCTGTCGGCCTCGCCTTAGGTCCCGACTTACCCAGGGCAGA
>WBZU01002746.1_pt1 | contig 11907 bp, 12 predicted proteins | sample 5204311 | NCBI WGS metagenome assembly WBZU01 (sample SAMN12344359, study PRJNA552823) | activated sludge metagenome | biome: Activated sludge suspended growth; feature: Nitrification reactor; material: Wastewater; isolation source: activated sludge from nitrification reactor of wastewater... | reverse complement strand
TCCGAGGCTAATATACGCCCAACTTCGTTAACTAATTGTTGACTATCATATCTACCACGATAAAATATCTTATTACTGATTCGCTCAAAGAACCGCCGTAGTGGTGCGAAAGTAAAGGCAAAGATAACTGTTAGAATGACATAGAATATTTGCTGCAATTGTGGGCTTAATTCATCTAGTATTACAGCGGCCAGCCGGAATGCAATAAAGCCATACAGAACAGCAATAACACCAATCGTTAATACATAAGTAACAGACCTTGCAACCACAGAACGTATATCAAAGAGTTTATGCCTTAAGATTGCATAACTACTAAAAGCAACAATAAATATTACCGACGGCACACCAAACAATACAGCATACGATTGAAGCCCTGGTGTAAATTGAAAAACAAAGCTTGTAACTAGTGTCGCAAAAAATGTTAATGTTACCCCGGTATACAAAAAGAACACCTGTTTTTTCTGTAGCTCATCAATTGATTTATACCGTCTTATTACTAAATATGTTGCAAAAGAAAAACCTGCTATCCAATAGGCAATAAATGCATAATATAAACCACCTGGCTGAATTTCTGCACCCCAGGGTTGTAATGTTGCACTAATAACCGTATCTGGGAAAAATGCTAGAGGGGTCATTACTAGGGCTGCAAGTATAGCTATAACCCAAACTTTAATATTGAATTTATTGGGCCTTGTAAGAGATTCTGTAACCAACACAAAGAATGAGCCGATATAAAGAGATGCGGCTACAGCAAGTCGAATAAATAGTAGTGCTACTGTGTTACTAGCGGATGTATCTGCAATAAATTGAAAAACAAGCCAAAAAATAATACTTAGACTAAACAGACCAAATGCAATGTTTACTTTGCCTTTTTTGTTATTTAAAAAAACTACAAAACCTAATACAAAAATAAGTAGTATGGTTGGTATATAAACGAAGTATTGAACCCTCATGAAATATTTATGTCTTCATATAAATTACTTCTTTATATAATAGCATAAACATTTCAGGTGGGTCAGACGGCGAACCGTCTGACCCACCTGCGGCTACTTGGTGGCGTGAAAACCCCAATAGCTCTGGGTGGAAAGATGCTGCAAGCTGATAGTAGCGAATGGGCTTCCCAAATCAACGCAGGCCTGGGGAATCCACGAGTTGTCCTCGCAGACGTCCAGTGCGGCAAAGCCGCGGTGCTCAGCGATGTAGTTGGTCATGCCACCGGCAAGCTCCTTCATGTAGTCCTTCCCCTGTAGACCAGGCTTGGTCAAGAGGGCAACGAAGTAGAAGATTGCCTTGCGCTCGTACTCATCTGGGAAGTTCAGCTCGAAGTACTCTTCGCTGATCCAGGGGGCCAACGCAAGGTCTGCCGTCCAGATGCCCATCGAGACGAACTCACCGTCGACGATCACCACCAGCTTCTTGGCCAGCGGGTTCTGAAGGATGGACAGGAACTCTTCCTTGTGGAACGACTGCCTGCATGGGTACTTCTTGTTCACCTCGATGAAGGCTTCGTCGTAGATATCCCACCACGTCTCTGCCTCATCACCGACGATGCTGTCAATGTACTTCACCTCAACCTTTTCGGACATGTAATCAACTCCTCTTCGTTTGCTGGGTACTTCTCGATTTGAGAACTTATAAAGTATATCATATTTTTACATAAAAGTAAATAGTTTATATGATCAATTTTGCTGGTTTTACAGGATAGCACCAAACAATAACTGGACAGTACTTCTATAAAAATAAACCCCGGCCGGTATTTGCCCTTTCGAGCAAACCCGTGCCGGGTATGAGATGCAAGCTATTGCTAGCCCAACACCTTGGTGACGATGAAGAAGACCACCGAGACGATCATCCATGCCCAGACAGCTACCTTCAACTTCTTTGGCAGCGTGCCCCAGAAGAGCGGGTAGATGTAAGGCATAGCAAACGCCATACGGTTGACCAGTCCACCGGCGGCGATCAGAATCCAGCTGTGGCGCACTGCTCCTTCGGCCATCATGAAGAGGCCGATGTAGAACGGTGCGAAGCTGAAGACGTAGATGACCGCGAAGAGACCAGGTTTGACGTGGTACTCATCGACAGCCTTGTGCCGCAGCTTCACCAGAGCAGTCTCGATGCGTTGACGCTGCCACCAGATGATAGCAACCACCACCACAGAGAGCGGCAAGCCAATCTGCCAGAGTCCGAAGCGGACCGTCGTGAAGGAGTTGACGATCCACAACGGGATGACAAACACCAGCACCTTGGCCACCAGCGGAAGCCGGAAATCTTCTTGCGAAACGCTCATTTCCAGATCTGTCACGTGTTCTTCTCCTTAGAGCAAAAGGTCCTTCTCGATTGAGATCTAGTCTATTGTATCATATACAGGTTTAATTGTCAAGATGGCTTATTTACAAGGTATTTTTAATGGGTGTACAATAATGAGATGGAAATAAGCATAACAAAAGCTTCTGCTAAGGGACCTACCGCACTTGCAGCATTCGATACGTGCCTACTAAAAATGGGTATTGGTAATCAAAATCTTATTTATCTAAGTTCTATTATTCCACCTAATAGTACCCTTGTAAGAAAGAAGGCTCATTTTAACAATCACTTTGGCAATAGACTTTATGTGGTAATGGCACAGCAACGAGTAATAGAACGTCATAAGCAAGCCTGGGCCGGTATTGGCTGGGTACAAGATAGCAAAACAAAAAAAGGACTTTTTGTAGAACACCACGGATTTTCGCACGATCAGGTAACCCAAGATATACACAACACATTAGAAGAAATGATGAAAAACCGTCCCGATGATAACTGGGGTGAAATTCATATGGAAGTAGAAGGTGTAGTTTGTGGTGACGAGCCAGTTTGTGCCTGTGTAGCAGCTGTATACCAATCTGAAGGCTGGGATATTGTCAGCTCACAAATAGAAGTACAGTAGACTATCTAAAATTTATCACCTTTGGTAGTAGATAATGACTATGAATAGTTTGGCAGAATTTAAAAAAAACCTAGAGCAGCTGCCAAGTAAAAACAATCAAGAAAATTTACGCAAACTGTATGCCGATATGGCAGTTAGTTTGTATAAGCTGTATCTTAATAACTCTCTAAAAGAACAAGAGTTACAAGAAACAAGTACCAACCTGTTGTCGCGCAATCCCGATAAGAATGATAAAAAATTAGCCGAAATAGATAGTTTTTTAGAAGATTTAAGTTTAGATCCCTGGTATTTTGCAAAAGAAAACTACACCGCTATAAAAGAAGTTAGCAAAGAGATTAAGCTAGGTATTCGCTATGCACAAGCACCTGGTATTATTTGTTACTACAATGAGATAAAAAATGGCAAAACCCTAAAGGGCTATGCAATAATAATTTGGCACAATGGCAAAGAGCTATGTGTTAATAATGCAAATAATTTTGTGGCACATAAATTAATAACATTGTTTGATAAGCAAAAATTAGGCCTGACAAGCGCCGCCAAACAGTTGCCTTTGAAAGTCAGTAACACAATGCTCTATAAATATTCAAAAACGGTAATAACTAGACCTATTTAATAAACGGGATTCTATGTGTTATAAATAAAAAATCGGCGATAACATATTGCTATCACCGAGATAACTAAACAACAATTCTTACTGTTTAAATATGGATATTTGATAAAAGTGGTTTGGAGAGAAAAGAAAAATAAGTAATAAACAGATTGAGAAAAGTTTGTCTAGCGAGATTTGGGGTGGATAACGGGATTCGAACCCGCGGCCTTCTGGACCACAACCAGACGCTCTAACCAGACTGAGCTATATCCACCAAGGTGCTTGCCAATAAGTATAGATGAAATAATTAATTCTGCAAGCATAAGAATTTACTATATCTATTTGAGTTATTTCTAACTATTTACAATTTCCGCTATTCGTGCTAATATTATTTACTATTGTGAACAAGAAAACTCAAACAATACGTAAAGCTCAAATCGGCATTATGGGTTCTGCCGCTGATTTGCGTTACTCAAAAGAAATAGAAAAAATAGCTTTCGAAGTAGGTAAAGAGGTTGCAAAAAGAGGTGGTGCAGTGCTATTTGGTGCTGAGAAAGACTACGATTCATTATCTACTGCGGCTGCTCGTGGCGCCCGAAGCGCTGGAGGCTTAACTATAGGTGTTACTTACAGTAAAGGTCTTGAAGTACACGATGAAGCAGATATTATTATTGCCACAGGACTAGAGCGCGGTGGTGGAAGAGAGTTTAGTCTTGTACTTAGCTGTGATGCAATTATTTGTGTTAGTGGTGGTTCTGGAACGCTTAATGAAATGCTTGTCGCTTATCAAGCTGGTATACCAATTATTGTTCTTGAGGGCACCGGTGGATGGAGTGACAAGGTAGCAAATAGCTATATCGATGATAGAAAAAGAGTTAAAGCAGTAGGTGCAAAAACACCAGCAGAAGCTGTTGATAAAGCCTACAAAAGCATTATTGCATAAATGTAAATAAAAAACCCCAGATATTATATCTGGGGCAAATTTTTTACTAAAGTACCTCGCTGAGGTAACTAATAACACTCACATCGGAATGAGGTAGGTGCTGTTGCCAAACCGACACAGGTATACTAACACGCTGCTTTGCGTGAATTAGATCAGAAATCATAATGGTTCGACCATTCGATTTCTCGATTTCTCGATAAAGATCAATGGTGGCGCGAATACAAAATGTAGTTAAAGCCTTAGCAGGCTCGTCATCAATACTTGCCCACTTGTTGATCGGGCAGAAACCATACAGATATGGCACGCTGTAGCTTGCCTGATCGTAAGAATAGAAGGGTAGATACCCTTGCTTCACTGGAATACCAATAACTTTGCCGTTTGAAGGGACAAACGGGAAGAAGTCATGATCTGGCACCCAATCGAAGAGATTCTGAAACTCCTCAATTGAGACAAAATCAATTCCCGCTTCTTTAATCTTTTGAACAGTAACAGCAGAGCTTGGGAACGTAAAGCCAACGATCATGGCGCTGACCTTCACGTTGTGTGCTTTGAGCTGATCAATAACAAACAGCATTGTCTCGCCAGAGAAAATACCGTCCTCAACAATAATAATTGGCATACCATTAGCTTTATTCTTAATCGCTAGTATTTGATCACGAATAGATGGATTACCCGGCCTAGGTCCAAGACCGATGCTATTACCGTCAAAGTCAACAAGGCGGTTCACCTGAAGAGTAAAGCCGCGAACAGGATTAGCAATCTCAGGACAAGTACTCACAATGAGAGTATCATCTTTAGCAAAAGTCAAAGCCTTGGCCAGTACATCATCGGCCAAATCGCTCATCTTTGCTGAACGAACAGTCACATTGGCAGGAGTAGCTTGGTCAACTGTTCTCTGCAAATCAGACTGAATGTCTGTAAAAAAAGATGAATGAGGATCAGGTGTGGTAAGTCCGGTATGACGGATATACTCAACCTTTTCACCCAGGTCGTTGGTAATCAGATAGGTGGGATGGCCAGAAGGATCACTCATCCTTCCTCCTTTTGGTGAGGGCAACGGACTGTTACCGGGAGAGTTTTTCGGCAGCCTCTTCGAGGCTTAGGGTTTGCTGGTCTCCTGTCAGCATGTCTTTTAGGACAATCTGACCTGTGCTAACTTCTGTGTCACCAATTACAACAACATAAGGAACTTTTAGGCGATCGGCATAACGCATTTGTTTAGCCATTTTTCCGCCGTCAAAATTTACTTCTGTACTAATTGAATTGTCGCGAAAAACCGAGGCAACCGTGAGAGCTCGTTGAAGTGCTTCATCACCCATTGGGAGAATAATCACCTTGCTCGTGGTTTTTGAACCCGGTACAACAATTCCCGCTTCCTTCAGCTTGTAAAACAATCTTGTTAGACCAATGGAGATACCTACACCAGGAAGGCGGGTATCTGTGTAGTAGCTGGCCAGGTCATCGAAACGACCGCCAGAGCACACACTACCAACCTCTGGATAATCATCGAGTGTTGTCTCATACACTGTACCGGTGTAATAATCCAATCCTCGCGCAATGCTTAGATCGATCCGGAAATTTGTCTCAGGAACACCAAGCAACAACATTGCATTCGCAACCTGCTCGAGCTCGGTAAGACCCCTAACAAAGTTTTCATTAGTAATCTCGAGAGACTTAAGTCCGGCAATAACCTGAGCAATATCACCTTCGATAGCAATAAAGCTAAACAGCTTATCGGACTGTTCGGGTGTTAAGCCAAGACGAGAAAGCTCATCCGCAACACCTTCACGACCAATTTTATCAATCTTATCTACTACTCGTAGTACGCTAGTTGCAATATCACCAATCCCCAAAGATTCATAAAAACCATTCAGTACCTTGCGATTGTTGATTTTGATTGTAAACCGCTCAAAACCAAGACGACGAAATACTGTGTAAATAACACTGGGTATCTCTGCATCAACCAAGATATTATCGCTACCAATCACATCAATGTCGCACTGATAGAATTCACGGAATCTACCAGCACCAGCGCGTTCTCCACGCCAGACCTTTTGCATTTGATATCGACGAAATGGAAAAGTTAGCTGACCTTCATACTGGGCAACATATCGTGCCAATGGTACAGTTAAATCGAAGTGAAGAGCGAGATCTTTATCGCCCTTTTTGAATCGATAAATTTGCTTCTCGGTTTCTCCACCCGCTTTTGCAAGCAAGATTTCTGCCAACTCAATTGCTGGCGTCTCAATTGGTGCAAAGCCAAATTGTTCATAGACAGATCGTATGGTATCAAACATCTGATTGAACAAAATTTGATCTTCTGGCAATAACTCCATGAAACCACTCAAAATTCTAGGTTGTACTTTGGCCACTGATACCTCCAAGTTAGAATGATATTCCATGACCTCTGTCAAGGAACCCTCTCAAGCAGTCGTTGAAAGTTAAGCAGAAGTATAGCAATAACGACACACATGGTCAAGTATATTAATGTATTGAGTTACATAATTAATATTGAGAAGTTACTGAGTAATTGATACTAATACATTAAAGTTATCATTTGATGCAACTTTGTTTTTGCGCACAAACCCACATTTACTACATTGGTGCGTAATAATAAACCCACGCGATTTTTGCTCTATGGCTACTGGCTTCATGAGCCCGCAGCAGGTCTCTGCCCTGTCGCCAGGGTTAATATCGACATGCTTAGAATACAGACAGTTTGGACAATGGTTGGTATAGCCATCGCCAATTACTTTGGTCTGGCAGTTTTCGCACACAAAGTTTTCTTTGGTGCGGGTAAACTGCTTAGCCATCTTGCCCAATGAGGTTACTAATATGCTGTACGTGCTCGTTGCCGTTATCGAGCTCTACTCGTACAAAAGGCACATAACGATTTCTCAGCTTTGAGGCAAAGTATTTACGTAATGCCGAGGCTTTGCGCAGTACTGCCACCTCTAACACTTCTTTGTCTGGCCCGTGCACCGTTAGCCACACAGTTACCGACTTGCCGTCTGGCGCGGCATCACAACTAACTACGGTAATAAGGTTTTTCTCGTTGGCAAATTCCTCAAAAAACTCGGCAGCGTAACCGTGTAGCAAAGCTGAGAGTTTTTCTTGTCTGATGTTCATAGAGCTATATTCTGCGAGGCTTAGATTCGGTTTCGATAAAGCGTAAGGTGTTGCCAACCTCTACTTTTACATTGGTAGAAAGACTCATACCGCACTCGTCACCCTCTACCACTTCTTTGGCTTGCTCTTTATTGCGCTGTAAGCTATCTATTTTGGCTTCGCCAAGATCTTTTTTGCCATCACTAACCTGTACATCGAGGTTAGGGGTAATTTTGCCACTTAGTACTTTACCGCCACAGACCACATGCGATTTGGTGGTTTTAAACACACCCAAAACTTTTAGCTTGGCGCGCTCGTGCTCGATAATTTCTGGCTCAAGTAGAGAGCTCAGCCAGTCTCGCACATCGTCTAAGAGCTCGTAAATAATCTTATACAAGCGAAACTCTATACTACTGCGCTTGGCTAATTGATTAACCACCGAAGATATACCAACATTAAAACCAAGAATAATTGCACCAGAGGCAATAGCCGAGTTTACATCACTCTCGCTAATATCGCCAATGCCAGAGCTAACAATACCAACCCGCACCTCGTCGTTGCCAATTTCTGCCAAAGTATTTAATAGCGACTCGAGCGAGCCTTGAGCATCGGCCTTAACAATAAGGGCTAGCTCTTTTATTTTGCCATCAATAACCGCGTGCGAGAGATCGGCCAAGTTCATTACCTTGGTAGAATGCAGGGTTTTAATGCTACTCTTGCGAGCTTGGCTCGCAGCCCAATCTTTGGCAATTTTTTCGGTTTCTACTTCTTCAAACCAGTCACCAAACTCGGGCAATTCTTTGAGCCCGCTAATTTGTACTGGCATGGCAGGAGTAGCTTTTTTTACCGGATTACCCAAATAATCGGTAATAGAGCGAACTTTGCCGTAGCTATTACCTACCACTACCCAATCGCCAGGGTTAAACTCGCCATTTTGTACCAAGAAGGTAGCTACCGGGCCTTTACCGGTGTCTAGGTGCGACTCTATAACAACACCATTAGCCAAACCTTTGTAGACAGCTTTGGGGTCTAAAATGTCGGCTACTAGTAATACAACTTCTAATAATTTATCGATTCCTGCCTGAGTTTTAGAAGAAACCTCAATACAAGGAATATCACCACCCCAATCGTCTGGTACTACATTTATCTCACTCAGCTCTTGCTTAACTCTATTAACATCGGCACCGTTCTTATCGGTTTTGGTAATAGCAATTACTAACGATACCTTAGCGGCACGAGCGTGCTCGATAGCTTCTTTGGTCTGTGGCTTTACACCATCGTCGGCAGCCACTACCACAATAGCCACATCGCACGTTTTTGCACCATGCTCGCGCAAGGCAGCAAAGGCTTCGTGGCCTGGAGTATCTAAAAAGGTAATAACGCGGTCTGATTTGGTTACCTGATAAGCACCAATGTGCTGAGTAATACCACCAGCTTCGCCGGCGGCAACATTGGCATTACGAATAGCATCAAGTAGCGACGTCTTACCATGGTCTACGTGTCCCATAACAGCCACAATGGGCGGCCGTGGCTTGCTATCGTTAGAAGAATTATCATTATTGTTACTTAGCGTACTAGGGCGCTCTTCGGGCTTTTCTGCCTCCATTGCAACACTAAACCCTAGCTCGCCACCAATAATACTAGCGGTGTCAAAGTCTATCTGCTCGTTAACGGTTGCCATAACACCGTTTTTCATAAGCTCACCAACTACTTTAGCTGGTGGCAAACCCAAGCGGCGAGCAAACTCACTCACCGTAATGGCGGCAGGAATCTCTATTGTGTTGTTTGTTGTCTCTTCGCTCATACCTTTTCTCGTTTCTTAGATCGTGTTAATAATGGCAATAATCCATGTGCTTTTTTATCATAACAACTCTGTGAGCAAACATACACCCCGCGGCCGCCAGATGTGCCCTGTGGGTCGTAGACTACCAAAGAGTCGGTATTAAGGGTGTAGCGTCTAGCCTTGCTTTTGGGTATACGTACGCGGCAGGCCGCACACATTCTTTCTGGTGTGTGTTGCGGCGCACCCAATGGGTTATTCCTTTTTGGTTTTACTGTCGCTTTTATTGGCTTTGGCTGATTTGTTGGTCTTTGCCTTGTCGGTGTCTTTGGCTGCTTTAACCGCAGCTGGGTCTTTTAGGCTGAGGCTGAGCTTGTGCTGCTCGGCATCTATAGCAATTACCCGAAACTTCTTCTTTTCACCAACTTTTAATAGGGTATTAGGGTCTACCACATGTTCGGCACTTAGCTCAGAAATATGTACCAAAGCTTCAATTACTGGGGTAATTTGTACAAAGGCACCAAAAGGAGTAATACGGGTAACCGTACCCTCTAGCTCCATACCTGGCTTGTAGGTTTTGGCTTCTTCGGCCCAAGGGTCGTCAGAGAGTTGTTTCATAGAAAGCGAAAGCTTGTCGGCATCTATGGCAATAATCTTAGCGGTAATTTCTTGGCCTACTTTTACAAATTTAGATGGGTTATCTACTCTATCCCAAGCAATTTCTGAGATGTGTACTAAGCCTTCTATACCATCTACATTTACAAACACACCAAAGTCTACAACACCGGTAGCTACACCAGTAACGGTTTCGCCAACGTGCAATGAAGAAATTTTGTCTTCGGTAAGTTCTCGCTGGGCTTCTTTTTCTGAAACAATCAATTTGTTTTGCGCTTTGTCTAAATCGAGAATACGCACCATTAATGTTTGGCCAATAAGTTGATTAAGGCGATGTAAGATTTCATCTTTATCGGCACCTGTTACCCGAGGGTAATTTTCAGCAGAAAGCTGACTAACAGGTAAGAACCCGCGAACGCCTTCTATTTCGATGAGCATTCCGCCCTTGTTGGCATCGAATGGCACAATACCAAATACTTCTTTGGCGGCAAAACGCTGCTCTAAGACTTCCCAGCCTTTTTCGCGCACTGCTTTGCGCAGACTTAAAATAGCGTACCCTTCTGGGCCTTCTGGCTCAATAACACTGGCACTGAGTGTATCACCTGGTTTAATATTTTTGGCGGCAGCTTCGGCTTCTTTGCCAACTACCAATGCGGTGCCTTGGGCACCTAAATCGAGCCAAAGATCTCTCTTTTCGGCTCGCATTACAACGCCTTCTACAACGTCGTCTTTTTTGAGTGGGCTAAAATCTAGCGACTCAAGTAATGTTTCCATTACGCTCATATAATTAGTAACTCCTTTGAAGATTGATTTGCTAGCAATTGCCATAAAAGCGATTTTGCCAACAGAAATTTTTCGCAACAAATATACAATTTTTGCTAATTGAAAAACTTGCTCTTCATTATAGAGAATTTTTACAGGTTTGTAAACCCGTTAGTATTAAGCTATTTAAGTAAGTAGTTATATACGTAACTTACCGCTGAGATCGTGAGACGGCTGCTGCCGGCTGTTTACTTTTGCGCAAGAGATACAGAGCTACAGCTAACACGGTAGCACCAATAACGGAGGTATCTGCAGCACCGGTGGCCGGTGTACGAGCTGGTGGGGTTGGTGTAGGTGTTACTGGTTTAGTAGGTGCTGGAGTAGCCGGTGTGGTATTTGGTACTTGGCCGGTATTACTCGGTGCTGGGGCGGGTGTTGGTGTCTCGGTAGGTTTATTAACGGTTGGCTGATTATTAGACTGTTTTTGATTGGTCTGTTTTGAACGTACATAATTTCCATACGCAAAAGTGCCGAGAATTATCAAAATTATCCCAAATACCGCGATAATTATTTTTAGTAAAGTTTCGTTTCGCATTGCTCCCCCGTTATTTTGACTTTATTGTACGGATATTATTTTCTATTTGCAAGGTTTTTAGTTAGCAACAATTCTTCGCCTTGTTCGCACTTGTGGGCTGGCGCTTACTCGCCAACGGGTAGAGCAGTTATAACAACTAAATTCGGTCTCGCTTTTTTGTGCACAAAAGGTAGAACACCGTGGGCATGTACCACGTTTTTCTATCCACGCATTGTAGCTCTCTATACACTCATCTATATAATCTTCTTCTACGGGAACATTAAACTTCTCTGCTAGTTTTCTGGTAAGTAACCAAGCATCTATCTCCATAGCATAGAGTTGTAAGTCTGACACGTAATGAAAATGGCCTAGCTCACAGTGCGAAATTTCGTGTAGTAAGGCAATTTTGCCCGAGTTGGTCTTAAGGGCTTGAGGATAATAATTAATAACTTCGTCGGCCGCATCATAGCTAAAATGCGTTGCTGGCAAAAACGTATGCTGGCTATACGCCGCTATTATCTCCACTATTCACCCCCCGGTTTATTGTTAGTTTTAGTATAGCCCAAAAATATTTTTGCTGCTAGCTTTTATCGAGCTGTTGAGCGGCAAGGTA
>WBZU01002745.1_pt1 | contig 11907 bp, 7 predicted proteins | sample 5204311 | NCBI WGS metagenome assembly WBZU01 (sample SAMN12344359, study PRJNA552823) | activated sludge metagenome | biome: Activated sludge suspended growth; feature: Nitrification reactor; material: Wastewater; isolation source: activated sludge from nitrification reactor of wastewater treatment... | reverse complement strand
GTCGGAAAGACCGGGCAGGCGACTCCCTACTCGGTAACCCACGAACATGGGTGAGCGAGGCCCCGGCCCGCAACCCCCAACACAACGCCCGGGGTCACCCCATACCGTCTAGCGCGAGCCGTGAGAGTGGCCGCGGGACGCGCCGTGTCCGTGGGCGCTCTTGCCGCCGGGCGCCGTATGTGCCGAGCCCACCGGGGCCTCGTGCGCCGGGGCGATCGGGGTGAACCGCGGAGCCTCAGCCGGGGCGATCGGGGTGAACCGCGGAGCCTCAGCCGGGGCGATCGGGGTGAACCGCGGAGCCTCAGCCGGGGCGATCGGGGTGAACCGAGGAGCCTCAGCCGGGGCGATCGGGGTGAACCGCGGAGCCTCAGCCGGGGCGATCGGGGTGAACCGCGGAGCCTCGGCGTTCGTGGCCGGATTGGGGCTGTTGACCGTGTCGGCCATGCTCATCCCGGCGACGCACAGCGATCCACCGAACATCATGATTCCGGCGGACACGGCGCTGATGAAGTACTTGCGAGCCGGGCCCTGAGTGGAGTTCGTCATTGCCTTCTTCTGCCTTTCTGGTTGTTTCGCCTCCGGTGTGGGGCGACAACACAAACTCTCGGGCACAACGACATCAGGCACAGTCGACAAAATGACCCTTACGAATGGTGAGGCGCGGTCCTGCAGCTGTAGGACAGACCAGCCGGGCTCAGCCGGCTGTCGGGCCGTTCTGCAGAAGAGCCCGGAACCCGTCCTCGTCGAGGATCGGCACCCCGAGTTCGACGGCCTTGTCGAACTTCGACCCCGGTGCGTCCCCGGCCACCACGAACGACGTCTTCTTGGACACCGAACCGGCCGCCTTGCCGCCGCGGATGATGATGGCCTCCTTGGCCTCGTCACGGGAGAACCCGGCCAGTGAGCCGGTCACCACGATGGTCAGGCCGGCCAGCGTCGGTTCGATGCCGCTGTCGCGTTCGTCGGCCATCTTCACCCCGGCCGCCCGCCACTTCTCGACGATCGCGCGGTGCCAGTCCACGTCGAACCACTCGCGGAGCGCGGCGGCGATGGTGGGGCCGACGCCCTCGACGTCGGCCAGCTGCTGTTCGCCTGCCGCCATGACGGCCTCGAGGTCACCGAATGCCGCCGCCAGCGCCCGGGCCGCGGTCGGCCCGACGTGGCGGATGGACAGTGCCACCAGGATCCGCCACAGCGGCCGATCCTTGGCCTGCTCGAGGTTGGCCAGCAACCGTTTGGCGTTCGCCGACAACTCCCCCGCCTTGGTGCGGAAGAAATCGGCCTGCATCAGCTCGTCGCCGGTCAGCGAGAACAGGTCGCCCTCGTCGGCGATGACGCCCGCCTGAAGCAGCGCTGTGGCCGCCTCGTAGCCCAGGCCCTCGATGTCCAGTGCCCCGCGACCGGCGAGGTGAAAGACCCTCTCCCGCAACTGCGCCGGGCACGACCGCGAGTTCGGGCAGCGGATGTCGACGTCACCCTCTTTGGCCGGGGCCAGCTCCGTCCCGCACTCCGGGCAGTGGGTGGGCATGACGAACTCCCGCTCGGTGCCGTCACGCAGATCCACGACAGGACCGAGCACCTCGGGGATGACGTCACCGGCCTTTCGGATCATCACGGTGTCACCGATCAGCACGCCTTTGCGTTTCACCTCCGAGGCGTTGTGCAGGGTGGCGAGGCTGACGGTGGACCCCGCGACGCGCACCGGTTCCATGAACGCGAACGGGGTGACCCGGCCCGTGCGGCCGACGTTGACGCGGATGTCGCGCAACGTCGTCTGCGCTTCCTCGGGCGGGTACTTGTAGGCCACCGCCCAGCGCGGGGCGCGGGAGGTGGCGCCGAGCCGGCGTTGCTGGGCGAGCTCGTCGAGTTTCACGACGACGCCGTCGATCTCGTGCTCGATGGTGTGGCGGCGCTCGCCCCAGTACTCGATGCGCTCGCGCACCGCGGCCAGCCCGCTGACCCGGGAGGTGTGCGGCGAGACAGGCAGGCCCCAGGCCTTCATCGCGGCGAAGGCATCGTGCAGGCTGTCCGGCCGGAAGCCGTCAGCGAAGCCGAGGCCGTGGCAGATCATCCGCAGCGGGCGCCGGGCTGTGACAGCCGGGTTCTTCTGCCGCAGGGATCCGGCCGCGCTGTTGCGCGGGTTGGCGAACGGCGGCTTGCCGTCCTCGACCAGGCTGGCGTTGAGGTTCTCGAAGTCGGCCACCATGAAGAACACCTCGCCGCGCACCTCGAGAACGGCAGGTATCGGGAATTCGCCTGAAGCCGTGAGAGTTTCGGGGACGTCGCCGATGGTTCGGGCGTTGAGGGTGACGTCCTCGCCGACCCGCCCGTCGCCGCGGGTGGCGGCGCGCTCCAGCCGGCCCTCGCGGTAGACCAGGGCGATGGCCACCCCGTCGACCTTGAGCTCGCAGAGGTAGTGCGGATCGGGGCCGATCTCGTTCTCGACGCGGATCGACCACGCCTCGAGTTCCTCGGCGTTGAACACGTCGTCGAGGCTCAGCATCCGCTCGAGGTGTTCGGCGGCGTTGAACTCGGTGGCGAACCCGGCGCCGCCGACGAGCTGCGTGGGCGAATCGGCCACCCGCAGTTCGGGGTAACGCTCCTCCATCGCGGCGAGTTCGTTGAACAGCCGGTCGAATTCGGCGTCGGACACGATGGGGGCGTCTTTGATGTAATAGCGAAACTGGTGCTCGCGCACCTCATCGGCCAGTTCCTGCCACCGGCGGCGGACGTCGGGATCGAGGGGGTCGATCTCCGGATGATCAGCAGCCACCCTCGCAGGCTAACGGAGGCGTCCGACGGATCGGCGGTGGCGGTGTGGAGGTGTGCCGCATCCGGTCATGTTCGACGAGAGCGACCCGCTGTTGGCGCGCGTCCGTACGATCGCGCTCGGCTTTCCGGATGCGACCGAGAAGATCTCCCAGGGCCGGCCGACGTTCAGCGCCCCGAGGATGTTCGCCGTGTACGGCGCTAGATCGCACTCGCGTCTTCGGCGATCGACGTCGCGGCGCGCTGGCACAGTCCGGTGGCCACCCGGGCCCAGGTCTCCGTGGCACCGGCCAGCCCGCAGGCCGGGCTGACCCCGATGCGCGTACCCAGCACTGACCGCGGGAAGCCGATCCGGTCGGTGACGGCCGCCGCGGCGGCGGCGATCTCCTCGGCTGAGGGCCGTTTCTCGGGCGCGGTCGTCGGCACCAGACCGAGAACAGCGACCCGCCCGGCGTCGACGAACTCGGCAAGGCCGTCGAGCCCGTCGGCGCCGAGTGTTCCGATATCGACAGAGACCGCGTGAAGAGCACTGCGCTGCAACACTTTCCAAGGCAGGTCGGCCGCGCAGCTGTGCAGCATGACCTCGGCTCCGACGCTGGCGACGAGATCGTTATACAGGCTGATCGCCAGGGTCTCATCGACGGGGTGAACCGGGGTCAGCGCAGTGACACCACTGATGCGGCCGGCCAGGGCGGCAGAGATCAGGGGCTCGTCGATCTGCACGACGACCGGCGCCGACAACCGGCGTGCCACCTCGCTGCGGTGCACCGACAATCCCTCCGCCAGCGAGGCCGCGAGGTCACGCAGCGCGCCCGGGTCGGTGATCGCCCGGTGCCCGTTGGACAGTTCGAGTTCGGCGGCCAGCGTGATGGGGCCGGCCGCCTGCACTTTGACGGCCCGCACGGACCCGGCTCCCCCGGTCTTCTCCCAGGCCTCCTCGAGTGCGTCGACGTCCTCGCCCAGCAGGCTCGTCGCGCGTCGGGTGACGGCGCCCGGACGCGCGGCGATGCGATAACCCCGAGGGACGGTGTCGATGGCGATGTCGACCAGCAGCGCACCCGCCCGCCCGATCATGTCGGCGCCGACGCCACGGTCGGGCAACTCAGCGAGGTAAGGCAGTCGGTGGAGCTCGCCGACGATCACCTCGGCGGCTCGGCGTGGCGCGGTTCCGGGCCACGAACCCACCCCCGTGGCAGCGGCAAGGAGGTTGCCGGCTGCGTCCCGAGTCTGCTGGTTGGGGCTTAACTCCACCCGGACATCATCCCATCGCCCGATGCGCTGCAGAGATCCAGCAGTAACCGGCTTAACCAGTCTCGGAAATGCTCTAGCGTCCAGCTGATAGGAAATTGACGGAAGGGCAGGCCGAGATGGCGATGTCGAAGATCGGTACCGGGTTCGGAGCGGCCGCGGTCGCGGTCGGCCTGGCCATGGTGGGTCCCCAGGCGGCGGGCACCGCGGCTGCCGACAACGGCGACACCGACACCTCGGCCGCCACGGCAGGAACTGACCGGGGGTCCACCCCCCGCTCGTCCTCATCCGCACATCGCGGGCAAGCCGGTGGCCAGCGGGCAACCCGGGCGGGTGCCAGCCGGGCTGTGGGAGGTGATGTGGCACTGCCCGCTGCGTCAGCGCCCGCGTCGTCGAAATCGCGCACGCGGCTGGCCGCTCCGGCGGCCGCACGGGCAGTGGCACGGCCCGCGGCTGGCGTCGGGCTCGGCACTGAGGTTCCTCCGGCGGTGGCGCCGCTCACCGCCCCGCAAGCGCCGGCGAGCGCCGCGCAGGCCGCACCCGTGAAGCCCTCAGTACCGGTTGCGGGCTCACCGGCTGCCGCTGCCGCGGTGACCGCCGCCGTCGTCGCCCAGCCCAAGGCCGCCGCAGCTGCCGCACTGCCGAGCAAACCTCCGGTGCTCACCGAACTCAACACCGCCGTCACGAAGTTCTTCGACTCGACCGCTTCCTGGTTGGCCGGTCTTCCCGCCAGCCCGTTCCACGATGTGCTCGTGGGCGGCCTGTTGCTGGTGCGTCGGACCCTGTTCAACCAGCTTCCGACGACGAAACCGTTCAACTATGTGATCAAGTCGGACGGCACCGTCGTGGGCAACGTCTTCGCCTCCGACGCCGAAAACGACCCGCTCACATACAAACTCACCAAACTTCCCGACCACGGGACGGTGCAGGTCGGGTCCGACGGCTCCTACACCTACACGCCGGGAGACGGATACAACGGCTACGACTCGTTCAGCATCGCTGTCGAGGACCGCGGGTTCAACCTGCTCGACCCCTTCACGAGTCGGTCGACCGACGCATTCGTCGAGGTGCCGTACTGGTCGAAAGGCGGGTACACCAACAATTGGACGGTCAGAAACTTCACGGCTTCGCCGGTGACGCTGTCCGCGGTGAGCGCCGAGCCCGGCTACAGCGATGCCTGGGACGCCCATCCCCCGATCGGCACCGTTTTGCAACCGGGGGACGAAATGGGCTTCGAACTCACCTGGTACGCATTCCTGTCCTACGGCGCAGGGCCGCAGTTCACCAGTCCGAACGGCAACAAATGGGACGTCACCTTCTACACGACCAGCGGCGGCAACCCGCTGTGGGCTCGCTCAAGCTGCGAGGTAGGCGACTGCCGGGTCTTCCCCAACAGTTCGAGTCTGGACTATCAGGGAGTGCTGCTGCTTGATCCCCCCGGGACGGTGACGATCAACTCCGAAACCCCCAGCGCTGCCGACAGTTTCGACAGGCTGATCAAGCTGGTGGGAGACAACACCGGCGGGGGGCCAAACGCGATGTGGGACAAGCGGTGGACGGCGACGTACGACAACGTCACCTACACCGGGGGCGACTCCCAGTGGACCTCGGTGCTCACCGTCGACAATCCGACCGACAACCCGCAGAGCGCCGCCGGGGTGGAGAAGACGACCACGTTCACCACCACCACGACGACGACGCAGCAATGCGGGGTACCCAACTGCGACTACGGCTTCAATGTCGCCACCGCCAAGTACCTCATCCCGCTGATCGTCAAACTCGTCAAGCAGGATCCGAGCCCCACCGCCAACAACTACGGGTTGAGCAAGGCCACCACCGAAACGACCACCTACACACACAAAGTCACCGAAGGCCCGATACCTTGGTCGGCCAACGAGGTGATGCTCGCCCCGCCGACCGTCGACGCCGTCGGAGACGTCACCATCACCTACTCGGACTGGTGCACCACACCGTCGTGCACGGACTCCACGAATCCGCCCGGCGATGTCGCGGCCAACCAGGGCCCGGGCGGATCCCGGACGTACGTCTTCAAGGATGTCGCATTCAAGTTTCCGAACTACTCCACCGACCAGGCGAACTTCCTGATGCGGACCGAACCACTACAGCCCAAGGTCAACGGGGTGCCGACGCCGAATGTCGGATTCAAGGTCAGGGATCCCTATTCGGTGTTCCTCAGCCCTGAGTACAACGTTGGCGACAAGACGCAACTCGTCACGGAGGCGTACGACGGTTACGGGGGTCAGAGTGCGGACTTCACCCAGCGCGCCAAGTACACGTCGTCGAATCCCGCAGTGGCGTTGGTCGACTCCAGCGGAAAACTCACCGCACTGTCCCCCGGCACCGCCACCATTACGGCCCGCTACGACTGGTCGATTCCCCTCGGCGGCGGCAAGGGCACGCGATCGGACTACGTGTGGTCGACCATGGACGTCATCGTGAAATAAGGCCGACGATCAGGAGAGCGTTGCGCTCCCGATGACTTCGTCGCCGTCCGGGTCGGGGCGGTAGATCACCATGGTCTGACCGCGCGCCACCCCGCGCAGTGGTGCGCGCAGCGCGGCCTGAATCCGTCCGTCGACGAATTCGGCCACCGCGGGAGCGATTCCACCATGTGCGCGAACCTGAATCTCGCATTCGATCGGGCCGTCGGGGGCGCTGCCGGAGGTGAAGACCGGATCGCGGCCCGTCACCGCCCACACGTCGAGGTCCTCGGCGCCGCCGACCCGCACGGTGCCGGACTCGGCGTCGATGGCGGTGACGTAGCGGGGGCGGCCGTCCGGCCCGGGCCCGGCGATGCCGAGCCCCTTGCGCTGGCCGATGGTGAAGCCGTGCACACCGTCGTGGCGGGCCAGGACAGTCCCGCCGGCGTCGACGACGGCTCCGGGTCGTACGCCGATACGGGCGCCGAGGAAGGCCTGGGTGTCACCGGACGGGATGAAGCAGATGTCATGGCTGTCCGGCTTTTTCGCCGTCACCAGGCCACGTGCGGCCGCCTCCTCGCGGATCGCCGGCTTGGGGGTGTCACCGATCGGGAACAGCGCGTGCCGCAACTGTTCAGCGATCAGAACCGCCAGAACGTAGGACTGGTCCTTGTCCCGGTCGACGGCACGGCGCAGCCGGCCCTGCTCCAGACGCGCGTAGTGCCCGGTGGCCACCGCGTCGAATCCCAGGGCGATCGCCCTGGCCGCCAGCGCGGAGAACTTGATCCGCTCATTGCACCGCACGCACGGGTTAGGGGTCTCACCGCGCTCATAGGAGGCGACGAAGTCGTCGATGACGTCGGCTTTGAACCGGTCGGCGAAATCCCAGACGTAGAACGGGATTCCGAGGATGTCGGCGACCCGGCGGGCATCGGCGGCGTCCTCCTTGGAGCAGCAGCCCCGCGACCCGGTGCGTAGTGTCCCGGGGGCGTGGGACAGCGCCAGGTGCACACCCACCACCTCGTGGCCGGAGTCCACCATGCGGGCGGCGGCCACCGAGGAGTCGACGCCGCCGCTCATCGCGGCGAGCACCTTCATCGCAGTCCCGCCGCCGCACTGGCCAGCGCGGCCTGACGCGCCCTGGCCACCACACCCGGCAGCACCTGCAGCACGGCGTCGACATCCTCACGGGTGCTGGTGTGGCCCAGGGTCAGCCGCAGGGAACCGCGCGCCACCTCGGGGTCGGCCCCCATCGCCAGCAGCACGTGCGAGGGTTCGGCCACCCCTGCGGTGCACGCCGAACCCGTCGAGCACTCGATGCCGTTGGCGTCCAACAGCATGAGCAGCGAGTCGCCCTCGCAGCCGCGGAAGGTGAAGTGGGAGTTGCCGGGCAGGCGCTGATCGCCGAGGGCGCCGTTGAGCGCCACGTCGTCGATGGAGTCGAGGACTCCCTCGACCAGGCCATCGCGCAGCCCGCGCAACCGCTCGGCGCTGTCCTCCAACGATCCGACCGCGATGTCCGCCGCCACCGCCATGGCCACCGCTCCCGCAACGTCGACGGTGCCCGATCGGACGTCCCGCTCCTGTCCCCCGCCGTGCAGCAGCGGGACGCACGCGGTATCGCGGCGCAGCAGCAGAGCCCCGGTGCCGGTGGGGCCGCCGAATTTGTGGGCGGTGATGCTCATCGCCGACAGGCCCGACGCCGCGAAGTCCACCGGGAGCTGGCCGACTGCCTGCACGGCGTCGCTGTGCATCGGGACGCCGAATTCGGCTGCGATGACAGCCATTTCGTCGACCCGGTTGATCGTGCCGACTTCGTTGTTGGCCCACATCACCGAGACCAGGGCCACGTCGTCGTGCTGCCGCAGAGCCTCGCGCAGGGCCGACGGCGCCACCGACCCGTCGGGTTCGGTGGGCAGCAGGGTGATCTCGGCGCCTTCGTGCTCGGCGAGCCAGGTGACGGTGTCGAGGACGGCGTGGTGTTCCACCGCGGAGGTGATGATGCGCCGGCGCCCAGGGTCGGCGTCGCGGCGGGCCCAGTAGATGCCCTTGAGGGCGAGGTTGTCGCTGTCGGTGCCGCCCGCGGTGACGACGATCTCCGACGGCCGCGCGCCCAGGCGGGCGGCCAGGCTCTCGCGGGCCTCCTCCAGCCGCCGGCGGGCCGCGCGCCCGGCGGTGTGCAGCGAGGAGGGGTTGCCGACGGTTGCCAGCGCCGCCGTCATCGCCTCGATGGCGTGAGGGTGCATCGGGGTGGTGGCTGCGTGGTCGAGATACACCGACCGGATCTGGCTCATGGCTTGTTCAGGATACCGGGCGGCGCTGTCCCCTGGCGCCGTCGAGCGAAGTGGGGGTCAGCGGGGGAAGGCCAGTTCGGTGAGGGTGTCGAACAAGTCCCGCACACCGTGCAGCGAATGCGCCCCAGCCATGATCAAGGGCAGTGGCACCCTTTCGAATCGAGGTTTCTAGCCGACAGAAAACGACTTCATGCCTAAGACGGTGGCGGAGCCGGGACCGAGGTCCAGCGAGTTTGCGAAATGGCCGGGCTGGTCTTAGCCACGACTGCCGTGGGCACCGGGGGTACCGGAGCCTCCTGCGTTGCCTGCCGCTCCGGTAGTGCCGGTTGTGCCAGTACTCCCGGCGTTGCCGACACCGCCAAAGAATCCGGCGCCGTTGTTGGCGCCGATGGTGCCGCCGGCGCCTGGGGTGCCGCCGGTGCCGCCGGGGCCGCCGGCGCCTGCCGTGCCGCCGGTGCCACCCGCGCCCGAATTACCGCTGATCGTGCCGCCGTGCCCGCCGGTTCCGCCGGCGCCGCCGTTGCCGCCCACACCGCCGGCGCCGCCAGTGCCGCCGTTGCCGCCGTTGCCGGCGTTGCCACCATGACCGACGCTGCCGCCGTCCGTCGCCGCCCCGTTGTAGTCGCCAATATTGCCGCCGTCGCCGCCTGAACCGCCGGGTGCTCCTGCGCCGCCGGTACCACCCGTGCCGCCGGCACCGCCAGGTCCGCCGTCGCCGATCAACAGGCCGCCGTTGCCGCCGGCCCCGCCCGGTGTACCCGCCCCGCCGCCATTCCCGGGGGTGCCGGTCCCGCCGGTGCCGCCGTTCCCGGCGTCACCGCCATTGCCCACCGCCGAGCCGGTTCCGTAACCGTTTTGCCGGCCGATGTTGCCGCCGTGGCCACCGGCCCCGCCGCCGGCACCGCCGGTGCCGCCGTTGCCCGCCCGCCCGCCGTTGCCGACCGCGCCGCTGAAAATTCCTTCTCCGTTCTGATTGCCGATGCTGCCGCCCGCGCCGCCGGTGCCGCCGCCGGGTCCGCCGGCGCCGCCGTTGCCGGCATTGCCGCCCTGCGGGCGGTTTTGGCCGTTGGCAATGCCGATGCTGCCGCCGGGACCGCCATTTTGACTGGTCGCGCCGTCGGTGCCGTTACCGCCGTTTACGGGAGGGCCGCTGGTCCCGTTGAAATCGCCGACATTGGTGCCGGCTGGGGCGGTGTCGGTCGGGGTGGGTGGGTTGACACCATCGACGCCGCGGGTGCCGGCCGCGCCGGCGCCGCCGGCGCCACCGTTGCCGATCAGTCCGGCGTTGCCGCCGGCGCCGCCGGGTTGCCCCGGGGCGGCGTCGGCGCCGTTGGCGCCGTTGCCGTAAAGCCAGCCGCCATCAGCGCCGGGTTGGGCGCCGTTGCCGATTTCCAATGCCCCCTGGGAGTCCAGGAGTTGCGTCTGAGCACTCAGTCCCGACGCACCCGTGTTGCCGTTGGCGCCGCGCGCCCCAATCGTGCCGGCCGTGCCCGCGGCCGCGGTGGCCCCACGGGCACCAGCCCGGCCGAACAGTCCGCCCCGACCCCCTGCCCCGGGCGAACCGGCCGCACCGCCGGCACCGCCGGCACCGCCGGATCCGCCCAGACCCGGAGCCCCGCCAGCTCCGCCGGACGCACCGAAGTAGCCGGTGCCGCCAGCACCGCCATCGCCGCCGGAACCACCAGTGGCGCCGTTACCTCCGGTCCCGCCGGCACCCGCGGCACCACCACCACCGCCCCGGCCGAACAACCACGACCCTTGCCCGCCGTTGCCGCCGGATCCGCCGGATCCGCCGGATCCACCCGCTGCCCCCGTGCCGCCGGACCCACCGGACCCACCGGACCCGCCCGCACCTCCACTGGGATCGACCGCCAGACCACCCGCCCCGCCGTCGCCGCCTCGGGCGCCGGCCTCACCGGTGCCACCGGCACCACCCGGGCCGCCCACCGCAATGCCGGCATAGGAGGCCGCCAGACCACCGGCCCCGCCAGCGCCACCAGTGGAACCCGTGCCCCCAGCCCCGCCCGTCGCCGTGCCCAGGGCTCCCAGCGCGGCCTGACCGGCGCCACCGGTCGAACCATCGGCACCGGTCGGATCGTTCACGCTGACTTTCGAATCGCCGGGATTACCGGGTGTCGGGCCATTGAAACCAGCACCGACAGCGTTGACCCTGGAGGACCACACCGCGTTGACATCGGTCGAACCGGGAAGGCCCGCACCACCGTCTCCGCCCTTGCCGCCGTTACCGATCGACGCCAATAAGCCCACGCTGCCGCCGTCTCCCCCGCGGCCACCCCCCAGACCCCCGGCACCCCCGGCGCCGCCATTACCGGCCAGCAGCCCACCGCGGCCGCCGGCGCCGCCGCTGGACCCGGTTCCGCCGGTCCCGCCGCGACCACCCGCCCCGAACAACCCCGCGTTGCCGCCCGCACCGCCAGCCTGACCGGACGCACCTGCCCCGCCGACTCCGCCGTTGCCGCCGAACAGACCGGCTTTGCCACCGGCACCCCCGTTAGCGCCGTTACCGCCAAAACCCCACAGCAGTCCACCGTCGCCGCCGTTGCAGGCTGCGCCGGTGCAGTCAGCGGCAGCATTGATCCCGTTGCCGATCAACAGCCCGCCCGGCCCGAACAACGGGCGCGATCCCGCCGACCCGTGCACCGCGGCAGCAAGCTTGTGGGGGGTGGGCGTAGAGGCTCCGGGACCGAAAAGTCCGCCCATCGGTGGGGCCAACGGAATCTCGATCGACGTCAGGCGAACCGCCCCGGTCAACGGCGCCTCCAGCGCGGGCTGAGCCAGCAACAAACCAGCCCCAGCAATCAGCACACCGCCAGCAAGCGACGGCAAAATCGGCTTCGACACAGAGAACCCCAAATCCATGGTGGGAAACGCACGCTGAGAATTTCTAAGGAAACTACACCAATCCACCGCAAACTTCTGAACAGCACCCCAACAGGCACGAATTCGTTGTTCAGCAAGATCGGGGTGTAGTGGGCGTGTCGGGTAACGAGCGCCGAGCAGACGCAAAATCCCCCGACACGCCGGGGCGGGTTCACACGGTCGTCGCAACGCTCTCGATTTGAGAGGTTGCGGCGGCCGTGTCGTTTTCGGAGGACTGTGTTGGGTTAGGGGAGCAGTTAGCAAAGCTGGTTGAT
>WBZU01002744.1_pt1 | contig 11909 bp, 13 predicted proteins | sample 5204311 | NCBI WGS metagenome assembly WBZU01 (sample SAMN12344359, study PRJNA552823) | activated sludge metagenome | biome: Activated sludge suspended growth; feature: Nitrification reactor; material: Wastewater; isolation source: activated sludge from nitrification reactor of wastewater... | reverse complement strand
CCATGTAAGGGTTAAAATTACACACATCCACAATATTCATAGACTTAATTTGTTATCTAGGAACACCCTGTACGGGATGGTGCAGTTATTTCTGCTAAATTGCAGAGGCGGCATAATACCATTAACTGGTTAAGTTTGCCAGCTTAATATTTATGTGTTTAAAACGTCCGCAGGCACCCCGATGATATGTATGGTTCGATTAATATCCAGCCTTAAAAGCTCGGCAATATCATGATAATCGTCTGGCAAGGCTGCGTCATTCCAGCCATTCGCAGAGTGGCGTGCCAGATTCACCGCCAGCATGACGTTTCTCACCCGCTGTTCACCAGATGCCTCATTCTGCATTAGCTTGGATAACAATGGCGGCAATTGAAACAGGTCGACCAGCTCCTTCTGCAAATCATGCAACTTAAACCCCAGCACCTCTTGCTGTACGACATGACTGCGCAAGGTCTTATCAGCTTGTTGCATAGCATGGATGGCATTCATTTTATCGGGCGCAAAACACCACATCAGCATTTCAGATAAATCATGCAGCAAAGCCGCAATACGCACCTCTTCGGCATGCAAGTCTGCCAGATGCGTTGCCCAATCAGCCGCAAAATAGGCTGCACGATGTGCACGCCGGATCAGTTTAAGCAAATGCATCAAAGCAGGTAGGTTGTTCTTAAGAGCATCCTCGACCAGAAAGCTTGGGGGAATATCGCGAAAAAACGTGGTGGTGCCCATCATCAAAATCGCCTGCTCAACCTGCAGCAGATCCTGCAATTGGTGTTTTCCCTTATGCTTTTGCGAATAACTCAACACCCTGAACACCATCATCGGGTCGTTATAAACCGTTGCCGCAATCGCACGCGCACTCAGCTTGTCATCGTCCGCCTGCAAACGTGCGATTTCGCGCGCCGTTTGCTTAAGCACGGGTATTTCAGCAGTGCGGATAAAGCCAACCCAGGCATTGATATCTTTTGCTGCCGTGTCTGTAGGTGTCGACGCCATTCAAACTCTCCTTTACCAGCTTCACAGCATAAATATCTTCGTCAGCTTTGAAAACGCAAAAAAACGCCATAAAAATGGTGCTTATCGTTGAATTGCTTTTTTGCTTAGCACAAACGAGACGAGAACGACTATGCTAAAATGGCGTCATTTCGACATTCATTTAGCACGCACATGGCCATTACAATCAACAACGCAGACGACATCGCAAAAATGCGCATTGCGGGTAAACTAGCATCTGAAGTACTTGATTACATTACGCCTTTTGTAGTGCATGGCGTTACAACAGAAAAACTGGACCAGCTTTGCCATAATTACATTGTGAATGTGCAGCAGGCGATTCCCGCACCCTTGAATTATGCGCCCGATGGCCACACGCCCTACCCCAAATCGATTTGCACCTCAGTGAATCACCAGATTTGCCACGGCGTGCCGGGTGACAAAGTGCTAAAGAATGGTGACATTGTGAACATCGACATTACCGTGATTAAAGATGGTTATCATGGCGACACTTCGCGCATGTTCATGGTGGGAGAGGTTTCGATTCAAGCCAAAAGATTGTGCGAAATCACCTATCAAGCCATGTGGCTAGGTATACGCCAAGTAAAGCCGGATGCGACTCTGGGCGACATTGGCCATGCCATTCAAAGCTTCGCTGAAAAAAACGGTTATAGCGTAGTGCGTGAGTTTTGCGGACACGGCATTGGCAAAAAATTTCATGAAGATCCGCAAGTGCTGCATTACGGCAAACCCGGCACAGGACTCAAGCTGAAAGCGGGCATGCTATTTACCATCGAACCGATGATTAATGCGGGCAAACGCGACATCAAACAACTGCCTGACGGCTGGACCATTGTCACCAAAGACCGCAGTTTATCAGCCCAGTGGGAACACACCATATTGGTGACCGAAACAGGTTTTGAAGTAATGACCTTGTCCGCAGGGTCACCACCTGCGCCTTAAATGCCAGAAGCAAAGCAAGCAATCCTAACCTGGCGCAGCGCTTTAAAAGCGCAACAAAATGCGCTGGAAACCAGTTTCTTCCAGCATAAGAATACTGACCAGCTGCTCAGAAAACACGCGCAGTTAATTGATGCGCTTTTAAAACAGATATGGCTGCAAGCCAATATCCATGGGGATGTGGCTTTAATCGCCGTGGGCGGCTATGGGCGTGGTGAGCTGTTTCCCCATTCTGATATAGACTTGCTTATATTGCTGCCGGACCAGTATGACGACGTGCTGACCGGGCAAATTGAAAATCTGATTGGTCAATTGTGGGATATTGGCCTCAGTGTGGGGCACAGTGTGCGCACCTTGCAGGAATGCATGAACGAGGCAGCGCAAGACGTGACCGTGCAAACCAATTTGCTCGAGGCGCGCTTGCTTGCTGGCAACAAGGCCAGTTACCAGTTGTTTATTGAAGCCACCCGCGCGTTGATGAAGCCCGCCGAGTTTTTTGCTGCCAAATTTAAAGAGCAAGATAATCGCCACGCCAAATTTAATGACACCGCCTACAGCCTGGAACCCAATATCAAGGAGAGCCCGGGCGGGTTACGCGATCTGCATATGATTTTGTGGCTGGCGCAAAGCCAGAATCTGGGGAAAACCTGGCTGGAACTCGCTAAAAACAACATTATTAGCAGTGCAGAATTGCGCCGAATCAGGCGGCACGAACGCAATTTGCAGACTCTGCGTATTCGCTTGCATTATTTGGCCAAACGCCGCGAAGATAGGCTACTGTTTGATTTTCAGAATGCGCTTGCGGAAAACCTGGGCTTGGTCAATACGCCAAACAAGCGTGCCAGCGAACAGTTAATGCAGAGCTATTATGTAAGTGTTAAATATATTAGTTTAATCAATGAGATATTGCTTAAAACTTTAGAATCTACTTTAATTAAAAATAAGTCAAAAATGGTTGTTATCAATTCTCGGTTCGTGTCGCGAAATGGCTTGCTCGAAGCCAAATCTGCGCAACTTTTGCAGCTACAGCCAAGCGCCATTCTGGAAAGTTTTTTATTATTGCAACAACATCCTGAACTTAATGGCATGAGTGCCAGCTTGCTGCGTGAACTGCAGCGTGTAAAAAAAATCGTGAATCTGGATTTTCGCGGCTCTACAGCAAACAAAAAACTGTTTTTAGAAATTATATCGCAGCCTAATGGCGTCAACCACAGTTTACGGCGCATGAACAACTATGGCATTCTGGGCCAATACATCCCCGCTTTTGGCAAAATTGTCGGACAAATGCAGCACGATTTATTTCATGTATACACTGTGGACGAACACATTTTAAACGTGCTGGCGAATTTGCGCCGCTTTGCAAAGCCTGAGCTGAAACACGAATTTCCGCTGTGCACCAAGCTGTTTGAGATTTTTGAGAAACCTCATTTGCTCTATCTCGCAGCCATATTTCACGATATTGCCAAGGGACGCGGCGGTGACCATTCCACACTAGGCACCAAGGACGCAAAACGCTTTTGCAGGATACACAGCCTGCCCAAAGAAGACACAGATTTAGTGACTTGGCTGGTAGAAGCACATCTCAAAATGTCGAGTACCGCACAGAAGTCCGATCTGTCCGATCCCAATGTCATCGAGCAGTTTGCACATTTTGTAAAAACCGAAAAACGGCTGACAGCCTTGTACTTATTAACTGTAGCGGACATTCGCGGTACCAGCCCTGTTGTATGGAACGCATGGAAAGCTCGCCTGCTGGAAAGCTTGTTTTACGCCACAAAACGCGTGCTGAATGATGAAACTTACAGCGTGCAGCATACTGTCGAAATCCGCAAACAGGAAGCAGCACTCAAGCTCAATAGATACGGGCTTAGCGTGCAGTCTTACCAGGCATTATGGGATAACGTCGGTAACGCTTATTTTGTGCGTTTTGAGCCTGATGAGATTGCCTGGCAAAGCAGGCTGCTCACACCGCACGTATATAGCGACAGACCCATCGTTCGCGCACGCTTAAGTCCAAGCGGCGATGGCATTCAGGTAATGATTTACACGCGCAATCAGGATGATCTGTTTGCCCGCATTTGCAACTTTTTTGACCGCATGGCTTACAACATCGTACAAGCCAAAATTCACACCACCAATCATGGTTATGCATTAAATAGCTTTATTATTTTAGATCAATCAGGAAAATCAGTAAGTTACAGCGGTTTGTTAAAGTTTATTGAAGCCGAATTAGCGGAGAGAATCCTTGTCACCACCGCCTTGGAAGCCCCACTTGAGGGTCGTGTAAGCCGCCAAGTAAAACACATGCCATTTGCAACGCAGGTAAACATCAGCGCACAACCGCAAGACATTAATCACACGCTTGAAATTGTAGCGGGCGACCGTCCTGGCCTGCTCGCCAAGGTAGCATTTATATTCTTACAGCATGGTGTGGATTTGCATAACGCGAAGATCAACACACTCGGCAATCGCGCCGAAGACAGTTTTTTAATCTCTGCCAAGCTCGGCAATGCGCTGAGTGCCGCACAAATTGACGCTTTACGGCACGATCTCGCACATTTGTAAAAAATTTAACCAAACTGATAATGTTTGCGTAGCGGTTTCTTTACATCCCAAACGCACGACAAACCCGCAGGGAAAGTCACCAAGTCGCCCACACCAAAGCTCACAGGGCTACCACCGTTTTTAGGCGTTACTGTGACTTCACCTTCCAGTATATAAGCGATTTCCTGGGATTGATAACTCCAGGGAAAAGTAGACACCTCTTTGGACCAGGTAGGCCAGCTTTTAACACCAAGCGAAGCAAGCTTGGCAGCATCTGGTTTTTCGACTGTGATATTCATGATACACTCCTTAAAAACAAAAAGCCTCGAATATTTTATATTCGAGGCTTATTGTATTCCCAATGTGCAAAAATGCAATTATGAGTGTTTATAGTGTTTTTTAAGCTGTTTCACAACTTCCCAATTGCTTTTGAGGCCTTTTGGAAACACCACGAAATCACCTGCCTTGATCACTACTTTTTCGCCGCCTTGCGGGGTTACATGAAACTCGCCTTCCAGCACATAAGCACTCTCGGTCATGCCAAAATCTAGCGGAAACTTGGATGGTGCGCAATCCCAAGTTGCCCAGCTAGATACGCCTAATTCCTTCAATTTTTCTTGTGATGGGTTGTGGTCGATGATAATTTGGCTCATATTTTTCCTTAAGTACAGACTCATTAAATGCAAATACTGCTTAAAAAGCAGTATTTAAAAATTGGCGGAAGAGGTGAGATTCGAACTCACGGTGGGCGTGAACCCACGACAGTTTTCAAGACTGTAGCATTAAACCGCTCTGCCACTCTTCCAATTTGGCTTGCTTGTCACAAGCAAGCGCGCATTATAGCAAGAAATTACTCGTCTTGAATATCCTGATTTGGAAAAAGTACATCAGTATACCCAAACTTGCTTAGATCAGTAATGCGCATCGGGTACAAAATACCGTTTAAGTGGTCACACTCATGTTGTACCACTCTAGCGTGGAAGCCGCTTACCAGCCTGTCGATGCGATTGCCGTATTGATCAAAACCCTTGTAGTGCAGACGTGTATAGCGCGGTACTATGCCGCGCAAACCCGGCACGGATAAACAGCCTTCCCAATCTTCTTCGATTTCGTCGCCCACAATGGCTAATATAGGATTAATCAGCACAGTGAAAGGTACTTGTATAGAATCTGGATAACGCGGATTCTTGTCAACGCCAAATATTACCACTTGCGAGCTCACGCCAATTTGCGGCGCAGCAATTCCGGCACCATTCATCGCGCGCATGGTATCCTGCATGTCTTCAATGAGCGCATGCAGCTCGGGTGTATCGAATGCCGTGACAGGCAAGGCTTTTTGCAATAAAAGCGGGTCGCCCATGCGTAAAACTGTTTTAACTGCCACTTTGGTCTTCCTAATGTTAAGCGCCTAAGCGTTAATTATCTAAAATTTTGTTGCCTGATAAACACGTGCGATTTCTTCAATCAATACTCGCACTTTTTGCATAGTCAGCTCCAGCTTGGTAATCAATTCTTCATACTGAATGCCGTGATTGCTTGTGCCGCGTCCTGCCGCATGGTTCGCTACTGGGCATAGCGCTGCATAGTGCACACCTAGCTCACGTGCTAATGCTGCTTCCGGCATGCCGGTCATGCCCACCAGTGTTGCGCCGTCGCGTTCCAAGCGGTTGATTTCTGCTGCCGTTTCCAGCCTGGGACCCTGCACACAGGCATACACACCACCATCCTGCAGGCTCTGTTGGATATTGCTGGCGGCTTGTTTGCATATTCGACGCAAACTACTGGAATATGGTTCGGTAAAGTCGATATGTTTTACGGGTAGCTCAATGCCATCGTGATAGGTGTTTTTACGGCCATGCGTGTAATCGATAATCTGATGCGGCAATACAATGTCACCCGGATTTATATCGCTTGTAATGCCGCCAGTAGTCGCTATGGCCAACAGATTCTTTACGCCGACCGATTGTAATGCCCAAATATTGGCACGATAGTTTACCGCATGTGGCGGAATGGTATGGCCGCCGCCATGCCGCGCTAAAAACACCACTTCCAACCCGGCCAGATCTCCAAACACCAGCGGCTGTGATGCCTCACCATACGGTGTACGCGCGATTTGCCGTCTGGTGATTTTCAAATTTTCAAGTTGCGCCAACCCGGTACCGCCGATAATGCCTAACATAGTTTTTCCTGAAAATATTTTATGATTATTGTAGCGCATGGCAGGCCAAGGTGCTGTAGGCTTTGAATATTTTGTGGCATACTTCGGCTATGGCAACCGATTCAGACATTTTTGATGTGACCAAAGAAAACACCGAGACTAAAGACAGCTTGCGTGATAGTCTGGCTTTATCGCAACAGCATTACGAAAACTTTCCGGTTGCTTCTATTGTAATCCCCAAGCATTTACGTGATCCAATCGCCTTAATCTACACCTTTGCACGCCAAGCGGATGATTTTGCAGACGAAGGCTATCACAAACCTGCCTGGCGGCTGGCCAAACTGCAAGGCTTTAAGAGCGAGCTGGATCTCATCGACAGCAACAGCCGGACTAAATCACCTTTTTTTACCGAGCTTGGCAACATGATCCGCGAACACAATTTGCCGCTCGCTCCGTTCTACGATTTGCTGGATGCGTTCAGCCAGGACGTCACCAAAACTCGTTATGCCAATTTCTTTGAGTTGCTGGACTATTGCCGTCGCTCGGCCAATCCGATAGGCGCCCTGCTCCTGCATCTTTTCGGCAGGGCCACACCCGAGAACATTATTTATTCCAACAAAATCTGCACAGCGCTGCAGCTCATCAATTTTTATCAGGATGTGGCCATTGATTTTGAAAACGAGTTCCATAAAAGCCGCATCTATTTATGCCAGGATGAAATGCAGCAATTTGGCGTGACTGAGGCACAGATCGCCAGTCAGTATGTGAACCGGCATTGGGAAGAATTTATGATGTTTAATATCGAACGTGCTGAAAAAATGCTCAAGGAAGGCAAGCCACTCGAGCATATTCTGCCTGGCCGTATCGGCCTGGAGATGCGCATGATTATCGGCGGTGGCGAGCGCGTGATATACAAACTGAAAAATGTGCGCGGCGATGTGTTCAAACATCGACCCACGTTGGTGGTCTGGGATTGGCCGGTTATTTTACTGAACGCTCTATTAAGATGACCGCTTCGCAGCTTGTTTTATAAATAATGACACCCCAGCAATACTGCAAAGACAAAGCCACGCAAAGTGGCTCCAGCTTCACTATCAGTTTTCTATTTCTACCAAAAAACCAGCGCGAGGCCATGACGGCGCTTTATGCATTTTGCCGCGAGGTGGATGACGTGGTAGATGAATGCACTGATTTTAATGTCGCACAGACCAAACTCAACTGGTGGAAGAACGAAGTTGCCAATTTGTATGCCGGTATGCCGCAACACCCTGTCACAAAGGCATTGCAGCCTGTCGTTATGCAATTCAATCTCGCGCAGGAGCACTTTCTGGAGATTATCGACGGCATGGAAATGGATTTGAAATTCAACCGTTACGAAGATTTTAAGCAGCTGCAACTGTATTGCTACCGTGTTGCCAGCGTGGTTGGCTTGCTTTCGGCGCAAATTTTCGGGTTTAAGAACCGAAAAACACTTAAATATGCCCATGACTTGGGTATGGCGTTTCAGCTCACCAACATTATTCGTGATGTCGGCGAAGATGCGCGCAGGGGCCGTATTTACCTGCCGCTGGACGAGCTGAGAAAAGCGAAAGTATCTGAAGAGGATATATTGCAAAGCCGTGAATCCGCGGCGGTCAAAGAGCTCATGGAGTATCAGATTGAGCGCGCGGAAACCTATTACGACAAAGCTTTGCGCGAATTGCCCACGGAAGATGCAAAACAGCAGCGCACTGGGTTGATGATGGCGGCGATTTATCGCACCCTGCTGCGTGAAATTAAAGCCGACAGTGCCGAAAAAGTGCTTAACAGCAAAACTTCGCTGCCGCCTTTCAGAAAATTCATGCTGGCTATGCAAACCTATTTCAAATATGCCTAAACACGTAGTTGTCATCGGCGGCGGTATCGCCGGCCTGGCTGCCGCGGCCACATTGGCAGAACAAGGCATTCAGGTTACGTTATTAGATGCGGGCTCCCAGCTTGGCGGTCGTGCACGCAGCGTAGCGATTGAGTTTAACAGCCAAGTACATCAACTCGATAACGGCCAACACATCCTGCTGGGCGCATATCGTGAAACACTTAAATTACTGGCTAAAATTGGCGTAGAAGAGCAAGATGTACTGATGCGTGTTCCATTAATGCTGGACGTACGTGCTGAAAACAAATCCGTTTTTAAACTTTCCGCCCCGGCTTTTTTACCTGCCCCACTCAATCAACTTGTCGGTTTTCTGTTATGTAACGACCTGCAATGGAACGAGCGCATCTCTGCCATTAAATTCGTGCTGCGCCTAAAAAAAGCCAATTACCGGCTTACCAATGACGAAACGCTGGAAAATTTTTTGCAGAAAAACCAGCAATCAAGCAATGTCATCACTTTACTGTGGGAGCCGTTATGCCTGGCTGCACTGAATACGCCAATCAGCAAGGCCAGCAGCAGAATATTTCTGAATGTGCTGCGCGACACGTTTAAAAACAAACACAGTACGGATTTTTTATTGCCGAAACGAGATTTATCGCAACTATTTTCGCAACCCATATCCAGATACCTCAATACGCGGCAAGCTACGGTAAAACTTAATCAGCGCGTCAAAAACATTACAGCCAGCCCCAATGGCTACACCGTATCTACCAAAGAAGAGCAATTCGAAGCAAGTCACGTGATTGTGGCAACATCGCCGGTACGATTACGCAATGTGATTGCCGATTTGCCCAAGCTGAATTTTGTAGCAGCGCAAACGGAAAGCTATACCTATCAGCCCATCTACACCATTTATTTGCAATATCCAAGCAATGCGACGCTTTCTGCACCGATGATGGGATTAACCGGGGGATTAAGCCAATGGGTGTTCGATCGCGGTGTGTTATGCAATCAAAATGGTTTAATGGCGGTGATTATCAGTGCAGAAGGCAAACACCAGCGCCTTACACAGGATGCGTTAGCATTAAAGGTTACACAGGAGCTTCGCCAAGCCTTTCCCCAGCTAGGAAAACCAGTTTGGCATAAAGTGATTGCGGAAAAACGCGCGACATTCTCGTGCACTTTGAATTTGCCAAGACCTGCGCATGTGACGCCCTACCCTAATTTGTTCATTGCGGGCGATTACACCTATGCCGATTATCCCGCAACCATAGAGGGTGCGATCAGAAGCGGCATCAACGCTTCAAACTACATTATTAATCCTTAACCTCTCGAAAGCATTTTTATGAGTGCACATTTAACCGAGTTTCTCATCCACTGGGCGATTATGAGCCTCTCGCTATGGGTAGCCAGCTACGTTTTCAACGGCATCAAATTTTCCGACAAGTCATCCTTGCTCATTTCCGCACTCATGCTGGGATTTGTCAATGCTGTGCTGCGCCCAATCCTGCTCATTCTCACGTTTCCGCTCACACTGGTCACTTTAGGGTTGTTTGCTTTAGTGCTAAACGCGCTGATGATTATGCTGGTCGCCAATCTGGTCAAAGGTTTTAAGCTTTCAGGATTCTGGACGGCTTTCTTTGTCGGTATTTTTATCGCGCTATTCAGCTTATTTATTGAATACTTCTTGCCGAGCCAAGGCGTCGTGATTATGAATACAGGCAATATGATTTCTGTTTGATTTCCTTAATTGCCAAGTATGCTATTCACCCGTAGCCAAAATCCATTGAACTCCCGTGAGCTCTTTGAAAATGCTCATTGATATCATTGAAAAGTACAAAGGATACTTTTCAATGCCTGCCTCACTATAAACTTGAAGCTCGCTCTGATACGCACTACCAAAGTAGGTGCTCTCTTTGACGATAGCTCGAATGCCTTTTGCAAATTGTGAAATCAGCTCCAAGTTGTCACCTGACCTTATGTTTTCCAATTGTTTTAATGTGGATAATAAGTCAAATTGTTCCAATCGTTCCGGCTCACTGCAAGCGATTGAGTGCGTGCCTGCTTTTATGTAGGTATTTCTGTGATGTCCAGTTAACTCATGTGCAGGCCTAAAGTTAGTGTTTTCAATAATGCGCCCTTGCTGCTTGGCTTTTACAAGATCGTCTACGTTTTCTAGGGCTGGTGATGCATATAGAACAAGCACCTGACGCCTAAACTTTAAAGCAATCTGCTCAAGTAGCGCTTGCTGTTCTTGGTAAATATCGTATCTAAAGTACTTTTGATTCTAATGAACCCACTCCGAACCACGGCTGTGGGTGATTAATCTTGGTCTTTTATATTGAAATAACAAATTGGCCTTTATACTCGGTATGTTATTGATTTCTCTATCAAGGTGCCTCTCCATTTCGCCAGCAATTTCACGAATATCCGCTCCGCCAAACGGGACATGGAATATAAAAGGATATCCGAGGTGCCACCAAAACCAACGATTTCGAGAAAAACCTGAAGCATCTGCGCCAATACCGCCTTCTTGCACCTGTCCGAAAGGAAAATATATAGATGACCTTTGGTCAAGTTCGCTGTTGAAGTAACTCTCGAACGTCTTTTCTTCGTAGGGCGGTTGCATGTTTAAAAAACTCACATTTCCTTTACTTTATTGAGCGCTTGCTCCAAACGCTCCACCGCAAACACTTGTATGCCTTCAATCTTGCCTTTCGGTGCATTGGCTTTCGGGATAATCGCTTTGATAAACCCCAGTTTTGCCGCTTCTTTCAGGCGCACCTGCCCGCCCTGTACGGGGCGCACTTCACCCGCTAAACCAACCTCACCAAATACAATAAGTTTATGCTCTAATGGTTTGTTTTTAAAAGATGATACAATCGATAGCAACACTGCCAAATCCGTCGCTGGCTCGCTGATTTTTACGCCGCCGACTGCGTTGATAAACACATCCTGATCAAAACAGGCCACGCCCGCATGACGATGCAACACGGCAAGCAGCATGGCAATGCGGTTTTGCTCTAAACCGACTGAGAGCCTTTTTGGGCTCATCGCATGACTTGCATCCACCAAGGCCTGAATCTCGATTAATAATGGCCGCGTGCCTTCCATCGTCACGGTGATACAACTGCCCGCCACTTGCGTTTCATGGTGCGATAAAAACAGGGCGGAAGGATTAGAAACCTCGCGCAGTCCGTGTTCGGTCATCGCGAACACGCCTAGCTCGTTCACTGCGCCAAAACGGTTTTTAAATGCACGAATCAGACGAAAGTTGGAATTCTGATCGCCTTCAAAATACAAAACCGTATCCACAATATGTTCCAGCACGCGCGGCCCTGCTAACGAGCCCTCTTTGGTGACGTGCCCGACCAGAATCACGGTGATACCGAGTTGCTT
>WBZU01002743.1_pt1 | contig 11914 bp, 17 predicted proteins | sample 5204311 | NCBI WGS metagenome assembly WBZU01 (sample SAMN12344359, study PRJNA552823) | activated sludge metagenome | biome: Activated sludge suspended growth; feature: Nitrification reactor; material: Wastewater; isolation source: activated sludge from nitrification reactor of wastewater... | reverse complement strand
GTGACCCGTCTGCGACTTGCTGGATCTGCAAACGTTCGAGGCGAGAGGCTTCAAACACATTGTGCAGCATCTCATCCGACACCTGCGTCAGCTGCGCCGCCGCATCTTTCATGTCGGCATGCTCGACCAAGCGCGACACCACCTCAGCCTTCGTCGCACCCTTCTTCTGACCCATGAAGGGTTTGAGCAGGAGATAGAGCACATCTCGGATCGGCATATAACGAAAAAAACGGCGGAGAAGCTGAAAGGTCTGGCGGGGATAATGAATGAGCTTGTAGCGAAAGAGCTTTTTGATCCCGGCCTGTCTGACGCGGTTGATTGTTTCGCCTGAGAGGCAAGTCGGATCGATTTCTGAACATTTGAAATACTTGTACCAATCTGTAGTTTCGTTGACCAACCCGCGTTTGACGTATTCCTGCCACAGGGGTGTCCCCCGATAGACGCAGAGTCGGTTGAATCCAAACGTATCAAGCGGCAGGGCCGACGCGAAGTCGAAGGTGGCTTCCATATCTTCGATCGTCTCGTCCGGATTGCCGACCGTAAAAAATCCATGCACGATCTCTACGCCGGCTTTTTTTGCGTTTTTGACAGCGGTTGTGACCTGATCCAGCGTCTGTTCCTTCTTCAAACGATCGAGAATCTTCTGGCTGCCGCTTTCAATTCCGAACATCATTGCGCCGCAATTGGCCTTCGCCATGGCGGGAAACAGATGTTGGGCGACCGAATCGACACGCCCCTCGATACCCCACCGAATCGACAGCTTCTCGTCCATGATTCCGTTACAAATCGCCTCGATCCGCTTGGGCTGAAGTAAGAAATGATCGTCGACGAACCCGACGGACTCGTAGCCGAGTGCTTCGAGGTGCTTGAGCTCCGCGACTACATGCTGAGGACTACGGGCTCGCCACTTCCCCTCGTTGAAGATCGGGATGTCGCAGAAGATGCAGGGCCAGGGACATCCCCGAGACGTTTGCATCGTTGTGAACCGTCTCATGGAGAGCACTACCGGAACATCCAGTGGCATGGATTCGACATAGTCGAGCTCCAGGCTCTCACGATCTGGAAAGGGCCACTGATCCAGATGTCGCTCGGTGGGACGATTCGGATTCTGGACGACCTGGCCATCCTTCATCCAAGTCAGGCTTGCGACAGCTTGGGGGTTTTCCAAGTTCGCCAATAGATCAAGCAGCAACTGCTCGCCGTCGCCACGACAGACAAAATCGACTTCGGGACATTGTAATTTCACCAATGAGGCATTCAGGCTAGCGAACACGCCGCCGAAGGCGAGCTTGACTTTTTGGTTGGTCGCGCGAATCTCTCGCGCCAGCATCTTGGCGTAGGGATAGCTGGTGGTACTGAGAAAACTAAGCCCGACGAGCGCCGGTTGCTCCTGGTTGATCCGGTCAATGATGACCTGGTTCGGCGTATCGGGGTTCGCCTGATCAAAAAGCACACATTCGTGCCCTGCCTGCTTGATCACGGATGATAAGGACATGATACCGATGGGAGGGAACCCCATCACACGAATATGACCGTTCGCAGCCCGTGTCTTCGCGGGAAGTGCATAAAACTGTGGATCACGAACGTGAATGAGAAAAACGAGCAGACAAACTCCTTGATTCGATCTCGATCACACACGGAGGGAATGTTGACGGAGTGAGTGAAAGGAATTGGGAAGGAACGGGCACATCAAACTTGGTGAAGGCACCGTACCATCCGCCAATTCTCCTGTCAACGACGATGCGACGCGTGCTCAGCAGCCCTTACTGGAGAGGATTCTGACCTGCTGGATGTTCATCCTGCACCTCATCAGCTTCGCCCTCGGTGGATTCCCCTTTTGAAAGCAGTTCTTCAATCTGTGCTTCCTGGCACGTCAAGTCGTTTTCATTGAGCACCTCTCCATCGGCCTTGCCGGACTGGTGAGTCTTGCCTGCCCTGGTATCTTGACGATGATCGTCCATATCCGAGATCCGATCATGCCTTCCGCGATGTTTCGCTCACTCCCATATACGATGGACCTCGCTCACGCGTTCCACCCCGTCGATCTTGTCGATGACCCATTTCACATCATCTGGAATCTCGACGACTTTCAATTCGGCGGCGTATCCGTTGGCCGCCCCCCGGAGTTCTTCCACAACCTGCACGAGCTTTTTGTCATCACGCGGAATGAGTGCACCGCAGCGATTCAAACTCGGTTCCTGTGGGCCCGCCGCAAGCGGCCAATGCGCGCCCCGATCGATCTCCTGCAACGCCTCCGCCTGCCCAAGCTCGCGTAATCGAATGAACGCCTCATGACTCACGAAAAAATGCTCATAGCTTTTATTGATGACGATCTTTTTCATCTCACCTCTCCCTGTATCACGCTCTCGTCTCCATCAGCAGTCGGCCGACAAGACGTTGGATGCGACGACGGTAGACAAGGGCACTTAGGACGCCGGCGCCGGATCCTTATACCCGATGTAGTTTCCAGACCAGTGGGCATACCGTCGATTGACCCACGTGCGGACTTCCTCTTTCTGCAATTCTCCATACCGCTTCTGAATGACCGAACCGAACGTCGCCAAATCCCCCTGGATCTCCGTCAAATCCTCCGCAGTAATCTTTGACCAGTAATCCTTGAGCGGTGTTTTCAATTGATTCCAGAACTGCCCAAACTGTTCCTGATTCATCAATGGCTCCTTGGTAAGTGGGTGGAAGCCTCCGATCCTCGCCGACCGCCGCCCACACGGGGACAAGCCATCGGGCAAATACGGGCGGAGACTCAGCGTAAAAGCGGCGGACACTAGAGAATCAGACGCGCGAGAAAGGGAGCGATGCGCGAGAGATGGGATAGTCGGCGTGGCTCAGTACGTGTCGCTTAGCCTACAGGGACAACCACGAGTGTGTCAATGGAGCAGCCCGATGAGATCGGAGCTGTCAACACTCCTGCTTACCAGCTGAACCGCTTCCTCAACCAAGCTTCACATAGCTTGTGCCTACCAGCCCAACGTCTTTCCAACTATGCATGGACGTTCATTGAGATAGTTAGGACGTGCAATAGGATCCAAGTCGAGCACAGTCGCCACACGCAGCGATCCGAGCACCGAATGATCAATCTGGGAATCTATTCGAAGTCGACCACGCATGAGTTTGAATCTGTCAGGAGAGATGACGGCATGCTTTGCGTGGCGAGAAACAGTACACCGCCGGCATCCGAATTATGCAATAGTTGGTTCGGTTCTTCTGCTCAATGGCTGGATCCAGCACGTGGCCTTTTCTAGACCCGGTTGGTTTGCACAGCGCATCCCTCCTTGAACATGAGGTGAATTCCATCGACGCGTAATTCAAGATCCGACCCTTATCACGTGGTGTTGGCGTCGAACTGGATCAGTTGCCTTCCTGACAATAGCCCTAACGGTGACTAGGTCTTCTTCTCTGTTGCTCATCAGGTCCGCTTTTGAGCTATTCTACGAACCATACAAACAACGATGCTCGCTTGGTTCCGCCAAGAGCAAGCCATGAGAGGAGAGGGTATGCACACAGCTAAAAGCCAACTTACCCACGACACAGTGGCCGTGATGGTATTTGTTTTCGTGCTTGGCTCTCTCTCAATGATCTGGCCCAGCATCCTTGCCCTCAGCTTTGGTCTCTTTCTACTGATCCAGCCGTTCGGGATCGGACAGGAGATCACGATGCTATTGGGGACCGCGGTCACGAATGTACCAATGGTCCTCGCCTCTTTTTTAGGATCCGATCCTCTTTCCATTCTTTTGTAGCAACCGCGTAGGTCCACGCCTTGCACTCCCAACATCGAGCGACTGCTCGTCGCGTGACAGCCAATGAGGACTAAGCCCCGCAATCCAACATTACCGAAAGTCGGCGGCTGAAATCCCGTCGACTACACGAACCGTTCCCATTAAAGATTCCCGACCCCTTTGTTGTTTCCTACGGATGTGCAGAACCAGAGGAGAGGTGTGCCCACTTGACCAGAGCCTTCTAATGGGCGACACCTTCTCCTTTGCCTCTTTACCATGACATACCGACGCCCATTGAGAGCGGAGCAATATCATCATGATCGCAATACCTGCCCTCCCTCTATGCCCCCACTGAGATGATGAACGTGACATGCTGGACATGTCAGAGATGTATTCGTTCCTTGTCGCGGTCCCTGGTTAGAATTTGAAGACCAGCTTCCTCAACATAATGATCGCCGTGGGAATCGCTGCTCCATACCCCGCCCATTCCGCCTGTTTCTGCCAGGCCATGTCCGCTTTCCGTTGCCGTTCTTCTTCGATCTCTTTCTGGAGCGCGGCGTTTTGTTCTTGCAACAATTCGGTCTCTTTCTTCCTCGTCTCGTTCAGACCCTCCAACGTTTCAACATAGCTTCTCTGTTTCTCGAATATGTCCTTATACTTCGTCAACCACTCTTGCGACTCGGCAAGAAACTGCTTGTTCTGCTTGACCTCACTCAGCACTTTGACGAACTGGTCACGTGGCACCGCAACGATTTTCTCCTCAGCCTGGGCGATGGCAGGGACCAACAGTATGGCAAGCAGCAGGAAGATCATGATGTATGTTCCTCCACCTTGAGGTACCAATCGAATTGTGTTTTCCTAGTATGAAGATCATTGTATTCAATATGAGCGACGTGACGATGAATGACGTTCGGCGAATGAACAGAGATCATTGGCACTCCTTAACCGTGACATCGACTCCCAAGGTCTCCTTCGCCAGCTGTACCAAACCCGCATCCGTCTTCGTTTTCCTCTGTACGGTCTGTTTCACTTCCTTCTTGGGAGCATTCATCGCGTCAATTGCACGCGCATAGGCAGCCAATTGTTGGTGCTGCTGCCCAAGCTCGCGTTTCTGGCTCTGGGTGAGATCTTCTTTTTCTTTGATAATCTCTTGAAGGCGTTGAATCTGTTGTTGGAGCTGTTGGTTCTCTTTGTTGAGTTCGCCGTTGGTTTGATACAAGTGGCTATTCTCTTGATTGAGTGTGAAATTAGCTTCGTGAAGCTCGCCATTCTCTCGATTGAGAATAAAATTGGCGTTGTGAAGATGGCCATTCTCTTGATTGAGTTTGTAATTAGATTTGTGGAGCCGGCCATATTGACCATTGAGCAGATCATACTGAGCGTTGAGCTGGTCATTCTCCGCAATGAGCTCGAGATTCTTCTGCTCCAGCACCACCTGGAACCCAGCTACCGGGGCGACGTCGATTGCGGCTTCGACCGGCTCAGGCGCAAATGCGTTCGTCTCGTTCTTCAGGTTCGATATCACGGCCTGCCCAATGAAGAAGAGGACCACCGCAGCAGCGAGGCTATAGCTCAAGGCATGGGATTTAAGATGATTCAGCATGCATCACCCTCTTTGAACCAAATTCTCTGCCAACTGCCACCAATTCCAATTGCTGAAACGCATAACACTCCGTAACCACCAGCGAGATTATGCCAGCAAATTCTTTCCCCTTGCTCAGATCATCTTTCCGCACGTCCTGGAAAGAACAATGGAACTCCTCTATCCGATGGCCCCATTATTATTCTCCTAATCTTCTTTTTACGTCAAGAGTGTCGAGTAGGTTTTGTACGCACGACAGCAATTATGCTTATTTCTGTTTAATAATCACCGCTTACGTACGAGCGTTTCTCACGAGAGGACGAAATGTTACGGATGACGACCTACAGGATTTGAAACAGGTACGGTGTCAGACGATGTGGCTCGTCTAATGATCGCATCATCCAGCATTGCACGATTGGCTATGAGGCCCTTTGTCATTCTCCCTGAGTTCTTACGGGAATCACCGACGTGCGAATACTTGAATCCTCCACTTTTGCGCCGCCGTCGTAGACACAGTCGCGGCATGGCTGATTTTCTTTGTCACCGTGTCAGGTTCCTCTTCTAGTAACGGCTTTGATGACCCACTACTGATCTTCCCTCAATTTTGTGGACACTAGGCTCAGGACTCATTCAGTTTGCGGGTTCCCTCCGTAAGTAATCTGTGCTTCACTAGGGCGGGAGGTGGCCATGAGTGAGGAGTTTCTGTTGACCCCGCAGCAATTGAACCGGATCAAGCTCTATTTCCCCCTATCGCACGGTGTCCCGCGAGTGGACGATCGACGGGTCATGAGCGGGATCATCTCTGTCATCCGCTATGGTCTTCAATGGAAGGATGCCCCGAAAGCGTATGGGCCGTACAAGACCCTCTACAATCGGTTTGTGCGCTGGAGTCGGGCGGGAATCTTCAACAAGATCTTCCGTGAGTTGGCGCGACAGCCCGGGACCAGAGACTGCCTGATGATCGACGCGACCCATCTGAAGGCCCACCGAACGGCGGCTAGTCTGCTCAAAAAGGGGCAGCTCCCCGCTGTATTGGCCGCACAAAAGGTGGTCTGAATTCAAAGCTGCACGCGGTGTGCGATGAGACGGGCAAGCCGGTGCACCTGTTGCTGACAGCCGGGCACACCAGCGATGACACGGGAGCCCGATGCATCCTGCCCAGCCTTTCCCAAGCGAACCAGCTGATTGCCGACCGCGGCTATGATGCCGACTGGTTCATCGCCGCATTGAAGAACCAGGGGATCACACCGTGCATCCCGCCGCGCAAGAACCGAACGATACAACGCCGCTATAACAAGACCCTCTACCGCCAGAGGCACACAATCGAGAGCATGGTCGGGCGGATCAAGGATTGGCGTCGGATTGCCATGCGCTATGATCGCTGTGCCCACACCTTTTTCTCGGCAATCTGCCTCGCTGCCACCGTCATCTTCTATCTCAAAGAATGAGTCCTAAGCCTAGGCAATCCCAAGATTTTAAGCACTGAACGCGTCGGCATTGGCTCAATGATTAGCAGTATTCGCACATTTCTAAGACTGGAGTCCGCCAGCGGCATTCTGCTGATTCTTGCCGCAGCACTCGCCATGCTGTGCGCCAATACCGATCTGAAGCATCTGTATGAGAGGCTTCTACAGATTCAGGCCGGAGTTCAGTTTGGGGAGTTCCAGATTCAGAAACCCCTTCTTCTCTGGATCAATGATGGCCTGATGGTGCTGTTTTTCTTTGTGGTCGGGATGGAGTTAAAACGGGAGCTCCTGGAGGGGGAACTCTCCGATAGGGCGAATGTGAGACTACCGGCGCTGGGCGCTCTCGGCGGGATGGTAGTTCCCGGACTCATCTATTGGTGGATCAATTATGATAATCCCGCTGGTATGGCTGGTGGTACTCTGGCTGACACTCGGCGCAACCTCGTCGCGAGCAAAGACAGTTGAATGAACACGAGCCTCACTCATGCCGATCCGTTCTCAGATCAACAACTGTAGTAACCCGTCGGAAACTATGGCAATCTAAACATCTTGCTGCCTATCAAAACTTCACTCAATCATAAAGTTTGACTCCTCCACAAGGCAGCTGTTACACTCACGATTCTTCAAATTTGCTGTCTCTCCGCGCACTCCTTGTACTCACTCTCCGTCTTCGCGCGATAGCATAATGTTCTCATACTCGTCTCATTGGATGGCATGTGCCGCCGTTCGGGGGTGAGTAGACTCAGTGTCGGCAGGACGACAGAGCCACCAGGCTCCTCCGGTTGAGGAGTCTGAGGTCGAGGCACCTGTCCATACCCTAAGGAGTTGTCATGAGTTTCTATTCGACTCAGCGAGTTCAGAAAAAACTCAAGAAATCTACCCCTAAAAAACCAAAGATCCGGTGGCACCTCCTGGGGCTGGCTGATCCAATCGCGCGCCATAGCGCATCCTCCATTGACGTCATTAGGCAAGGAGTCGCTTCGTTAGCGAAGGAGTACCCGTTTGCGTTGCATGAGGCAGAAGGAACGCCAATTATGAGGCAGAAACCAAACACTCGCCGAAGTAAGACGCACTGAACAGACACGCGACCACCTGTACACCACTCGTCGCTTACACGAAAAATAAGAACGGCACACCAATGTCTCTCTTTCAGAGTTCCGTCCAATGGTTCGTCCAGAATCCCCTCGCTGCGGCAACCGTATTGTACATTGCGGGAGTCATCAGCGTCGTCGTCTACACCTATTTCGAGCTACGAGATCAGCAATAGACTCGTCTGTGCTCACAACGGCTTTGCGGGGAGAGGAATGAGCAAATCTGTCGTGTATGTGGGAGGTTTGTCGGAAGACGCGTCCGATGATCACCTCCGCGCCCTCTTGGAAGCGTATGGAGTCGTAGCACACGCTGCCGTCATTCGATACAAACACAGTGGGAAATCTGCCGGCTATGGATTCGTGCAACTGAGCTCGCGCGAAGAAGCCCTAAGAGCCGTAGCTGCGCTGGACGGGGCAAGGATTGGAGGCAATTGCTTGCGACTCTACGTCACAGGAGCTCTGGAGCGCTGACCATGGCGGACTCCAGTTCGACCACGACTGGGGGAGATGTTGAGACAGCCTTGGGAACATGGCCATTCAAGTCATTGAGACGCAATGAGAGCACCGAAGGAACAACCCCGAGTGGAATCTCCACATCTGACTACTGAACAAGTCCTATGACGGTCTATGTCGATACGGTTTTAGAAACCTTCTGGGCACAAGGACATGCTGTTGATGATCAGTCCACAAGATGGTGGAGTTGAAGCAACAGTGAAGATTTTCAGGAAAATTAAATAAGCGGCAGGTCCGAGTTAGGGGATGCTCGAAATGCCCCAATGATGCGAAGCTCATCCTCTGATTGGTTCTCTGCCAATTACAACTGCCCCTATCATCCTTCTGGATAACAGTCTTCATGCGTCCCACAGCTTTTGAAGCTGTGATTCGGTCGAAATCTGGAGATGTGACAACTAGACGATCAAGAGACGACCTCACGCCAGTTCTCTCGCTCATCCTCATGCGTGTTTTACGTTGAATTTGACAAGGGTCCGGCTGTCTCTGACTGGGACGACTCGACTTCACTACCCTACCGATCAATTCCCAAATCCGCATCCCACCCCTCTGTCATGACCGGTAGAGGTCTCGTGAGACATAGGCAGCACAAATCAAGGCTACAGCGACAAACACATTGATACCAAGATCCATGAGCTGTCGATTAAATACTAAATCTAATTCATCCATGTATGAAATTTGTGATCAGTTGTTAGAATGTGTCGTCTTGACGCAATTACGCAGATCTACAGAAACGGTTTCGTCCGCCCTGGCTCCTAGGTTCAGGAACCCATCGAGACCGTGTACGACTGTGCCTTCTGGAGTTGTTGCTATCATGATGTTTTGTGAGCCCACATCTAAAGACACGACTTCTGTGAAATCGCTATTCGCGTATTCATAGCCAGACTCGATGATCGTTGTGCTTCGAAGAAACGGGAGAGGCTGAGAAATCAGACGCGCCGGAGTGGGGAGGGAATGCGCGAGAGATAGGACAGCCGACGCGGCTCAGTACGTCATAGAATCACCTTGATCGCATCCGACACCAGAGTCAAGCAGTATTAGGGGTTAGAACGTATTGTGGCTCCAAGATCATCTGCGACGCATTCATGGCTTAGATTTGAACCCATCTCCATACAATCGATTCGTTGTGATGTCGACCCATTACAATGCAGTCGCAGCACCCAAAAGATTCGAATCAGGGAGCAATCTGCGCGTTGTCTTCTCAGAATCATGCGCCTACTGTCGGATGGAATGTCGGTTATGAATAGAACCAGTACCTTGAGTGAGCTTCGTAGTTCGTTTGTCTTGCCTTGAATCGATCTATTTCTAGCCCACGAAGTGCATTCACGTTGCCCCGCTCCTTCTGACAGGTTCTGCCCCACTTTCACGGACACCTAGCGAAAGCTCATACTGAGCCAGGAGGGTGTCATGGGAGAACGACGGAAGTTTACAAGCGAGTACAAGCGTGAAGCTGTGGCGATGCTCGATACTCCAGGGGTGACCGTGCATCAGATCACAACAGAACTCGGCATCGGAGCAACTGTTTTGGGGCGATGGCGACGGGAGTTGCGTTAGGCTTCCACGCAGGCGTTCGTAGGCAACGGGCGATCCCGGGATGAAGAGCTGAGTCAGCTCCGGCGCGAGTTGCGGCGGGTGACGAAGGAACGGGATTTTTTGCGAGAAACGGCAGCGTTCTTCGCGGGAGCATCGCGACGAAGTATCGGACGATCCAACGATGCCGCGACACGTTTTCCATCCGATTGATGTGCCGATGTTTGCCAGTCTCCCCAAGTGGGTATTACGGCTGGGCAACGTACCCGCCGAGTGCCCGTACTCAGGACAACACCCGGCTGGTGGCGCGCATGCGCGACCTGCACACGCAGCATGATGGGGTACTCGGGAGTCCGCGGATATGGGAGGAACTCCGCTACGCCGGAGAAGGGTGCGGCCGACACCGAGTGGCCCACTTGATGCGTCAAGCGGGCTTACAAGGTGTCCCGCAGCGGTGGTGCTGGCGACGAAAGGCCTCGGGAACAAGACCGGGGGGAGTTCACAATCATCTTGAACGAGATTTCCAGGCAACGTCACCCAACACCAAAGGGGCCAGCGACATCACGTACGTTCGCACGACCGAACACTGGCTGTACCTCTGCATCGGGCTGGACATGTATGCGGGCAAGATCACCAGTTGCTGGTCGAAGCCGTGCTGATGGCGGTGTGCCAACGGCCTGACCAGACGCGGATTATCCTCCACTCCGATCGCGGCTGCAGTTTACTTCCGATGCGTACCAACAATTCTTGGCGGCACACTACATCACCTGCAGCATGAGTGCAGTGGGGAGTTGTGCCGACAATGCGACCGCTGAAGGTTTCTTTCGGATGCTCAAACGCGAGCGGGTGAATCGGCGGCAGTATCGAACCCAAGCGGAGGCGAGAGCGGATATTTTTGATTACATCAAGTGCCGCCACAATCCCCGGCAGCGTCGACGGCTTAAGATGCAGTACCAGGGGTGGAAACTCTTAACTTACCTGTCCGTGGAAATGGGGCAGCACCCATCTTCTACTTTCGACACTATCGCCAGTGTTCTCAAGTAGACTTCGGCAATCCGTGACTGCATCGAATTCTATATGGGCACCACAATAGCCAGATATCGTGCGGATCTAACGCCTGTATCGGATAAGAATCTTTGACTTTTTTCCAACCTCTACACCAAAACACAAAATAAAAAAGCCAGCAGGCTTCTTTTCACCTTATACAAGCGCATACCCAGCTTGCTCCTTCGGATGCGTTCGAGCAAATCGCAGCGGACAGGTACTATTCATCCAGGAGGTTAACAAAGTACGTTTCGCTGCCGCGACAAAAGAAAAGGCCCGCTAATCTTTCGATTAGCGGGCCTTCGTTGTAACCCGGCAGCGTCCTACTTTCCCACAGCCTCGCGGCGGCAGTAACATCGGCCTTGGAGGGCTTAACTTCCGTGTTCGGTATGGGAACGGGTGGGGCCCCTCCGGTATGGCCACCGGGAACATTCATACTGAATATGTCTTGCGTGAAAGTTAGAAGTGAGAGACAAAAAGCTTTAAACGCTTTCACATATCACTTTGTACGTTTCACGACGCGCACTGTGCGATGCGCGAGACCATGTCTATCAGGAGCAAAGGATGTTAAACCGCACGACCGATTAGTACTGGTTAGCTACAGCGCTCACACGCCTTCCACACCCAGCCTATCAAACTCGTAGTCTACGAGTGGTCTTTAGGTAGCATACGCTACGGGAGAGCTTATCTTGAGGCACGCTTCTCGCTTAGATGCTTTCAGCGATTATCGCTACCGGACATAGCTACCCGGCACTGCCGTTGGCACGACAACCGGCACACTAGCGGTCCGTCCTTCACAGTCCTCTCGTACTAGTGAAAGCCCCTCTCAACTCTCCTGCGCCCACAACAGATAGGGACCGAACTGTCTCACGACGTTCTGAACCCAACTCTCGTACCGCTTTAATAGGCGAACAGCCTAACCCTTGGGACCAGCTTCAGCCCCAGGATGCGATGAGT
>WBZU01002738.1_pt1 | contig 11933 bp, 12 predicted proteins | sample 5204311 | NCBI WGS metagenome assembly WBZU01 (sample SAMN12344359, study PRJNA552823) | activated sludge metagenome | biome: Activated sludge suspended growth; feature: Nitrification reactor; material: Wastewater; isolation source: activated sludge from nitrification reactor of wastewater... | reverse complement strand
CGATTATCGTTACGAAGGTCACGGCCCTTCTTCCTGAGAAGGATTATGCAGCCATGGGGACCATTAAGTTGTGGTGGTAGAGGATGACTCTCTGTAGTACCAAGCTACATGTCAAAAGTGTTGCATACGTGAGCACTGATGAGCATGCGTAGGTAGACAGATTCGGAGTGGTCATGTACAAGTGGGCCTAATCTGGATAGGGTTGTATAGTCTCCGTAAAAAGGCTTGTAGGGGCCTCAACCGTGAAACGATTGAGTCGAGCTCTCAATAATCTTTCCATTGTCGGCTGTGCTGTGCTGGTCTATGCCGCGCTTGTCGTGCTGAGTGCCAGCTGTGCGCTGGCTCATGCCGACCGAAATCAAGCACATCACCACCACAGTGGGGAGAGTTCATCTCCTCAAAGCGTCTTCTGTGCCTGGGCTTGCCAAGCAACATCGGATGTTGTCTCAGTTGCCGAACCGACGATGGCTGTGGCCTGGTTAGTTGCTGAGCCGCAAGCATTGCCTCCTATCGTTCATCGTGTGCCTTCCGCTTCTTTCTTACTTCATCCTCGAGCGCCTCCAATCACTGCTCTTCTCTCGCGTGGATAAGGATCACGAGGAGTTTACGCATTCTCGCTAATCTCCTCGGGTGATGCTTTCCTCGATTTCTTAATTGCGACACATAACAGTTCTGTCTGAGTCAAGCAGCCGTTGGCTCGGACGAGTGCGGGGAGAAGGTGCTTCTTCCTCGGCCTTCGCCCCGCCCATTTGAACAGGTGGCGAGGGTAACGAGTAATTTCCCGATTGTGCTACAGAAACACTCAGGAAAGTTATGGAGGGTTCATCATGGATGTCATCGGTACGTTGCAGAACAAACAGCTACTCCGCGTAGACGAAGCCGCAAAGATTCTTAATGTCAGCCGCTGGACTGTCTATCGATGGGTCGAGGCCGGTCGGCTGGGTGGCACACGCTTAGGCGCCGGCAGTTTGAGAATTTTCAGCCACACCGTGGCTGCCTTGATTGATCTCCATTGTGTCGGAGCGATCCAGGCAGAACACGTCGAGGTGCCGACCAAGCAAAATTCACTCAAGTCCCGGGCGGTGGACGCACGATCCCTAGGTCGTGAAACGAGCCGGTTGAGACAGGCTGCCGCAGTCTAATTCAGGGTCTCAACGCCGATGCGCCGTGCAGCGTCATATCTATTGCTTGTCCTGCTGAGTCTCTGGGGGGGGTACTCCTCTGCTGAGGCGTCCTGCGGTTCGGTGAGCTGCTTTGTTGTGATCGGGTCGCAGCAGGCGGTCTCGCCGGCTGGCGTGCTGACAGTAAATTTCAACTATACGTACACGCCGAATGAGATCCCCTCCACAGGCGTCGGTACCATCCCGTTTGCGAATTCCCAGCTCAAACAGCTCATCCTAGCTAATAGTAAGGTGAGTCAGCTCAGTACGTTGGTCAAAACGGCGGCGTTAGATCTCAATTACGGGCTAACTGAACGGGTTGGTCTAGAAGTCCTCATTCCCTACAAATTCGTGGATGCGGTGGGACAGATCGGGGTCGGTGCGGTGTCGCATAACTCGGACCGTGGAATCGGAGACGTGTTGGCGAAAGTGAAATACAACATGCTACCGACCTTGCGCAGCATGTTGGTGTTAGAAATGGGGGTCTTTTTCCCGACGGGGGATTACGGCAATCATGCGACGGACAATCAGCTGATTGAATCGACCTTACAGGTCGGACGCGGGGCATTCGGCATTCAACCCGGGTTTTATCAAACCTACGAGCTCCTGCCCCATCGCCTGAACCAGTTTCTCTCCGGTAATTATCGGTACACAGCCCGCAATTCTGACGGATACCGGTTCGGTCAAGAGTTTACGGTTAACGCAGGCTTAAATCTCGTGACCTTTCCCTGGTTGACGCTCACGACCCAAATCAATTTCCGTCATAAGGACAGGGACAACCTTGAGTCGGCGTTGTACGAGTTCCGGCCAGCGCCCTTCAATCGACCGGTCTTGCTTGATGGAGACATCATCGGCCGATCTGTGCCCACGACAAACCACACTCTCCTAGCGTTCTCACCCGGCGTGGTGATGAATGTATTCGATTACGGCCAAATCTATTTCATCGTTCAAATTCCGATCTATCGCGAGTTCAACGGGAATCTTCAGCAGGACGTCAGTTTTCTGGGAGGATTCACCAAGCACTTCACGACCCCTCCATTGTTTAAACCGTGAGAGCCGGAGGCCGAGAACGATCACTCATTGAAGGTACTGTGTCATGGTCCATATTCGACATTGTAACGGGTGCACGATGAGGTTCCAATTCTGGATGAAGTACATTATGCTTTTGGCTGTTCTCTTCCTCTCCGCCTGCAGTGCCGGCGGGGAGAGCGATCAAGCTCCGAACACGCCTCTCTCCACTCCGATGGCTTTGGTCGTGAATCAAGCGGATACGACGATAACGACGGTCAGGCTCGACGGGAAAAATACCCCCATCATCAGCACTCTCTCGCTCGGGCCCCAGCAGGCCAATGCGATTGGTGGGATGGCCTCTTCGCTGGGGGAGTGGATCTTTGTCACCAACACCGAAACAAATAAAGTCGCGGCAATCGATCCGATTGGAGGTCTGACGCCCATCCTGGAAACCTTTCTGGACGTCAATGGCCCGGTCCGCCTGGGTCTACGTCCTACACGTGTATATCGAGACCCGGTCGACAAGGAAATCCTATTGACGATGAACGAAGGAGATTCTGTCACGGGTCTTGACACGATTAGAGGATGCCCACATGGCGGCTCTGTCACCGTACTGCACAATTCACATCTGAGCGCTGGTGGAGAAAAACCGCATGTGACGACCACGGTTTGTTTATCCGGTGTGGGAAGGCACGAAGTTGCTTTTTCCGTAGCGACTGCGGTTGTGCCCGATCGCAAAGAAGTCGCCTTCGTGACGAGCCAAACCACCGGAATCATCAGCCCACTACTCGCCGACCCCTCGAACAATGAAGTGCGGTGGAGTGAGTTTACGCCGTCAGTGATCGATCTGTGCAACTCGACGAAAGAGCAAGCGTTGGGATTCCAGGTTTGTGACGTGAGCCCCACGACACCGAATCATGCGGGGCCGACCGGCATTTACTGGTCACGGGCGACCGGAAAGATCTACAGTTATCTCCCCGGCTACCAATCCGTCGTAGAAATCGATCCAGACGCTTTTCCGCTCGCACCGGGGAGAACAGTCGACACGGGGACGTTTCAGTCGGCGGCCATCACACCGGACGGGCGATATCTCGTCTTATTCGGTGTCGATCTTACGTCCGATCCGACCAAGGTCATGGGGAAGTTCGGCTTCATCGATCTCACGCAGCCCACGCTCACCTTGACAGGGATGCTTATCGACCATGTGTGGCCAGCACAGTTTCGTTTTACACCAGACGGGACACGGCTCTATCTGACGCTGTCAAATTCAACGACCGGTCTGACGCCGCAACAAGTCGCATCGGTGAAGAAAGACAAACTCCTGGTAATCGACACCACCATTCTGCCTTTCTCCTCAAGCGTGTTAGCCGAAGTTGACTTGCCGTTTGTCGACCCGCTTGGCGTACATGGGCTGGATGTGTGGGTGACGGGGCCAAGCGGTGCGGGATCGGCGAAAGGTGTTGTTGTGACGAATGCTCTGCATGGTACCAACGGATCCGTCTCACTGATTGATGCATCCACTAACACGGTCACCGCAACCATTCCTGTGGGACGAAATCCGAAACAGGTCATGGTCTACTATGCCGGCCTTGTGGCCAGTGACAACCAGGCCACGCCGACCTGGTGAGATCCGTCTACATCATCCGATTCCGATCAAAATGGAGAGAGGGCCATATGATGGCGAAGCGAGTCATGTTGATGACCCTGGGTTGGCGTGGTCGGTGGCATCACACCGCCCTTCTTGTGTGGATATTGGTGAGCCTCTTTACATCGATCCAAGCTGAGGGGGCACCGGCTGATCGATGGCAGCAGTTGACGGACGAGGGAACCGCGGCGCGTGAACAGGCTAGGTACAGAGAAGCGGAACAAGTATTTCTGGCGGCAGGCCATGAGGCGGAACAATTCGGCTCCACCGATACCCGTGTTGCGACGACGTACAACAATCTGGGGTTGGTGCTTCATGAGCAGGGAAATTATATAGGCGCAAAGGGATACTATGAGCGGGCGTTAGCCGTTTGGGAGCAGACACTTGGTCCTGAACATGCCGAAGTGGCCACCGCTCTGCACAACCTGGCGGAGATCTATCAGCAGGAGGGTAAACTTGAGCCGGCCGAAGCCTATTACCTACGGGCACTGGCAATAGGAGAACGAGTCCTGGAACCTGGCCATTCGCAGTTGGCTCTCGTACAGAACGGTTTGGGACTTCTCTACCGGAAAGAAGGACATCTCTTACAAGCCGAGGCTAGGTTTCATCTGGCGCTAGCCCAGCTGGATCGACCGGATGGAAGTGCGCCAACCGAAGTCGCGCCGATCTTGAACAATCTCGCCTCGCTCTATAAGGAAAAGGAGCTGTACGTATTCGCCGAACCGCTCTATCGTCGGGCGCTTGCTATCCGTCGGGCGCACCTGGGAGATTCCCATCCTGCGGTCGCTATTTGTCTGAACAATTTGGCAAGTCTCTATCAAGCAGTGGGGCTCACTGAACTCGCGGATCAACGGTATCGGGAAGCGCTTGCGAGTAACCAAAGAGCGATGGAACCGTCTGAAGGACTCATGGGGACTATTCTTGGCAACTGGGCCATGCTCACGCATGAGCGAGGGTTATTGGATGAGGCGAGGTTGAAGTACGAACGGGCGCTGGTGATTCAGCAACAGACGCTGGGAAGAAGTCATCCCATGGTGGCCATGTTACTCGATCATTATGCCGCGTTGCTCCATGACTTCGGGCAGTCGTTGCAGGCAGGACTGATCGCAACTCGAGCTTCGGCCATGCGCAGTCAGGGAGGCCAATCACGAAGTCCCGATTGATCGGTCTCGAGAATGTTTGGGAAAGGGAAGGGAAGAGAAGGGATGAGGACAGTCGACGGCCGGATCACAAAGCCCCTCAGTAGGCTTGCGGGCTGTTTACAGTGTGCCATGGGGCTCATGGCAATCGGGTGGATTGGAGGATGTGGAGCGGTGTTGACGGAAATTCCCGAATTGGATACCGCCGATGGGCGGGTATTTGCCCAGCGATGTGGGGCCTGTCACGGGAAGCCGTTTGGTAGCCATGGCATCACGCACGGCGTACCGGATCCACGGTTCCGGACCATGGTGGAATGGCAAGAAGAATTGACCAGGATGGAAAGTCTCATGCGCGAAAAAGGCCTGCAGCCCCTGACCGACCACGAGCGCGAGGCGATCACTCGCTATTTACACCGTCATGCGAAGTCGTAGGGCTCAAGCGGACCGATCAGTGCTCATCCTCGAAAAAGTGCGGCCGGTAAGATAAAAGACATAGGCTGGCACCAGAGGCAACACACAAGGGGACAGAAAAGACAGCAGGCCGGCAAGTGCGGCGACAAAAAGGGTAGGGGTGTCACTACCGAGAAAGCCTGCTTCGATATAGAAATGGTTCTCTTGTGCCCATCTAGCGATGCCCCCCAGTTGTTTTGTCAAGAGCGCAAAGCCGATCAGAACGAGTAGCGCGCCATTGATCAGTTGAATGGCCCGGATATGGCGAGTGAGCGAGCGTAGGAGGCCGCTTGCACGATCCAGCGCAAGGGCAAAGAGTACGAACGGAATTCCTAATCCCAACGAGTAGGCAGCAAGCAGCCAGGCGCTATGACCGATGGTCGTGCTTTTGTAGCCTAGTGTCAGAATGGCGCCTAAGGTCGGGCCGATGCAGGGCGTCCAACCAGACGAGAAGAAGATGCCCATGAGGAAGGACGGAAGATACCCGCTGCTGTTCCGACCGCTCAGTTCAATCCGTGTGTCGGCGTAGAAAAGGCGTCGAAAACAATCAATCCCGTTCTTCATCCATCGGACCAGCGGAAACCCCCGGACCCACATTCCCTCAGTAGCAGAATTCTCCAGGCGGCCAAACCATGTCGACACTGTGTCGAACAAACCCATCGTCGCCAGCCCAAAGACAATCACAATGACCCCACCGATTCTGGCCAGAGGATCGCGAAGGTCAAAGGCCAGCTGGCCGATACCACTCACCGCCGTGCCCAGAGCCACAAAGATGATCGAGAACCCGAGCACAAAGAGAACCGAGTGGATCACCGGCTTAGGCCTCGCCGATTGATCCGCTGGTACTCCGTCAATCATCGAGCTAAGGGGACGCATGTGTGTGCCTCAGTCATCATCAGTGAACGTAGTATAAACCAATGACTTCTCCCGGTAAGCACCAAACGAGGACAATCGAGTGAAACCATGAGCATCAGCCATTTTGAATGACAAATCTGTAGCAATAGGGGATTCTGGCGGCACCGATTGGTAGACGGCCGAATATACACTCGGTATAAATCTCGTGCTGTAAAAGAAGCATCTTACGGAAAGGGATATCGATGAGAATCAAGAATTGGGGCCTGGCACTATGTGCCGTGACGATATGGAGTTGTGCAGACATGGGATGGACGCAGATGGCGTCCGCACCGACGAAGTTGAAAGATGGAGAGGCGGCATTGCCGATCGGGTATGGGAATGGGCCGAAGTTCTTGTCTGAGATTCAGCGACCGGACATCAAGCAAGTCCGCGAGCTATTCATCAATACCGTAGGTGCCGCGACGAAGGCGGGACAACCGTTTCCAAACGGGACGGTGATGGTGATGGAGCTCTATAAAGTCAAGCTCGACGGAGAAACGCCGGTGACCGGTCCGGACGGAAAATTGATGAAGGGGGAGCTCGCTAAAATCTTCGTCATGGAAAAAGGCGAGGGTTGGGGACAAGAGGTACCCGAGAACCTCAGGACCGGTAATTGGGTCTTTGCGGCCTATGGCCCGGACGGAAAAGCCTTGTCCGAAGACTTCAGCAAGTGCCGAGGCTGTCACGCCCCATTGACCATGAAAGACTTCGTCCTACGCTACGATGAATACTTTGAAAAGCGGGCCGCCCGATAACGGCGCGAACGAGTCAAGCTCCTCCGGCATACATAATGGACGCTCAGAATCCTCAGGGTATCGATGGAAGCCGATACAGCTCAAGGCACAACCTGCTCATAAGGAGTCAACGATGCCTCTACTGATGGTGTTCATTGCGATGGTGTTTTTGTTCCCTGCAAGTCAGTCTCACGCCGAAGACACGTCCCTCGTGACGCTGTTACGTGCGCAGGCATTCAATAAGATGTTCGACGGTTTTGACTACTATCACGTCAGGATTGAACGTGACGTGACAAACACCAACGGAGAACATGAAGTCACGGCCGTGGCGAGCGGAAAATTTCTAGATCAAACCAGGCGAGTTACTGCCCGGTTTCGTGTCGTGGGTGAGACCGTGGTTGGAGGACAGGTGCTGAACGAACAAGGGCTTCCCCCCTGTCTCTTGTCGGTCCAGCCGCGTGAGGAATCGTTGTAATGGGGCATAACCTTGGAGGCGAACGAATGAGGATAAGGTCTGGTGTGATCGGTATGGCAGTATCCGTGAGTGTGTTCATGATGGGTGTGGCGGCCTGGGCATTACAAGCCGGAGGAGTGGAAGTCGGAGATCTTGAAAGTGGATCAGTGGTGGGTCAACGGTTTAAGGAATTGTCGGTTGACCTCGATATCCACGCCACGGAGATCGGGGGGCTCAAGGTGCTCTATCCTCCGGTGTCGGTACTGGATCTGAAGTCGCGTCCAGGAAATCCGGTTTTGCTGCGTGTGACCAATCGGTCCACCAGCGAGCGGGGGTTTCTCATGACGACGGCGGCGAATCAAGCGGCCCCAACGGTATTGAATGTGCAACTCGTACTCAAACCGGGAGAGAGCAAGTATATCGGCATCCCCATCAGCGATCTGCTCTATGCCGCTGGAGCCACCTTCGTCTATCGAGATCATCTCAATCCAAAAGATGCAGGGGGAACGCTGCTCCTGCTCAAATAGGGCAGGTCTTTGCACATGGGAAATCAACCGATGACACGTCGGCGCCATGCCGTGAAAAGCGTGGGTAGCTGTGCCGGGAGAAAGCATGGCACGCTCCATCGATAAACAGCAGATTGTCGTCAGAGCGCCGGGAAAAGGCGAGCCTGTTCGGGTGCTCCTGATCGATGAATCCGTCAGTGCCCTCCAAGCGCTGACGGCCGCGCTCTCGAAGTGTGAGCGAGTAGCCGTGGTCGGCACCGCCGGCACTGAAGTTGACGCGCAGGCAGCGGTGCAGATATGTCAGCCGAACGTGGTCGTCCTGGAGATGCTCCTCGGACGAATGAGCGGGATCAACATATGCAGAACCATTCGACAAGCACACCCGAACATCGCTGTCCTGTTTTTCACTGCGAAGGATGATGCAAGCCTTCTGCGCTCGGCAATCGATGCCGGGGCGCAAGGCTATCTGCTGAAGTCGGCATCGACGGAGGCTCTTCTGAAAAGCATTGAGGCGGTCGCTATCGGGAAGGCGGTCGTTGATCCGTACTTGACGCATATAGTCTTGACCTGGATGCGCATCGGGAGGGGAAGGGTCCCACGGGATTCCTCCGCTGGTTCATCCGTCGACGATCTAAAGCTCCTCTCGCTTGTGGCAACCGGCAAGGCGGATGAACAGATTGCTCAGGAGCTGGGTGTGGATCGGTGCGTGATTGTCTCTCGGCTCCATCGGCTGGGCATCAGGCGGAGACGTGAGCCGGTGAGTTGCATTCTGAAGGATGAGCGCGAGTTCTTACCAAAGCATAGAGTGAACGAGCAATTCGCTGTGGCTCCGATCCGTGCTAGAGAGGGCAGGCAAAGGGTAGACACCATCGAGCGGCGTACTGGTGGGCGTAAAGCCCGGGGCGGCCCTGTCGTTTCCGTACCGTAACTACTGATTGTCTTCCTGGTAGTCGGACATCGCACCACAGCACGACCCGTGGCGCATGATTCGAGCGACGGTCACACTTCACGCAGAGCAGTGTGCAGCATCGCCATTGTGGTCGGGTGTTCGTGTCGGACCTGATCGTGCTGGGTCAAACAATTGGTGCTCGCACTCACGGAGCTTGTTGTTGAGCCGGCGAGGTTGGTTGAACGGTGAGGCGTAGCTCGGCTTGTTGCAGCAGGGAGATCAATCGCTTCTGTCGATCCCGCATGAGATCCTGGGCCCGTAGCCGTTGCGCAACGGGATCGCCCAAACGTCGGTCCGAGGGGGCGACTGGTGGAGAGGTCGATAGCGGCATCGGCGAATGTCCCTTCATGGGATTGTAGAGCGGATCGCCGAACAGAACCATTCTCCAGCTGATGGTCCGGCTTGTGAGGTAGTAGACCTCGGCGAGAGAGTATTTTCCGGACAACAGCAGGGCGGTAAAGCGGGCCGGTTCCGGGAATGCGTCGAGGTAGGGTTCCCCGACTGATCCGAGCGTGGCGGTGATCCCCCGTTCCAACGCATTCTTGCACCAGCCTCGCTCGCCACGGTCATGTACCGTCAAGGATTCGGCAGAGGCCATGTGATAGCCGATGGCTCCCGGGCTGAACGAAAATACATCTTCGTACGCGCGTAGCTTGTACCAGCCGATATAGAGTGCCACGTTCGGGACGGCGGTCATCGTTGCGTCGGAAACGTCCAGCACGACGTTGTACGAAGATTTCTCCTTGACCAGCGCTGCAGCCTCTCGCAAGCTGTGATCGTAGTGGCCGTAGGTGTCGATCGCACCATCGGGTTGCAATCCCCGGGCATCAAAGTACACGCTGCCGTTCAATCCCGTGCGCTCCGCTTGTAGAGCTCGGTCGACGAGACTCTTCGCCAGTTCAGGGGTCGGGGCGTCCAGCCGACTGACCATGAGAATAGGGAGTTGATCACTGGAGGCGGCATGATCTTGAAACAGAGGGTTGTCCCAGCGCCACGCGATGGGATAGAGATCCTGGTCCCACCACAATAGACTTAATTCGCTGTCGAGACTGGCATCGGCATAGGTATAGGTGAGCCGATCCACCTCCGCGCTCGCGAGTTCGAGCACACCGCGCACGCCGAAGAGCCGTTCCGCCCACCGGTAGAGCAACGGACGGTGCGAGGTGATCGGGTGAAGGCCGAGTCCTGCCCAGAGGGGGCCGGACCGATCCAGCAACGTGCGCCAAGCGGCGGCCTGAGGCGTGTCAGGCGGTTCAGATCCTGTTCGTTTCTGCAGCATGATGCCCCACCCGCCATATTGCTGAGTCAGTACAAGCAGCTCCTGTGCAGATCGTTCAGAGGACGGGTCCTGCTGTTGTCGGAGGTAGTCAAGCGCGGTACGCCAGGTCCAATCGACCTGCGAGACGAGTGCGGCTGTCCTGGCCGCTTCGAGGATATCTTGCGCCGGGAAAGGCGATGTGCCCTGGCGTCGTGATGATTTCGGTACAAGCTGCTCGAACTGCTGTTTCAAGTGTTCCAGTTTCGTTCGGCTGGTCTTGACCAGCTGTTGTGCCGCTGCGAGCCGGCGGTGCTCTTCTTCCGAGAGGTGAGGCGCTTCCACCCGCAACGGGACCCCGTAGGTCGTGACGATGACGCGAACCGACGAATGCAGCGTGCGATTTTCCAGTGCGCGTCGAAGCGGCATGACGACGAGATCCTCGTATTCCTGACGAGAAATGGTGTCACGAAACGGCAGGGCGAGCGGAATAATGTGCTCTGACGGAATATTGCGCTGGGCCGCATAGTGCCGAGCCACAGCGAGACTGTCGGCATTGGTGGCGTTTGCAAGAATGGCGACATGTTGTGGTCGGAGTTCGGCTGGTGCGATCGAGGGCTGACCGACCATCGCCAGCAGGCAGGCAAGCGTAAGACAACGAGACGACGAAGTCATGGATGGGAGACTCTACCGCAAATAAGCTCCCAAACAAAAGCATGGCGAATGATGCGAGTGAAAATACTTGGGGGACTGGGCTGCCATCGGCGTAGGTCACGACGTGTCAAAAGTCTGGTCGGGCGATAGCTGACGACTCTGAAGATACCAAGGTTCTGACCTTGCCATGAGGCCGGTGGTGTTTGCCGCAGTTCGGTCGAGATGTTTGTGCGCGCATACGATTCCAGACGATCACGTGATCGATGATCTCCCCGCAGCTGATACAGCGCCATGCGTACGCACCGTCCCGTCCACTGTTGCTTGCTTCGATACCCAGATCGATGGGACACATCAGGCCGCGACACCGGTGGCAATTCATTAAAGAGAGGCTCCTGTTGACATGACGACATCCTGGTGCGAGACCTGCTGCTCCGCTCTCGATCCCGGTGTCGACAGCGAGCGCTCACACAGTTCATGCATGGAACCGTAATAGACCGGGTGGTGAGGCGCTATCGATGGATGAGTGCACCTTCTCAAGGTGCTCATGGCATCGGCAGCCATTGGCGAAATTAAGAGACGATGGGCCTTTGCCGCCGAGCAAAGCCGATTGATCTCGCCCCGCGACCGAACAGCCTGGTCGCGATGGGGAGGGGGACGGGAGATGCCGTGATGGTGTTCCCGCTGACGAGAAAGGACACGTCGCTGCCGCTCAGTGCCATGCGGGTATCCGTACCACGAGAAGCTGCCGATGGGCCGTTCCGCCGGCGCAGCAGCCGTGAAAATAGGACGCGGCAGATCATCAGTCTTCTCTTTGGTAATACGTGGCGACAATGGAATCCATGATGGATGCCATTTTTACCAAGAAAATGGCGAGGTGATCTACTCATTGATGCCTATCTCTGCACTGGTTGATACAGAATCGGGTGGGCAGATGCCTGGGCGATCACGATCTGTGTGTGAGGAGAAGAGTCGTCGCCGGCACCAGTCGATGCGGGGTGGCGAAAACAGGAAATCATGGCGTACAACCCCCTTTCGGTGCGACCGGAATAAGCGAGAGAGCAGCGCACTTCATGGTAAGGCGT
>WBZU01001759.1_pt1 | contig 11935 bp, 16 predicted proteins | sample 5204311 | NCBI WGS metagenome assembly WBZU01 (sample SAMN12344359, study PRJNA552823) | activated sludge metagenome | biome: Activated sludge suspended growth; feature: Nitrification reactor; material: Wastewater; isolation source: activated sludge from nitrification reactor of wastewater... | reverse complement strand
CGCAAGCATCATGGCTTGGTTTATCGCTATCAAACACTGATTGATCTGTGGTATGTATTGGGACTTGGTGCGAGCCAGCTCTTGCAAAGCTTCACAGGCGCCTAAGTACCGAAAGGGTAACACTAAAGATTTTTTTATAAGCCCCTCATCGGTAAGCATCCTACATGCATCAGTGACCGATTCAGGAGATTGCTCAATAATGTTTCTAAGGTTTCTCAGTAATGCAAAGTAACCAAGTCTTCTCGTCTGTAATAACTCTTTCCACGCTTTATCTTTCAGGTCATCTACCTGCTCTTCAGTCTCGGCTTCTCCTGCCTTTGAGAGTTTCGATTCCCATGTATGGGTTGATTTGAGTTCACCCTTCATGAGGTCTTTGTACAACAGAGCCTGTTCTTCATTTTGTGGCTTGGGGTGTACCAGGTTAAAGATATCTACCAACTTAACATCAGAATTGCTGCCTTTGTATTTGGCTAACTGATATCTATCAAACTTCTGTAATGCAAGAGCTATTCCCTTACGCATCACTCCCGGTAATCCTACCTTTTCATGGTGCGGGGCGTTCTGCATCCAGAATGCGACCATCTCAAGCATATCGTCAGGACGGCGTATGATAATCGCTAATGCTCTTTTTCCCCATTCATGACCCTTGAGGTAAGGCACTAAAAACACTCCGCCTGCGTGCGTAATTGATCGCATTCCAAATTCGTTTCTGGCGTAGATTAATGCTTGGGCGATAAACTTCTTGTCAGGAATCTGATCTATAAGCTGTTTTAATCTTTCCAGTTGTGTTGAGGCTTTACGATAGTATTGATCCTCAACGAACGAAGTAAGTACTAATGATATTAGTTCAAGTTCTGGTGACTGGATATGGGCAATTCCCCCTGCAAGATTGGTAGTAAGACTGGTGGTTTGGGACTTCTTTCTAAATTTCATAGGCTTCCTTTATGGTAATGGGTGCTAGCATAGCCTTTTTTATGAAACAGTTGAACCTAAAACCAAGTTATGACTAACCTGACGCAGATAATTAATCTTTCTTAAACAAGAGAGAGCCTGCGATGCCATTTTACCCTGCTTTAGCTCCTGAGTTTTTAGATGAAAAATACCGTGAGATTGCACTCCGGTATAACCAGTTTTATAACGATGCATTTACCATAGGTGCAGCTTATTGGTCTGATGCTGAATTAGATACACGCTTTTGGGCGGGTGATCAGAACTTATGGAACGACTATTATGGCGGAAATCTCCCCGCAGGCAGAAGACGTGGTTTTTATTTTAACCACATCAAACCACAAATTAACGTAGTAACCGGTTGGCAAAGACGTAACCGAAAATCAACGATCGCTATTCCTGTAGAGAATGCTGACCAAGTAACCGCGGATCAGTATACAAAACTCCTCATGCATAACGATCGTGATGATAACGTCCTTGAGACCATCTCTGAAGCATTCCTCCAAGGTGCCTGTATTACGGGGATGTCTTTATTGGTTAGTTACCTCGACTACCGAAAAGACCCCGTATCAGGCGACTTAAAAACTGCGCATTATGCATACAACTCTTTTTTGATGGACCCCTATTGCCGTAAATGGTCTGATCTGTCTGATTGCTCCGGCATCGTATTACGTAACTGTATCACCAAGCGTGAAGCGGTGAGCCTGTTACCACAATTCACTGAAGAAGTGATGAACATGTGCCAACAACCGGGCACCCATGACGGGAAGTTTATCAATATGCCCGAGAACTATAACTATGCCATGCGTAATCTCATCAATTACGACCAATTCTTTTACCGTGACTACCGTCAAGCGCGTCTTTTGCTGGATAAAAACACTGGCGAAGTAAACGAATGGAAAGGTGGCCCGGACGAAGAGTTACTCAAAGAATATCTCAGACAATACCCTGAAATAAAAGTTATTGAATCTGAAGTACCCACGGTACGCACCGCTGTGATCCTCAACGGCAAAGTCATGATGGATGGCCCTAATGACCTAGGCATAGATCGGTATCCAATGGTTCCGGTCATAGGCTACTATGATCCGCAATTGCCGTACTATCCGTGGCGCGTACAAGGGATTGTTCGTGGCCTTCGAGATGCGCAATATTTGTTTAACCGACAAAAGATTATTCAACTGGATATCCTCGAATCACAAATCAATTCAGGATGGGTCTATAAACCAGGATCATTGATTAACCCGCTTGATGTGTTCACGCTTTCCGGTCAGGGCAAAGGCCTTGCGCTTAAGCAGGAAGCAAACATGACTGATGTGCAACGAATTGAGCCACCAGCAATACCACCAACGACCATACAGATTACCGAGAGCCTTGGCCAAGAAATCATGAAAGCATCAGGAATCAACGAGGAACTTATGGGTTCAGCCGTTGATGAGAAGGCAGGGGTATTGGCTATGCTTCGACAAGGGGCCGGGCTAACCTCGTTGCAGATACTTTTTGATCAGCTTGATACCTCTCAAAAAGAACTGGGCAAAATTCGCATGGATATCATGACGACCAATTATGTACCGGCAAAGATTAAAAAGATTCTTGAAGGTGAAGAACCTTCGCCACAATTCTATTCAAAGGCATTTGGTAAATATCATTGTGTTATTGAAGAAGGCCTGAACACCGCAACACAAAAACAGATGCAATTTGCGCAGATGTTACAGCTTAAAGAATATGGGGTACCGATTACCGATCAAGACTTGCTTGAAGCAGCAACCATTCAGAATAAGCAAAAGATCGTTGAGAACGCGGTTAAAAATTCACAAGCTATGCAGCAAATGCAAGTCAAACAAGAACAGTTACAGATGGCTGATATACAAAGCAGAATCCAGCTTAACAATGCACGCGCTACGGCAGATGAAGGCCTTGGCCTTGAGCGTCTGTCACGCATTGAAGAGAATAAGGCCCTTGCTGACGAACGCAGAGCGCAGGCAATGAAGGATGAAGATTCAGCATTGCTAGAAAAAGTGAAAGCCCTGAAAGAATTAGAACAATTAGATATCACCCACTTGAAGGAGTATATCGGCTTGGCTATGCAGCTTAAGCAGATGAACACCGTACAAGCGGAAGCAAAAAATACCTCATCACGTCAACAAGGTGTTGGCGGAAGTTAGAGGCATGTACCTTGCAGCCCTTCGAAGCTTTATGCGTAGAAGGGGACTGTAGTAACTTAAAGGAGTGTCAAAATGGCACGACATCACAAATCAAAAAAGAACGGCATGATGGGCGAATATGCGGGCATGGAATCCCGTGATCGTAATCAATACCGCTCCGGTGAATACGTAAACGAATCTTCAAACGGCTATGCCGATATGCCACAGCATGTTGAGTATAAGCGTTATTCACCAACCCCTTTTGGACTAGACAAGTACCTTGATGACGGTATTGGCGGAATTGATTCGCAAGTATCTCATGACCGTGCAATGGTTAAAAAAGGCCTACAGACACGCAAATCTGTGTAAGGAATACTACAATGGCGAAGAAAAGAATGTACTCGGCAGAGCACCCATTTCCTTCGCCTTCTCGTCCTAACAACGATTGGGCGTATGAAGGCGGAATGGTTCCTGAGAACCCACGGGAATTCGGTTCTGCTCCACAAAAAGAACAGCTATCTCGATTCCCGCATCACCCGTTTGGGGTAGCAGGACTGGGAGCAGCTCTGTATGACGGAAAGTCAGGCATGGATAGACACGTATCGTATATCGTACCAACCGGTAAGAATAACCTGTTTGAGGACTGATATGCCTTACATGCCACGACCTGACAAGAAAGCAGAACGTATTGCGTGGAAAGTACTGGGAAAGCCTGAAAACTTGGCTGCCAAGGAAACTCCACGACAGAAGAAAATAAATGCCCGTATAGATTATCAGATAGCAGTTGATGGGAGATAACCATGAAACATTGCAATAAATGTAAAAAGATGATGCCTAAAAGCCACGTCTGCAAGTAAGGATACTCATGAAGATGAAAAAGAAAGTAATCTCACACCTCAAGCAAGACCAGAAAATGTTCAAGCATGAGGCGCATGAGGACAAAGAGTTGGTCAAAGAACTCAAGAAAAAAGTAAAAAAGAAGAAATGATCCTTACTGCCTGCTTTATGCGGTTTAAGACAGCCGTCACTGCATAAAGCAGGCGCAACAAAAGAGAGAGATGGAAGAGATCAAATCAACGCAGCCTACCTTTGGGCAACAGTACCTGGAAGGCATTAAAAAAGATTCAGGCATAGCACCCGTACAAGAGATGCGGGATGGTGTACTTAACGAATGGGATCAAAACATTTTTGAGTTGATCCACAAAACACGCCAGATACTCAAAACAGAACGGTTTTATGTCTGTGTTACGACCAAAAGAGAGTACTTGGCTCCCAATGCCATCAGAAACTATTTTGAATCGAAACATGCATGCCCGACACCGCAGTTTGAGCAGGTAGTCTATCGCATTAAAGAAAACAGCAATGATTGGCAGCTTATGTGGGTAATACCCAATAAAGAGGCATGCCAATATCTGATCTTTCATAGGCATAGAATACCGCCTGAGGAGCATGCGTTATTGGGATATGTGCTTGAATTTGTGCAAGGAAAATTAGATGTACGTGCCCAGAAAGAGAATGGGGAAATAGTACAGAAGCTCGATACATAAGGAGATATTAATGTACGACAATGAAAATTCACCATTGGGAGAGACTATTTATGAAGACATCCCTCAAACTCCAGTCCAACCAGAACCTGAGCAAGCCCCCGAAGTCGCCCAAGCGGCACCCGTGGAGGGAGTGGAACCAGAAGTTCGAAAACCCACGAACACCGAACAAGAACGGAGAAAGTTCACCGAAGAGCAACAGCAACGAAACTTCGCAGAACTCCGTAGACAGCAAGAGCTAAAAGACCGTGAACTTGATCTGATGCGCAGAGAGATTGAGCAACTGCGACAGAATGCCTATCGCCCTGCTCAAGCACCCAAGGATGATCTTGGTATCGCCAAAGATGCTTTTGCGGAAGTACAGCACGTTGAACGTATTGTAGAGGCACGGCTCAAGGAACAAGAAGAGCGGTATCGCAAACAACTAGAAGCGCAACGACAACAGGAGGCAGAACGTGCTCTTAATCTGCAATATAAAGACCTGTATCAAGTGCTTACCCAAGATAATCTCCGCCGTCTTGAGATAGAAGAACCTGAAATAGCCGCAAGTATCGCCGCTAATCCCGATACTTACTCTGCCAAGGTAGCTGCGTATAAGCAGATAAAAAAGCTTGGCATTGTTGAAGATAATTATAATAATCTACGGGTACAGGAACGCCTGACCCAAAATGCGCAGCGTCCGAAGGCTCCTCAGGCATTGGCTCCACGTCAAGGATCGCAGGCCCTCGCAGCAGCACCGGTAGCACCGGGATTTGCTGAGACGATCACTGATGATATGGCAGCACGGTACCGAAAAGAGATGGAAGACGCTATCTCTCGAATGTAACTAAGGCTTCATTACTTCATACACAATCCTTTATGAACCCCTCATAACTTTTACGTTATAAGGGGTTTTTTGTTGAATCTAAAATTGTCTTGTGGCTATACTGCCCCTAATGGCTGACTCGCCGCTCGCCACGGAAGACATTCCCCTATCGGGCTGAATTGGGATTCGCCCACCCACGACTGATCTGAGACTCGTCATCTCGAACATGCTGATACATCGTTTTTTATCCTTTTAAGGAGATATTGTTATGGCTGGTATTACTACCACATCAACACTAACACCTCCGGTACAGCAGTCGTTTGACTATCGTCTGTTGTCCGTTAAAGTTCCTAATATGATCCATACCCTCCCCGCGATGCGCAAAAAGATGCCGGCACATGGTGGCGACACTTTAAGACTTCGTCGCTATAATCCACTTGATACCGCAATGGTACCATTGGGTAATACCGGGATTACACCACCACCACAACAACTTACTGCGTTAAACATTGACGCTAAAATAAGCTGGTATGGTACCTACGTAATTCTGAATGAACAGGTAGTTTTACAGGCCCAAGACCCTAAAATGAATGGGGTCTCTAAATTTTCTCTGATTGACTTGGAAACCGAAGTGGCAGTTAGCTAACCGGTGACAGGGCCGAAGGATTTTTAAGAGGATGACCATGGAAACGAGTATTAAGAGAACGCATCTGAACCATAAGTTTGTGACGGATATCGTAGACCTCTGCGGGCAATCTTTGAGAGCCAATATTTGCAGAAGTCTTTCTATATTCCATCATAACTTCACAATGCTTTTTCTTAATAGTGAAATACGGGTACAGCAATGGAAGAAAGTGATCGAGCATTTCTCCACGGATAATCCATCCGTAGGTAGGACGTTCAAATTTTCTTTTACTTGTATATCTATGTCTCGACTCGGTTTTTCCACCAAAATGTTGTTCAAGCCATTCAATCAAAACAAGATCACAAGAACTTACTTTCAACAGAGAATGCCATTGGTAGCCGTTGCCCCATTTGCCATGTTTGACAAGGCCAATGTAAAAGCAACCTTCTCCATCAATAATTCCTGCAAGGTAAGCCAATTGTTCTGGTGTTTGATTGGTGCGATAAATAACTTTTTGTGCCATGTGTATCCTTTCGTTAACTATAATATAGTAATTAATGAAAAAGTCCACGGTGAACGACTAAGTGAGAAAACTTCTAGCAATAGAAGATGCGATAGTCTGCCCACGATTCGATAAGATCGTGAGGAGAATCCGAAGAGGTTCTCCCGCTGGATTTATCAACTGAGTAGCGGGAGTTAACGGCCAAAATCCAAGTGAGATCACCAGACCTGATATTGATAACGTGATTCAAACCCTTACGTCTAACGATGCATGGACTATTGAAACACTTCAGGATGGATCGTTAAAATTCGGTTCTGCTCCAATTCGTGATGCCTACATAGCTCTTGGTTCAACCAAGCTTATTGGGCAATTGGATAACGTAAACGGGTTTACTCCTAAGACTGCGTATCCTAACCAAACCACCGTGTCTTCATCAGAGTACGGGGCCGTTTCGAGCCTCAGATTCTACCTCAGTTCAATTGGCAGCTTTACCGCTAACGCGTCTAATACAGGCCAAAACGTATACAACATCTTCTGTGTTGGTATGGAAGCGTATGCAGTTATTGAGCAAGATCGTGCCAGTGCAGCGTTCATCTATCGACCACCTATCTATGATGGCCCTCTTGCGCTTAATGCTTCTGTCGGCTTTAAAACGGCACTTGTGCCACGTATTACCAATGACCAATGGATTCAAAATCTCCGTTGCACATTAGCTTAAAGGAGCATGTATGGATAACACTATCATAACTCAAGGTTCGTTCATCTCTACCGGACAAGCGGCATTCCTGCCAATCCGTTCTGATATTGATTGGATGGAAGTCTACAACTATACCGAATCTAACGCTCTTTCAGGGGCAGCAACCGGGGTACATGGAGTACGCTACTACTGGCAACGTGGCCTTGCGGCTAACAATGCCTTTGTCACCATGCGTAATGCTGGTGGTACGGCTGACTTCAATACAACCGCTGCGGCATTGCAAGTTGGTGGATTCACCCTCATCGATTCCTCAATCCAGCTTCCGGGGCCAAGCGTTGCCTACTCAGCAGGTACCAACGCAGCACCTCCGGTGATTACCGCAGGCGCATCAGATGTTGCCCTACTCAATACCGGTTCTATTGTTCGTGTCACCAGCTCTGCAACTGCGTTTAACGCATCAGGTCTTGATTACAGCGTAGAAGTATTAAGTGGTACAACATTCAGCCTTCGTAACATGATTGCTCCAGGGGCTATCTTTGGTGCGGGTACTTATCGTTTGATTGCGTTTGACCCAATCTTCTACCCACGCAACCGTGTGATTTGTAACATGAGCGCGGCAAGCCAATGCGTGATTGCTACTACCGTGGATCATGGTTTCCAAGTTGGTGATCAGGTTCGCTTAAACATCCCTGCAGGCTTTGGTAACTATAGCAACCTCAACGGCCAACAAGCGGTTGTTGTTGCAGTTACTGCGGCAAGTGCGGGTAACCCAAACACCTTCACCGTAAACGTGGATACAACCGGCTTTGGTTCATTTGCATGGCCTGCGGTCGCGGCAGTTCCATTCACTCCTGCGCAAGTAGAAGTGATTGGTGGCTACACCGATTCTACCATCGTAACCGTACCGGCATACCCAATCACCAACCCCAACAATGTGATGGATGCAACGGTAAACAAAGCGTTTATCGGTATGCGTCTTGCGGCGGGAATTACTTCTCCGGCAGGAACGGTAGGTCAAACGATCTATTGGAAAGCAGGAAAATCATTTAGCACCAGTATTCAACCATTGGTATTAGCTGATCTGTAATAATTATGGGGGCCTTGTGCCCCCTTCATAACAAGGAGATATATGAACGATACAAATACCACTACACACACTAACAACCTCGTAGAACCAATCAAAACTGCCCCTAAAAAGAAGGCAGCACCAGCGAAGCCCGAAGCCCCAACCATCATCAAAGACTTGAACCAAGACATGCCTAAGCCGCTTACGTACCAAGAGATGCGTCAGCAGAAGGCAGAAGAAGCTCGCATGAGACTTCGTCGGGAATGGGAAGTAGAGAGCCAGATGGTAACCGGTGTTTTTCGAGACCTTGAAGTAGGAGCTGGTGGCAACTTGAGATTCTCCGCCCGTAAATATCCATGGGATCAGATTGAGAGTTATAACTTTGTAGATGGACAGACCTATACCGTTCCTTTGTGGGTAGCAAAACACCTCAACGAAGGATGTAAGTTCCCTGTCTATAAACACAACATCGATCCTAACGCCAAGGAAGGCGAAAAGGTATCTCAGCATGTTGGGCAATGGAACCATCGATTTGCGTTCGTCTCAAGCGATTTTATGGGGCTTGCAAAAGTAGACAGACCATCAGTGATTATGGTGGGTAACCAGTAAGGAGTACCATGGCAGACTTCCCAATACCGTATCCGATTTTTCAACCGGCTATCCGTGAGATTGCGGGACTGTCGGCCGTGTACTACCAAAACATTTTACTGCTTCAGGTGACGACAACACAGAATCACCTGTACAAAGATGGATTAGTTGTGCGCCTAGTCATACCACTTGAGTATGGCGCACAACAATTTAACCAAGCAAAGGGAAATATAGCCGTCGATTCTCCTACTACGTTCATCATGCAGTTTAATGAGATTCAGTTTGATCCTTTTGTGGTTCCCCTCGAACCTCTACAGGCTCCGTTGGTGATACCTATTGCAGAAGATGTAAACCTCTTGAATTCAGCGGTACAAAACGTTTTACCCTAAAGGACAGTTATGGCATACGCCACACTCCAAAATATACGACAGATGGTAAGATTTCTTACCAAGTCACCCTCTCAGGCATTGCTGACTGATGCCACAATTGACCAATGGGTGAATGTGTTTCTCCTGTATGATTTTCCTGAGCATCTGAGGCTCTTTGAGTTACACAGTACCTTCACCTGGTACTGCCAACCCAATATCGATACCTATTTAACTGATAAGACTATACCCGCTAATGATCCATTATATGACTTTCAAAACCGGTATATTACCGTCAATCCTCCTATCTATGTAGCAGGATACCAGGCAAGTTATAGCCAATCACGTGAAGAATTTTACCGTATGTGGCCACAGGTTGACTCGATTACCCAAGTCAGTGCGGGCAATGCCGCAACCACCTTTTATAGTGGTACGGTCACGGCAGGATCAAATCCAGGATCACCCGGAGCACCTATCTTACGCAACTATGTCCTGTTCTCTTCAGTTGATGTAAACGGCATGGGATTGCAAAAGATAGACCAGCCAATACTTGATAGCCTTACCGGGCAACAGACTAACTATGGCAGATTGATTGTCCCAACCAGTGTCACACCACCACCGTTAGTACTTACGGCTCCGTACACGAGTGACCCTAACTTCCCCGCAACTGACTTCATCAACTATCTGACCACTGAGTATGCGATTAGCTTCTCGTCAGCACCGGCGATGGGAGTGCCGATTAACGCACAGGTATACCAATACGTACCATCACGACCATTATCGTTGTTATGGTACGACAATAAATTTGTGGTACGGCCTGTTCCTAATCAACCGTATCAGATCAACATGGAGGTCTATAAACGTCCAACAGAGTTGATTGTCAGCACACAAGAACCGACCATGGAGCAGCACTGGCAGTATATCGCCTATGGCGCTGCCCGAAAGATACTGCAATTACGATTTGATTATGACTCGGTACAGCTTATTGAACCTGAGTTCCGTAAGCAGCAAGAATTAGTGTTAAACAGAACCGTTGTACAAAATACTACCCAACGAGTGGCTACTATCTATTCGCAACAGTCTGATCTGGGTGCGGGATGGGGTAACTGGAACGGGTTTGGCCAATCAGGAATTTAAGGAGATATAATGCCAGCATATAATGATACCCCGCTTGCCACGCAGCAGATAAACCAGACACAGCCACTGATTAGAACAAATTTTACTAATCTTTCTGATGCTTTTTCGGTGAATCACGTCGCAATCACGGCACCATTAGACTTTGGAAAGCACAAATTTTTACAGATGCCCATCCAGGCAGCAGCCCCCGTAACATCAGCAACTGAACTAGCCTTGTATACCAAAGCAGTAGCAGGAAATCCTCAATTATTCTTGAGAAGACAGAGCAATGGCGTTGAAGTTGATCTTACCTCATCAACAACAACCGCTAATTTCGGAGAAACTACTTTACCTTCAGGGATCATCATAAAATGGGGCAGAACTAATGGAGGGACTCTCAATGGCAATGCTTGGAATACCATTATGTTTCCTACTCCATTTCCTAATAATTGTTTCAATGTTTCGGTAACTTCTAAGACCGTAAATCCTAATCCGGATACTTCGCAGACAACATCTTTGATGATAATCAGCCCTGATTATACCACTGCTCAATTTAGTGTTTTTAATAGACGTACGGATATTGGATTAGGTATACCTACCGATTGTTGCTGGTTTGCGATAGGGAACTGATATGGCATTAGACAGATTCTTAATAGCTCCCCTTGAAGGTGGTTTGCAGACTGACCTTCGGCCTTGGCTTATTGCCGATGATGCGTATCAGCAATTGAACAACGCCTATATATATCGTGGAAGAATCAGAAAGAGATTTGGCTCTCGATATATGACCCCGCAAATTGCTCCAACCCAAAACATGCAGCAGTATGCTTCTCGCTTGCGGGCATATCTGGGGATTACTGATCCAGGTACCGGTATTGCGACCGGGACATTGGCTACACAATTAGCTGATACAACCTTTACCGCCACTATTGCCATAGGACAACAGTTTTCTATTGGGACACAGGTATTTACTATCGTCAGTGATGCAGCAGGGCCACAGGATATGTTGGGCGTTGATGTTTTTACGGGGCTTGAAGTACCCGGGGCAACGTTTGATTTTGCCACAGGAGTTTATACTATTCAGACCTCACCCTTGGAGTTAGGAACCACGGTATTTTTCTATCCGGGGCTTCCGGTCATGGGATTGCCCACCTGGCAGACTGACACGATCAATAATGAACCGACGATTGCCTTTGATACCAAATATGCCTACCAATACACTACCACAGGATGGCTTCGGCTTAATTTAGAAACCGCACCTGGTGATTCAGTATGGAATGGCTCTAATAGTCAGTTCTTTTGGGCATATACCTATCAAGGCCCCGATTTGGCAGAAAACTTTCTTTTTGTGACTAACTTTAATAACAATGAACCTAATTTCATGCGGTATTTAGATGGTAGTTTCACCTGGAATAGCTTTGCTCCTATTTATGCAACCCCTGACGGTACTGCTATCGATGGGCAGATCACTTCTGCCAGAATCATAGTGGGATTTCATGACCACTTAGTGCTGCTTAATACGTGGGAAAATGACAACGTCT
>WBZU01002736.1_pt1 | contig 11936 bp, 10 predicted proteins | sample 5204311 | NCBI WGS metagenome assembly WBZU01 (sample SAMN12344359, study PRJNA552823) | activated sludge metagenome | biome: Activated sludge suspended growth; feature: Nitrification reactor; material: Wastewater; isolation source: activated sludge from nitrification reactor of wastewater... | reverse complement strand
TGCCAGCGGAGATCTACGGCCAGCCTAGCGAGTAGCATGATCGGAACGGAATGTTTACCCAGTCCCTTTTTCACTCGCTCTGGAGCCTGGTGTTGTTCAACGGATCCTACAGCGAGAGCGTAGTAGCCGATCACGGTTTCGTCGGCCAACCCCACATAGGTTTGCGATCCTCCGCTCTGCTGGTTCTGTAGGGCGTACTTCTGGAGGAAGAGATTGAGCGCTTCCTGTCCACAGTCGAATGCTTCAACCGCGTGATGCTGGTGAAGTTTCTCGATACGTCTATTCAACGTTTTGCTTTAGTGCTTGGTGCAGGGGATGCATCGAAGAAGCCAGGCTCCGTCAAGAGATGCTGCATCTGAGTGAGGGGGCGAGTGGGGGCATCAAGCGCAGCCAAGAATTCAGTCCATTTCGCTTTACTCAACTGGAACACTCGGCGATCCGCCAATGCTTCATCTGCACGAGCCAATGCACTTTCAAGGACAAACGCGCTCACTGTGCAATTAGAAACGGAGGCGGCAGCTTCCAGCGTACGCTTGGCTGAGGAGCTGACCCGAAGGTCTAGTTTTTCAGTACGGAGTGCACGGACTGCCATAGGACACCTCTCGATACTGTTCAAGCTAACTCAATAAATGTGACGTGTCAAGACAATGTGATGACAGTTCTGCCATGTCACTCTCGACCAATCTTTTAAAAAGCTAAAGCTTCTTCATCTCTGTCGGGAAGGGCGATCTTGTTGGGTGGCGATTCATCAAGCTCGATGGTCAGGCCTTTTCTCCTACATTTTCTTCCATAAGATTGAGCGTGGATTTGCGTTTTGGAGACTTCGCTCGATGCATGGAGCCTTCTTGTTCGGGCGATGACTGCGCATCTTTGCAACTAACCTAGTTGAGCTTGAGAATGCGCTCGAGAAGCTACGGCACTTTGTGCACCAATTGCGGAGCGATGGGGGAAGTGAAGAGCGAATTGAGCTTGAATGGGGGCTCTGGGAGGGAAGTAATGGTCGGCTATGAGAGCCTATGGCACCAGTTTACAGAGGATGGTTTTGGACAACCTTTTGGACAACCATTAGGGCGAAATGGGCTGAAAAATGCTGAAATCGTGGGATTTGGAGGGGGCCGGATGAAGCCGAATTTCTTGAATATTTTGAATGGGATATGGTGCCGAGGGACAGAATCGAACTGTCGACACCAGCCTTTTCAGGGCTGTGCTCTACCAACTGAGCTACCTCGGCATTTGAGCAGGATGTTGAGGGGAAGATTTGTCTACAGGATCACCGAGTAAAAATCAACTGTTCATATTCGGCGTGGCGGAGAGGGCGGGATTTGAACCCGCGACAAGGCTTTTGGCCCTGTGACGGTTTAGCAAACCGTTGCCTTCGGCCACTCGGCCACCTCTCCGCATTCCCGTATCCAAGGCCTTGTATGCGTTGTGTGAGCTGAAGATTCTCGAATCTGGGCCCCCTTCCTCCGAAGAAGAAGGGGGATCATACCCCAGAGCATGGAGCGCACTCAAGTGATTCCCGCGAATGATTTTCGTCAAACAGCGATTTGTTGCTCCGGGCGGGGTGAGCGGGGCGAGTGGACCGTTCCTGCAACTAACGTTTTCCAAACTCTTTTAGAATGTCGGCGAAGGTGGTGTGCCATTGAGCCAGGAATCCCTGGTGGCGCTTGTACTGAGTTGTATGAATGAGTCGTGTATGCGCCATATTTCTTGAGGAGAGAGGGCTCGCAGGATTTACCAGGGAACGTGGAAGTCCCAGGGATGGAGGGTCGACATCGGCTGACCGAATGACGCCGCTGGTCAGCAGCATACGTAGGGCGTGCGATTTTTGATGGGTGCGGGAGCGCGGACTCTTGTGAGAGCTTGCCATAGGTCCTCGCGGAATGGCCGGTGGTTGATACGGCAACGGCTATGTTTCTACATCCAGAGAATGCGGCCAAGCTCTTCGTCGAGTTCCTTGGCACGATGGCACTGACTGCAGCGTGCGAAGAGGCCGTCATTGCCGGGTGAGTGCTGAGACCGGAGGACCAACTGATACTTTTGGCCTCCGCAGAAGGGGCAGGCTTTCCCGTGGAGTTCTCGGCGGACCGATCCGATTCTTCCTACCTGTTTGTGCATGGAGCCTCCTGTAATGCCGGCGAATGGACTGCAGCGATATTTGCGGGGAGATGGGAACTGTTCCGCAGAGAATCGCGCATGCTCAACAATACCGAGCAAGTAGGAGGCTGAGAATACCGTGGAGGAGGGGACGAGGAGCAAACGAAGGAGGGGTGGATACGATGAGCTAGATGCTGGTAGTCACAAAAGCATTGTTTGTCAGCTAGATATAATCGTTAGTCGATGCTTTGCTTTATGTGTTGAATTATGCCGAATCTCAGGAATCTATGACGCGGGATGAAGTTTGGGGGTGAAGGCAGATCTCGCCAGGAGGATGTCGAGACCTCTTGCCGCCCTGGGTGGGCACAACCAAAGCAGACACCTTCACCCTCTGTCAGTCAACCATGTGACCGGCGGTACTCGCAAGTGCGTAGTTATTCTCAGGCTCTCCGGTCTGTGGTCTGGGAAACTCAGCGGTCGCGTTCGCGCAGATAATCGGCATGCATTGCAAGGAGGCAGGTTGGGAAGTGGGAATCGGGAAGTGGGGATACGCAGGATTGTATGGCGGAGGGGGCGAGATTTGAACTCGCGGATAGGTTACCCCATCTCCGGTTTTCAAGACCGGCACGTTCGGCCACTCCGTCACCCCTCCACATCAGGCCGGTAACTTTCACGCGGATCGTTCGATTTTTTGGATTCCTCCCATATAGGGCTGCAGCACAGTGGGGATGGCAATCGAGCCGTCTGGCTGTTGGTAGTTTTCGAGAATCGCCACCAGGGTTCTCCCGACCGCCAGCCCGGATCCGTTTAACGTGTGCACAAACTCGGGTTTCGCATCTTTTTTCCCCGCCTTTGGCCGGCAGCGGATATTGGCGCGGCGCGCCTGGAACGCCTCAAAGTTACTACAGGACGAGATTTCGCGAAAGGTCTGCTGTGAAGGCAGCCAGACTTCGATGTCGTACGTTTTGGCCGCGGAGAATCCCATGTCGCCGGTGCACAGCGTGATCACACGATAGTGGAGGTTCAATCCCTGCAAAATGGCTTCGGCATGGGATGTCAATCGCTCCAGTTCCTCATACGACTGTTCAGGTTTTGCGAAGGCAACCAGTTCGACCTTATTGAACTGATGGAGTCGAATGAGCCCTCGCGTATCCTTGCCGTAAGAACCAGCCTCACGCCGAAAGCAGGGCGTATACGCGGTGTAGCGAATCGGCAGCGCGTCCTCGGACAGAGTTTCTTCTCGATGTAAATTGGTCAGGGGCACCTCTGCCGTGGGGATCAAGAAGAGCTCTTCCTCGCGCATTTGAAACAGGTCTTCCTCGAATTTCGGCAACTGTCCGGTCCCCGTCATGGCGGCGCGATTGACGAGCAGCGGAGGCAGGACTTCGCGATAGCCATGTTGGCCCGTATGCCGATCGACCATATAGTTGATCAGTGCCCGTTCGAGCCGCGCTCCGAGGCCGGTCAGCACCGCAAAGCGTGCCTTTGCCATCCGCACGGCGCGGTCAAAATCCAAAATCCCGAGCGCTTCTCCCAGATCCCAATGCGATTGGGCCGGACCGGAGAGGACGGGAGGCGAACCCCACCGGCGTACTTCCACATTCTGATCGGCATTCTGTCCTGCCGGTACGGAATCGTGCGGAAGGTTCGGGATACGCAGCGCAATGTGGGACAACTGTTCTTCGATCGCGCGAAGCTGGTCGTCTTGCCCTTTGATGGTGTCGCCCAGTGCTTTCATCGCCGCCATAGCGGCATCGGCGGATTGTTTTTCGCGTTTCAGGCGCGCGACCTCATCCGAGCCTTTTTTCAGCTGATGACGAAGATCTTCCACCTGGATCATCCGGGCGCGACGTTCTTCGGTCAGTTTGCGCAAATCTTCCCACGCGACATCTTTGCCACGCGGGCCGAGCCGCTCTCGAACTTCGTCCAAATTGTCTCGCAAGACGCGCAGATCGTACATACAGACTCCCGGTGAAGCGGCGAGAAATCTAACATCGCATGTTTCTGTAGTCAATGAACGGAGGGGCATGGCAAGCGGCGCCGTCGAGATGGTGCGCAATTGACAACGCGCGGTGCGCGCGGCACCATGAGCCACATGAAACTCATTTCCAATCCGCCCAATCGATTTGAATCGGCGCAACGTGAACGGCTTGAGCCTGCCGCTCGCGCGCGGGTGGAGTTGTTCGAAGACGAGACTCAACAGATTCTCAGCCGCAATGAGAGTCCGGACCTGCCGTTCCGCTGGAGCGTGAATCCCTATCGCGGCTGTTTCCATGCCTGCGCCTACTGCTATGCACGTCCGTCGCATGAGTATTGGGGGTTTGGCGCAGGGACCGACTTCGAGTCGAAAATCGTGGTGAAGCGCCGCGCGGCCGAGCTGCTCCGCCAAGCCTTCGAGAAACCGTCCTGGAACGGTGAACTGGTGGTGTTTTCCGGCAATACGGATTGTTACCAGCCGATCGAGTCCACGCTTGGTTTGACGCGTGGCTGCCTCGAGGTCTGTGCGGACTATCAGAATCCCGTCGGCGTCATCACGAAAGGGGCCTTGCTGGTTCGAGATGTGGATCTCTTCCAGCGCTTGCGCGATCGCGCGTGGATTCGCGTCTACTTCAGCATTGCGTTTGCCGATGATGAGATGGCGCGCAGGGTGGAGCCCCAGGCACCCAGTATCACCGCGCGGTTCGACGCCATGAGACGCCTGTCCGAAGCCGGTATTCCAACGGGAATTTCCGTGGCGCCGATCATTCCCGGACTGAACGACGAGGCCATTCCAGAATTATTATCGCGAGCCAAGGCGGCGGGCGCGACCACGGCAACGTGGAGTGTGCTGCGCCTGCCGGGCAATGTGGAGCCGGTATTCCTTGAACGCATGCGGGAAGCCTTCCCGGATCGGCTCGCAAAGATCGTTCACCGCATTCAGGAGGTGCGCGGCGGCGCGATGAGCGAGGTGAAGTTTTTCGATCGCCTACAGGGGAGCGGCACCTACTGGCAGTGCCTCGAACAATTGTGGGAAGTAAGCCGGCGACGGGCCGGGTTTGTTCGCGACGACCAGCCAGTGCCGCAGACGTTTCGCCGCCCGACCGCGCAACAATTTTTATTTGATGAGGAGGGAGCGTGATACACAATCCGGGTTTTCTGACACGCGTGAACGCAGCGCGGGCACAGGTACGGGAATGCACCGTGTCCGATGTGAAGGCGAGGTTGGATCGGGCCGAACCGTTTCACTTCGTGGATGTTCGAGAGGATCATGAGTTTGCGGAAGATCACGCCGCGGGAGCCATTCACATTGGCAAGGGAGTCATCGAACGGGACATTGAGACGATGCTTCCCGACAAGACGCAACCGATCATTTTGTATTGCGGGGGCGGGTATCGATCCGTGCTGGCAGCAGAGAGTCTCGGGCAGATGGGGTACACCAACGTCGTTTCCATGGATGGGGGAATCAAGGCCTGGCGCGCGGCCGGCTATCCCATCGAAAAGGATGCTCCTCGATAGCCCATGCCGTTCTCCAGGCGAGAGTTCTTCAACAACGCGGGCTTTGGCCTCATGCTTCTTCCGGCGTTGTTGCGTTCGCCACAGACCATTCTGGGGCATCTCCTCTTCGAGCCGGAAGGTCCCGCCGTTCTGCCCAAACCTATTCCTGCCAACCCCTTCACGCGAAACGGCCGGCCCCTCGTGGCGATTGTGCATGGCCGGGATCCCCAACGAATGTTGCCTCGCGCCATGGAATTACTGGGGGGATTCGACCGATTGGGGGTGCGGGGCAAACGTGTGCTGCTCAAGCCCAATGTCTTGAATGATCAACCGCCGCCGTCGACCACGAATCCAGCGGTGGTCGGGGCCATGGCGGCGATGATCAAGGCCGGCGGGGCGGCCGAGGTGCTGGTGGCGGATGGGTCTGGAATTATCCGGCTTCCGACGTCTGCCAATTTCACGGCCACGGGCATGCGGGCCGCAGCGGAGTCGGCCGGGGCCAGGGTGCTGGCCCTCGAGGATGAACCCTGGGTTCGCATGGAACCGCCTCAGGCGCAGGCTCTCAGGCGGTTCTATGTTTCGCGGCCCGTCTATGACGCAGATCTTGTGATCAACATGCCGGTCATCAAGACGCATCGCTTCGCGGAGTTTTCCTGCAGCCTGAAGAATTTCGTGGGCGTGGTGCATCCGAGAAATCGTCCGTCCGTGACGTTCTGGACCGGCGATTGGCACGAGCGGATTGCCGAGATCAACCTCGCGGTGCATCCGACACTGACCGTGGCCGACGGGACGACGACCATGATTGCGGGTGGCCCGACATCGGGAACACCTTCGCAGACGAATCTGCTCATCTGCAGCGGAGATCGAGTCGCGGTTGACCTCACGGCCATTGCGCTGCTGCGCTCGTTCGGCACCTGGCCGAAGCTGCAGGGCAAGCGAATCGCAGAGCAACGTCAAATCAAACGTGCAGCGGAGCTCGGGCTGGGCGTGGGATCGGGACGGGAGATCGAGTTGATCAGCGATGCGGTAGACGGGGCTCCACCAGCCTTCACGCAGCTGGTGGAGCATATTCGTCAGGAGTTGCTCGCGACGTAGCCGCTACTTATTGGTGCGGTCGAATTCCTTGATCACTTGCTCGGTGAGATCGATCGTATCCTTGTTGAAGATCACGATCTTCACGGTCTGCTCGCTGCCCTTGTCCAGCACCAGCTGGTACCCGCCCTTGTCGGCGACGGCCTGGGTGGCGGTGGCAATTTTCTTCATGTAGTCGTCGACGAGTTCTTTCTGCTTGCCCTGAAGCTCCTGATTAAATTCCTGCGCACGCTTCTGATAATCTTGGATCTTTGTGCGGAAGGATGTTTCCTTCTCTTTCTTTTCGGCATCGGTGAACTTCGACGCCTGTTCTTTGAGCTGCTTTTCGGTATTGCGCAACTCTTCCTCGTCGCGAGACAAGAGCTTCTGGCGCGTGGCTACATACTCCCGCAATCCGTCCAAGGCTCGCTTGCCGGCCTTGCTCTTCTCCAGGACCACCTGGGGATCGATCACCCCCATCTTGAATTCCGCCGCCGGGCTTGTTGAGAACAGGCCGAGGGTCGCTGCGAACAGCACCCCGGCTACCACCACCGACCGGCCTGGTCCTTGCCGCTTGACACCCATCTCGGGACTCCTTTCGCCGAAAAAAAGTCTTGCTACAAACCTTGGGAGAATAGCCGTCCGCCCAGGACCTGTCAAGAAGGAGCGCGGCGACACGCGAACGAATCCGCAGCTATGGTAGACTCTTCACGAACGCCGCACCTCATCGGGTCTTCGACTATGACCACCGACGATATCGGCCCGTACTCGAATTACCGCCTGACCGTCCGCCTCGCGTTGCTGAACAAACCGGGAATTTTCGCCAAAGTGGCCGGGCTTCTCGCCGAAGAGGGCGCCAACCTCGGTGCGGTGGACATTGTCTCGGCCAATGCCGAACGCATGATCCGGGACATCACCTTCGATGTACAGAATGAATCCCACGGGGAACGGGTCCTCGATCGGCTGGAAGCCTTGCCGGAGGTGAACGTGCTCTCCGCCTCCGATCGAATTTTTCTCCTGCACCTCGGGGGAAAAATCAAAGTGCAGAGCAAAGTCCCGGTGACGACGCGGAATGTGCTCTCCATGATCTATACCCCAGGCGTCGGGCGCGTCTGCCAGGCGATTGCGAAAGACCCGTCGAAAGCCTTCGCCTTTACCAGCAAGAGCAACAGTGTGGCCGTCGTCACAGACGGGTCCGCCGTGCTGGGGCTGGGGAACCTGGGCCCTGCGGCAGCGTTGCCGGTGATGGAAGGGAAGGTGATGCTCTTCAAGGAGCTGGCCGGCATCGACGCCTGGCCGATCTGCCTCGGAACACAAGAGCCGGATGAAATCGTCCGCGTCGTGCGCGGCATTGCGCCGGGTTTCGGGGGCATCAATCTCGAAGACATCAGTGCGCCGCGCTGTTTCGAGATCGAACGTGCCTTAAAGCAATCGCTCGACATTCCCGTGATGCATGACGATCAGCACGGCACCGCCGTGGTGCTGCTGGCGGCTCTGACCAATGCGTTAAAGGTTGTGGGAAAACGGATGGAAGATGTTCGTATCGTCGTCAACGGACTGGGCGCGGCCGGGACCGCCTGCTGCCGCATTCTTCTCGCCGCCGGCGCCTGCCACCTGGTCGGCTGCGATAAGGAAGGGATCGTGCTGATGGGAGAGGCGGAGGAGTTGCGTGCGTGCCGTACCGATTTGCAGGCCTGCATCCGCCGTGATCAGCCGCGCGGTACACTTCACGACGCGTTGAAGGGCGCCGACGTGTTCATCGGCCTGTCGGTGGGGAACGTCCTGACGCGAGAGGACTTAGAGCGGATGAATCAAGATCGAATCGTGTTTGCGATGGCCAACCCGGATCCGGAAATCGAGCCGAAGGTTGGTGACGAGGTCTCACGCATTTTCGCCACCGGCCGCTCCGACTTCCCGAATCAAATCAACAACGCGCTGTCCTTTCCCGGAATTTTTCGTGGCGCGCTTGATGTCCAGGCCGGCGAGATCAACGAGTCCATGAAGCTGGCGGCCGCCCAGGCCATCGCCGAATGCGTGCCCGCGGATGCGCTTTCGGAAGACTACATTATCCCGAGCATCTTCGACCGCGAAGTGGTGCCGCGCGTGGCAAAGGCCGTGGCGGCCGCTGCCCGCGCCTCAGGTGTCGCCCGGCGCCGCATCAAAATCGATGACGATCTCCAGTAGTTCTCTGCCCACAAGCCCGCCGTCTTTTTCTTCCCCGTTGGCGTAAGACTAATGATCCAGGTAGAGTACGACGAGTGATCATTGCCCCGGTTTGATGCATCTGCACCACGACTGCTCTCCGGTGAAGTGATCCCAACCAGGACCTCGATGTGACTCCAACCGCCATCCAATTGATCGGGACGACGCTCTTCGCCGTCGCGATTGCACATACCTTCGCCACGTCCTTCTTCGAGCATTTGGCGCACACCCGCCCGAGACATGCTGGGCTGTGGCATCTGTTGGGTGAGGTCGAAGTGGCGTTCGGCTTTTGGGCCTGTATCCTGGTTGCAGCAATGTTCGTCACCGACGGATCGGTCGCCGCGGTCGGTTACCTTGATTCACGCAATTTCACCGAACCCCTGTTCGTGTTCGCGATCATGGTGATCGCCGGCACGAGGCCGATCGTCCAACTGGCCCGGTACGGGGTGACCGTGTTGAGCCATGCGCTTCCGCTGCCTCGCGGAATCAGTCTCTATCTCACCCTCCTGTCTCTCGTGCCCTTGCTGGGCTCTCTGATTACCGAGCCGGCCGCCATGACGTTGGCGGCGCTGTTGCTTCGCGAGGCCTTTTTCCGCGCCGCTCTGTCCAGCACCTTGCGATACGCCACGCTCGGCGTGCTGTTCGTCAACATCTCGATCGGCGGCACACTCACGCCCTTCGCGGCTCCTCCCATCTTGATGGTGGCTGGCACGTGGAACTGGGACTTCGCGTTTATGCTCACCACCTTTGGATGGAAAGCCGCGCTGGCAGTCGTCATCAACGCGGCAGCCGCCGCGGCCATATTTCGTGGGGAACTCAGTCGTGTCTCGCCCGGCATCAGCCAGAATGTTCCTGATCGTGTCCCCCTGTTTCTCACGGTGACCCACGTCCTGTTCCTCGCGATGGTCGTGCTTGTGGCTCATTATCCCGTCCTGTTCTTGGGACTCTTGCTGCTGTTTCTGGGCGTCGCTCGGGCCTATGAGCGATATCAGGATCGGCTTATTCTTCGGGAGGCCCTCCTCGTTGCGTTCTTTCTGGCCGGCCTTGTGGTGCTCGGCGGGCAACAACAATGGTGGTTGCAACCGGTGTTGCTCAGTCTGGGGCCGGACACGGTGTTCGTAGGGGCGACGGTTCTGACCGCCTTCACCGACAATGCGGCACTCACGTATCTGGGTTCACTGGTGGAGGGATTGTCGGACGCATTCAAATACGCGCTCGTTGCCGGTGCCGTCACCGGCGGGGGCTTGACGATCATCGCCAATGCACCGAATCCCGCCGGCGCGGCGATTCTTCGGCCCCATCTCGATGAGGAAACTCTGCAACCGCTCCGGCTGTTTCTGGCGGCCCTGCCACCTACGATCATGGCAGCCCTGTTGTTCTGGTGCCTCTAGCGCGCGGGGCCCGATCGATTCGATCATCCCACTCTTATTCCCGAACAAATGGTTGTGCTAAGATGCGGTCGACCTTGCCCCACGCCTGCGAGGTCGTGCCTGACGAGGACCTGTGGCCTTCTCAACCAACCGCCTGTTTAAATATCAACGAGGGATGCGGCGACGGATCGGCATGCTGCGCGCCAAGAATGTGGACAGCATGGAGTTTGCCGTCGATTTCATGATGCAGGAGCGGGTGGACAGCTACTTCCGCATCGAACCGGCGCTTGAAGAAGTAGAACGGTCTTTGGGACAAATCGAAGAGGAATTGGACCGGGTGAGCGACGTGTCTGGTGCTGCGCGCTTGGAGTCCCGGCTGGAGTTCGTCGAAGACCGCTGGGATGAACTCGACAGCGAGATACGCGAACGTCCACGCAGGCGCCGTCGCAAGATCAATCTGGCCGACTTCCTCAAAAGCACAGGAGGGAACGGCAATTCCGCCGGGACGTCGGGGGAAATCAACAATGCCTACGACGCCTACCAGCTGCTGGGGTTGGAATTCGGCACGCCGCTTGCCGATGTCACCGCCGCGTTCCGGCAACGTGCAAAAGAACTGCACCCCGATGCCCGCAACGGCGACCGCAGTTCTGAACCCGAGCTCCGCCGCATCCTCGAGGCCTATCAATTCCTCAAAGAATACCTCAGCCTGAGCAACACCGAACCGCCGATTTCGCGCGGAGACTATCGTCCGACCGAGTAACCTATGGCCACCTTGCAGCCGAATCAGACGTTCATTACTTCAGACGACATGCTCGACGCCTTGTGTGACCGCCTCGCGGACAGCACAGTCATCGCGATCGATACCGAGTTCATGGGGGAAGATCACTTCATCCCGAGGCTGGAACTGATTCAGGTCGCGGCCGACGGTGTCGCTGCGGTGATTGATTTCCCTGCCGTGCAGGCCGGGGCGCCGATGGCGCGGTTTTGGGAGCTTGTGTGCGAAGACCGAATCGAAAAAGTGTTGCATGCCGGGCGGCAGGACCTTGAGCTGTTCGCGCACCATGCGGGACGGTTGCCGAAACCGTTTTTCGATACCCAGATCGCCGCCGCGATGGTCGGGTATGGCGCCCAAACTGCCTATGCCAACCTCGTGCAGCGCGTACAAGGCGTGAAACTCGACAAGGCCCATACCTTTACGAACTGGAGCCAGCGTCCGTTAAGTCAGGATCAATTGGTCTATGCTCTCGACGACGTGACGTTTCTGCTGCCCATTCACCGGCACCTGCGGCAGAAGCTCTCCGTCATGGGCCGCCTCCAGTGGGTGGATGAAGAGTTTTCCCGGCTGGAGATCTCGCTGGGGGCGCAAGCTCGCGACCCGCAGGAACGGTACCAGCGCATTCGAGGATGGGATAGTCTCAAGCCGCGCGCCGCAGGAGTGCTCCGCGACCTTGCCGCTTGGCGTGAGGGGGAGGCCCGTCGCCGCAATGTGCCCCGGGGACGCGTGATGCGTGACGAGGTGTTGGTGCAATTGGCCCGTCAGACGCCGCGCACGCTCGAGCAACTTCGCGGCATGCGCGGTATGTACTCCTCAGAGGTCGAACGCAACGGGCAGGCGCTGCTGGCCACCATGCAACAGGCGCTGGCCCGCCCCGAATCCGAATGGCCGGAGGTGCCGCGCGATCGCAAGCCGGATCCGGAATCGACGGGCGTGCTGGAACTTCT
>WBZU01002735.1_pt1 | contig 11937 bp, 14 predicted proteins | sample 5204311 | NCBI WGS metagenome assembly WBZU01 (sample SAMN12344359, study PRJNA552823) | activated sludge metagenome | biome: Activated sludge suspended growth; feature: Nitrification reactor; material: Wastewater; isolation source: activated sludge from nitrification reactor of wastewater... | reverse complement strand
AGCGTGTGCACGTTGCTGAGCGCCGAATCCGTGCACCACCGCGTGCCTGACGGCTTCGAGATCGACGACCGTCCCCCCTCTGGGCCGTGGGAGCCCGTTGAGCACGGCTGGCGCCTCACGCCGGACATCGCCGAGACTGACGGGATGATGCTCGTCAGGATGACACGCCGTGACTGACCCGCTGGCGGCCAAGGTGCTGACCGTCAGCGACGGGGTCGTCGCCGGCACACGTCAGGATCGGGGCGGCCCGGCATTGCAGGAGTGCCTGGAGCGGTCCGGCTTCTCCGTCGTCGAGCGGCGCATCGTGGCCGACGGTGTCGAGACCGTGGCCGATGCGCTCACCGAGATGACGGACGGCTTCGCCGGGCTGGTGGTCACCACCGGGGGTACGGGGTTCGCCCCGCGTGACCTCACTCCGGAGGGCACCGCGGCGGTGATCGAACGCCCGGCGCCCGGCCTGGCCGAAGCGATGCGGCTGGTCAGTCCGCTCGGCCGGCTGTCTCGCGGCATCGCCGGCATCCGCGGTCGGGCGATCATCTGCAACACCCCGGGATCGCCGAGCGGTTGCGTCGAGCAGCTGGAGGCGATCCTCGACGTCCTGCCCCACGCCCTCCGGCTTGTCGCCGAGGCACCCACCAGCCACTAGAAAGCGTGGTGTGACAACCCCGCTGACATATCGGGACGGCGATCCCTTCCCCGGCACCATCGGTTCGACGAAAGCGACGTCGATTCCCGCCTGGCCGGTTGGCCCGCGGGCACCCGCCGCAGCGCCGAACGTCCTGCTCGTCGTGCTCGACGACGTCGGCTTCGCCCAGCTCGGATGCTTCGGCTCGGACATCGCCACCCCCACCTTCGACCGCCTGGCCGCAGACGGCCTGCGCTACCGCAACTTCCACACCACGGCCATGTGCTCGCCCACCCGGGCGTGCCTGCTGACCGGTCGCAACCACCACACCTGCGGAATGGGCGGCATCACCGACTTGGCGATGGGGTACCCGGGCTACCACGGGCGCATCCCCAAGAGCTGTGGATTCGTGTCCGACGTGCTGCGTCGCGAGGGGTGGGCCACCTACGCCGTGGGCAAATGGCACCTGGCCCCGTCCGACGAGCTCCACGCCGGGGCGTCCAAGGAGCGCTGGCCGCTCGGCCAGGGCTTCGAGCGCTACTACGGATTCATCGGCGCCGAGACCAACCAGTTCTTCCCCGATCTCACCATCGACAACCGCCAGGTCCGCTTCGACCCGCCACCTGGATACCACCTCACCGAGGACCTGGTGGATCAGGCGATCACGATGGTGGACGACCTGCGCGGCGCCGATCCGACCAAGCCGTTCTTCATGTACCTGGCCTTCGGGGCGTGCCACGCCCCGCACCAGGCGCCCCGCGAGTACATCGATCGCTACGCCGGTCACTTCGACGGTGGGTGGGACCGCTGGCGCGAGGCGATCTTCGCCCGCCAACTGGCCAGTGGGGTGATGCCGGCCGGATCGGCGCTGTCACCGCGGCCCGGCTGGGTGCAGGACTGGGACACGCTGGACCCGGCCGAGCAACGGCTGTACGCCCGGATGATGGAGGTCTTCGCTGGCTTCCTGACCCACACCGACCACCACCTCGGGCGGCTGGTAGATCATCTCGAACGGCGCGGCGAGCTGGACAACACGATCATCATCGCCCTCAGCGACAACGGGGCCTCGGCAGAAGGCGGCCCGAACGGGACGTTCAACGAGAACATGGTCTTCAACGCCCTGCCACACGACCTGCAGGTCAACCTGTCCAAGATCGACGAGCTCGGCGGCCCGAACACCTACGGGCACTACGCCTGGGGATGGGCGATGGCCGGCAACACTCCGTTCAAGCGCTGGAAGCGGGAGACCCACGAGGGCGGCATCGGTGACCCGCTCATCGTCCGCTGGCCCGGCGCGCCCGACCCCGGCGGCGTGCGCCAGCACTACACCCACGCCGTCGACATCGGCGCAACGGTGCTGGACGCCTGCGGAGTGGCGATGCCCGCCGTGCTCAACGGGGTCGCCCAGGAGCCCCTCGCTGGCCGCTCGATCCGCCCGTCGGTGTTCGACGGCGCCGCGCCCGAGTTCCGCCACACCCAGTACTACGAGCAGTTCGCCTGCCGCGCCGTGTACCACGAGGGCTGGAAGGCGGTGGCGTTCCACCCGATGGGGCTGGTCAGCTACACCGCCGACGAGGACCCCAACACCCCGTTCGATCTGGATCGCTGGGAGCTGTACCACGTGGCGGCCGATCCGTCGGAGTGTGAGGACCTGGCGGCGGCGATGCCGGACAAGCTGCGCGAGATGCAGGACGTGTGGTGGCGCGAAGCCGGCCGGTACTCGGCGCTGCCGCTGCAGTCCTCCAGGGCCTTCGCCGAAGGCCGGCCATCGCAGGTCCCCGAGCGTGATCGGTACGTGTTCCGCCCGAACACCGCACCCGTCTCCGAGGAGGTGGCCCCGAACACCAAGCTGCGTCCCCACCGGATCACCGCCCGGGTCACGATCCCTGACGGCGGGGCGCAGGGTGTCCTGCTGGCCCAGGGCGGCCGGTTCGGCGGGTACAGCCTGTTCGTGGTCGACGGCCGGGCGCACTACGCGCTGAACTTCGCCGGGCTGTCCACGACGACGCTGGCCGCGCCGGCGCCGCTGGGCGAGGGTCGTCACGTCGTGACGGTCGAACTCGCCCCGTTGGTCGGGCTGGCGATGCGCGCCGAGCTGCTGGTGGACGATGCCGTCGTGGCCACCGCGGACATCGAGCGCACGGCCCCGTTCCGCTTCGCCATCGCCGGTGAGGGGCTGTGTTGCGGCTACGACGACGGGACCGCGGTGTCCGAGCTGTACCAGTCGCCGTTCCCGTTCACCGGCGCCATCGAGGACGTCGTCATCGACGTGAGCGGTGCGCCGGTCAGCGACGGTGACGCGGCGCTGAATCATGCCTGGATGACGCAGTAGCCCCGTTAGCCTTCGGGCCGTGCTGAGGCTCGTGCTGCCCAAGGGTTCGCTGGAGAAGGCGACGCTGGAGCTGTTCGCCGCAGCTGACCTTCCGGTGGTGCGCTCCTCGGCGGTGGACTACAAGGCCACGATCACCGACCCGCGCATTGCCGAGGTGCGCATCCTGCGGCCCCAAGAGATCCCCACGTACGTGGCCGAGGGCCTGTTCGACCTTGGGATCACCGGCCGTGACTGGGTGGAAGAGACCAACAGCGACGTGGTCAGCCTGGGGGAGATGAAGTACTCCAAGGCCACGTCGTTACCCATCCGTGTGGTGGTGGCCGTGGCCGGTGACTCGCCCGTGGCACGCATCGAGGACCTGCCCCAGGGTGTGCGGGTCAGCACCGAGTACCCCGAGCTGACCAGGCGGTTCTTCGCCGACCGAGGTATCAAGGCTGACATCCGCCTGTCGTACGGGGCCAGCGAGGCCAAGATCCCCGACATCGCCGACTGCATCGTCGACATCACCGAGACCGGACGGGCGTTGCGCGCCGCCGGGCTGCGGATCATCGACGAGATCCTCACCAGCTACACCGAGGTGGTGGCCAACCGCCAGTCCTTCGACGATCCGGCCAAGCGCCACGCGATGAACCAGCTGATGACCCTGCTGAACGGCACGCTCGACGCCCGTGGCCAGGTGCTGGTGAAGCTCAACGTCGCCAAGGACCAGTTCGCCGCGGTGGTGGCGCTGCTCCCGTCGATGGGCTCACCCACCGTCAGCGAGCTGTCCGGTGGCGGCTTCGCCGTGGAGAGCGTCGTGGCCAAGGCCCAGATCAACGTGCTGATCCCGGCGCTGCGTGACGCCGGGGCCACCGCGATCCTCGAGCTCCCGATCTCCAAGATCATCCCCTGATGCCCCGCGGTGTCGTCGCCAACTTCGACGCTCTGGTCGGCCTCGGCGTGGTGCGCGGGGACGATGGGCTCGAGTTCCCGTTCCATTGCGTAGCCATCGCCGACGGAACACGCACGATCGACCCCGGCACCGTCGTGTGCTTCGAGACCACGCCACGGTTCGGTCGCCTCGAGGCCGCACGGATCGAGCCGGCGTGAAGCGCCCGGCGGACCGCCTCGCCGAGATCGCCGCGGTCGTCCGTGCGCTGGGTGAGGGCGAGGTGGTCTCCTACGGCGACGTGGCCGCCACCGCCGGATACCCGCGCCAGGCCCGCCTCGTCGGGCACGTGCTGGCCAGCACCGACGAGAAGCTGCCGTGGTGGCGGGTCGTGGCCGCCGACGGTCGGCTGGTGCCGGGCAACGAACGCCAGCACGCCCGGCTGCTGCGCGCCGAGGGGGTGGAGATCACCCGTGGTCGGGTGCGCCGGTCTCCGGCCGGCCGGTTTGCCCGGGCTGAGCGACCGAGCCCTTGATCTGCACGAAGGCCAGGCGGATGTTGGAGAGCGCGTCGCCCAGCGTGGCCGCATCGGGCCCGAGACGGGCGCCCAACCCGTCGACCAGGCAGCCGACGGCGTCGATGGCCAGTGCCGCCTCGCTCAGCGCCGGGGGAGTGGCGGACAGGTGGATGGCAGCCAGTTCGTACAGGCCCATCACGTGGTTGACGACGACGACATGGGCAGGCGCCTCGGCCAGGCGCCGGCGGGCCTCGCCGAGCGCCGCCTGGGTTTCGTCGATGGTGGAGGTGAGCTCGTCGTCGGGGGTGGGGGAGGAGCCGCCGTCGCTGGTATCAGTGGCGTTGTCGGTCACATTTGGTACCCTATCGGCCGACAATTCAGCGAAGTGGGGTTGGCTGCGGCCGGCTCCCACCCGGCCATTGCAGATGCGCCCGGGTCACACGATGCTCGGGAGCGTCGGCACCTCGTGCCGGGTCGCCCGTGGAGACGGTGACTTCAGTCAGACCTACCACGGCCGCGAGGCCCACAACACGGAGGGAACCATCCACTTGCCCAACAGCACACTTCCAGGGAGCTGGTCATAGCACCGCCCACCCAACCAGAGCACCGGTTCAACGAACGGATCCGAGCACGAGAGGTTCGCCTCATCGGATCGGACGGATCGCAACTGGGCATCAAGCCACTGCCAGAGGCGCTGCAACTCGCCAGACAGCAGGACCTCGACCTCGTCGAGGTGGCCCCGATGGCCAACCCGCCGGTGTGCCGGATCATGGACTACGGCAAGTTCCGCTACGAGGAGAGCCAGAAGGCCAAGGAATCACGCAAGAAGAACGTCCAGGTGTCGATCAAGGAAGTGCGCTTCCGTCCCAAGATCGGCAAGGGCGACTTCGACACCAAGGTGCGGCACATGCAGCAGTTCCTTGGTGAAGGCCACAAGGTCAAAGTGATCCTCCAGTTCCGAGGCCGTGAGATGGCCCACCCGGAACTTGGGTCACGGATTCTCGACGCGGTGCTCGAACAAGTGGGGCCCGCCGCCAAGGTGGAAACACAAGCTCGCCTGGAAGGGCGCAACATGACGATGGTGCTGGCGCCGGAGAAGAAGGTGGCGCCGAAGAAGGTGTCCGAGCACCGCTCCGAACCCGGTACCCCATCACCGTCCACGGCCGACGCTGCTGCGCCGGCCGGCACCGAAGCCTCGGCGGCACCCGCCGCCGAGCCCGCCTGACGCACGCGGACCCTCCTGGCCACTGACCAGGAACCAAGAAACGAGAGATATCAGATGCCCAAGATGAAGACCAGCAAGACCGCTGCCAAGCGGTTCAGCAAGACCGGTACCGGCAAGCTGCGCCGCCTGCAGCAGAACCGCCAGCACCTGTTCGAGAAGAAGCCGTCCACCCGCACCCGCCGCCTCGACGGCATGGTCGACGTGCATTCCGGCGACGAGAAGAAGATCAAGCGCCTGCTGGGCGAACGCTGAACACCGCCCGAGACTGAGGAAGAAGGAGACACATCATGGCACGCGTCAAACGCGCCGTCGGATCGAAGAAGCACCGCAAGCAGATTCTCGAGCGGGCGAAGGGTTACTACGGGAACAAGAGCCGCTCCGTGCGCGCGGCCAACGAGCAGGTCATGCGCAGTGGGCAGTACGCCTTCCGCGACCGCCGGGCACTGAAGGGTGAGATGCGCCGGTTGTGGATCCAGCGCATCAACGCCGCCTGCCGGCTGAACGACATCAGCTACAGCCGGTTCATCGCCGGGCTGAATGCCGCCGGGATCGAGGTGGACCGCAAGTCGCTGGCCGACCTGGCGGTCACCGACGCGGCGGCCTTCACCGCGGTGGTTGCCGCAGCCAAGGCGGCGCTCTGAGCGACACGCTCACCTACTCGAACGCACACGTTCAACGACTGCGGCGCCTGCTCGGGCGCCGCAGTTCGCGTGTCGAGGACGGTGCGTTCGTCGTCGAGGGACGCCGCCTGGTCCTCCAGGCGCTCGAGGCCGGGTGGCGGCTCACTGAGCAGTTCGTCGCCGGGGATGACCCGGCGCCGGGTCCGGGTGGTGTCGTCCATCGCCTCGGCCCGAACGTGATGGAGCGCGTCGCCTCGACCGAGACGCCCCCGGACGTGCTGGCGGTGTTCGAGCTTCCCCACGTGGGCATCCCCGCGGCGGCGAGCTTTGTCATCGTGGCCGACCGGCTGGGCGATCCCGGCAACGCCGGCACCATCGTGCGCACCGCCGAGGCATCCGGCGCCGACGCCGTGATCCTGACGCCGGGATCGGTGGATGCGTTCAACCCGAAGGTGGTGCGGGCCACCGCCGGCTCGCTGTTTCGCGTCCCGGTGGTGACGGCCGAACTGGCCGCGGTGCGTGCCGCCGGGTTGCGTCTCGTCGCCACCTCCTCCCACCAGGGCGAGGTCTACACCGACGCCGACCTCACCGGTCCCGTGGCTGTCGTGCTAGGCAACGAGGCCCATGGGCTCCCGGCGGACGCCCACGTGGACCAGTGGGTGCGCATCCCCCAGGCCGGCGCCATCGAGAGCTTGAACGTGGCCATGGCCGCCACCGTGTTGGCCTTCGAGGTCGCCCGCCAGCGCCGCCGCCAGCATGGGCGCGAAAACTTCGCCCGTCCCGAGTGAATCGCGCCCATGCAGACCTTGCCAGCCCGGCTTGGGCGCGGAAACTACGAAAATCCGAAGTCGGCGCGCCCATGTGGGAGAAGTAGCATGGCCGGCGATGTGGACCAGGCGATTTCGGTGCCCCCGGGTGACGCCCGGGGTGGTGCGCTGACGCCGCCACGTCCTGCTCGTCGCCCGGGGGATCCATCCGTTCCGCCACCGCACGAAGGAAGTCGTTAGATGTTGATCGAAGTCGCCGCAGCGGCCGAGGCCGCGCTCGGGCGCATCCAGGAGGTCACCACCACCTCCGATCTTCGCTCGCTGGAGTCCGAACTCCTCGGCAAGCGCGGCCCGTTCGCCGGGTTCAAGACACGCCTCGGCTCGCTGCCCAGCGCCGAGGAGCGGAAGGCCGCCGGGCAGGCGGTGAACGAGGCCACCCAACGCGTCGCGGCCGCCATCGACGGGCGGCACCGCAGCCTCGCCGCAGCGGAGCGCAGCGTCCAGTTGGAGGCCGAGCGCCTCGACCTCACCGAGGTCCTGAGCAGCCCGAGACGCGGTCACGCGCACATCGTCACCCAGGCCTGGGAGCGGCTGGAGGACGTGTTCATCGGGCTCGGGTTCCAGGTGGCCGAGGGTCCCGAGGTGGAGACCGACTGGTACAACTTCGAGGCCCTCAACACGCCGCCGGAGCATCCGGCGCGCAGCGAGCACGACACCTTCTACCTCGACTACGGCGCCCCCGGGTCGACCCTGCTGCGGACCCACACCTCGCCCGTGCAGATCCGGGTGATGCAGACGATCCAGCCGCCCATCTACATGGTCATGCCCGGGCGCGTGTTCCGCAACGAGACCGCCGATGCCACGCACCTCGCCGTGTTCCACCAGATCGAGGGTCTGGTCATCGACCGCGGGATCACCCTCGCTGACCTGGCCGGGACCATCGAGGCGTTCACCAAGGCGTTCTTCGGTGAGGGCTTCACCTCCAGGTTGCGGCCGAGCTACTTCCCTTTCACCGAGCCCTCCGCCGAGTTCGACATCCGCACCCCGAACGGTGACTGGCTGGAGATCGGGGGAAGCGGGATGGTCCACCCGAACGTGATCCGCGCCGGCGGCCTGGACCCCGAGGAGTGGAGCGGCTTCGCCTTCGGGTTCGGCATCGACCGGATGGCCAAGGAGCGCCACGGTGTCAGCGACGTGCGCGAGATGTACTCCAACGACCTTCGCTTCGTGGAGCAGTTCTGATGCGCATCGTTCACTCCTGGCTGCAGGACCTCCTGCCTGGTCTCGGCGACGACAGCGCCGCCATCGCCGACGCCCTGACCGACCTCGGTCTGGCCGTCGACGGCGTGGAGCGTGTGGGCGTCACGGTTGACGGGGTCATCACCGCCCGCGTCCTGCGCACCGAGTCCCATCCCGAGGCGGCCAAGATCCACCGGGTCTTCGTCGACGCCGGCGACGGCGCCGAGCGTCATGTGTGGTGCGGGGCCTTCAACATGGCGCCGGGTGACGTGATCCCGCTGGCCACACCCGGGACGCAGATGCCTGACGGTCGACGCATCGAGCCCAAGCCGATCCTGTCGATCCCGAGCGACGGCATGCTGTGCTCGGCACGTGAGCTCGGCCTCGGTGACGACCACAGCGGGATCATGATCCTGCCGGCGGGGACGCCCCTCGGGGTCCCGTACGGCGACGCTCTCGGGCTGATCGCCGAGACCGTCTACGACCTCGACGTGACCCGCAACCTGCCTGACTGCTTCGGCCATCGAGGCGTCGCCCGGCAGCTGGGCGCCAAGCTCGCCCTGCGCCCCACCGAGGCGGTCTCGCTTCCCGCTGGCGCGTTCTCCGAGGGTCGCACGGCATCGGTGGCGATCGGTGACGGACACGGCTGCAGCCGCTTCTCGGCCCGGGTGATCAGCGGCGTGCAGGTCACCTCGTCGCCCGACTGGATGGCCCGCCGCCTGATCGCCGCCGGAATGCGCCCGATCAACAACGTCGTCGACGTCAGCAACTACGTGATGCTGGAGACCAACCAGCCGAACCACGCCTACGACCTCGACCGGCTCGGTGGTGGTGGGTTCCGCATCCGCCGGGCGGCCGACGGCGAATCACTCACCACGCTAGACGGCGTGGTTCGGTCGCTGACCGCCGACGACCTGTTGATCTGCGACGCGCTGGACACGCCCATCGGCATCGCCGGGATCATGGGCGGCCAGGACAGCGAGGTTGCCGAGCACACCACGGCGATCGCCCTGGAGATCGCCCACTTCGATCCGATCGGCATCGCCCGATCTGCCCGCCGGCTGGGGCTGCGCTCGGAGGCCTCGCTGCGTTTCGAGCGCGGCGTCGATCCGTCGAACGGGATCGTCGACGCAGCCGCCCTGTTCGTTGATCTGCTGCGCCTGACCTGCCCGGACCTGGTGCTGGAAGGCGTCGACGATCAGATTGCCACCGTGCCGGCGCATCGGGAGATCCCCACCACAGCGGCGCGGATCAACGCTCGCCTGGGCACGTCGTTGACCGCCGCGCAGGTGGTGGCGCTGATCGACCCCGTGATCGGCCCCGTGAGCATCGACGGGGATCAACTTGTCGTGGTGCCGCCGTCGTACCGTCCCGATCTGCTGAGCGAGGTCGACGTCGCCGAGGAGGTCGCCCGCCAGTACGGCTACGTCAACGTCGGCAAGACGGTCCCGAAGTCCTCGATGCACGGCCGCCTGTCGCCCATCCAGGCCCGGCGGCGCGCCCTGCGCCAGGTGCTGCTGGGCCTGGGGATCAGCGAGGCGATGCCGAACCCGTTCCTCGCCGACGGAGACCTGTCCCGCGCCGGTCTCGAGGGCGGCGTGATCCGCATCGTCAACTCGCTGGTGGCCGACGAGAGCGTGCTGCGCACCTCGCTTCGGCCGGGGCTGTTGAAGGCGGTGGCCTTCAACGAGTCACACCGCCGGTTCGGCGCCGCGCTGTACGAGATCGGCCACGTGTACCCGCCGGGCGCCGGTGAGCTTCCCGACGAGTACGAGGCCCTCGGCGTGGTCTTGGCGGGCCAGGAGGCCCCGGCGGCGATGGCCCTGTGGCGTGATGTCGCCACGGCGATGTCCTTCGGCGCCCGTGTCGACCAGAGCGTGGTGCCCGCCGGGCTGCACCCCACTCGCTCGGCGACACTGTCGCTGGGCAAGCAGCTCATCGGCGCGGTGGGGGAGATCCATCCCGATGTGCTCGATGCCTTCGGCATCGGCCAGCGGGTGGCCGTGCTGGAACTGCACCTCGGGGTCCTGCTGGCCCAGACCCCGAAGATCGCCGTCTGGAAGCCCACCAGCCGGTTCCCGTCGAGCGACTTGGACCTGGCGCTCGTGACCCCCGACGACGTGACCGCCGAGAAGTTGGACAAGGCCATCCGCCAGGGTGCCGGGGCGCTGCTCGTCGACCTCGCCCTGTTCGACGTCTACCGCGGCCCGGGTGTGGCCGAGGGGTCGCGCAGCCTGGCCTATCGACTGCGCCTGCAGGCGCCCGACCGGACCCTCACCGACACCGACATCGCCGCGGTGCGTGACAAGGTCACCGTGGCGGCCGCCAAGCTCGGGGCGACGCTGCGCGCCTGACACCCGCGGGTCACCAGGATGGCTGGGTGTTCGCCGGTCGGAGTGTCGCGCTGGCGACCCACGGCTAGTTCAGCGAGAGCTCGTCGGCAGCGGTGGCCAGCCAGGCCAGGCGGCCACCCTGGCGGCGAAGGACCGCCCGCCACAGCTCGCTGGGTTCGGCCGAGAAGATGTCCTCGGGTTCGGCGGGCAGGACGATCCACGCACCGGCCAGCAGCTCGCCGTCGAGCTGACCCGGCGACCAACCGGCGTAGCCACGAAAGACGCGCAGCCGGCGGGCGCCGGTCGTCAGCGGATCACGGGTGAGGTCCACCGTGCCGACCCGATCGGGATCGTCGCCGACGATGTGGGCGACCCCGATCATCGTGTCCGGTTCGACCGGACCGCCCGTGAACACCGCACCAGGGGCGGCCAGCTGGTCTCGCCACGCGTCCAGCTGGTCGGGGAGATCCTCGTCCGACGGGCGGTTGAGCACCAGCCCGAGGGCGCCGCGCTCGTCGTGTTCCACCATGTAGACGACGCTGCGATCGAAGTTCGGGTCGGCCAACGGTGGGGTGGCAACCAGCAGGGTCCCGGCGGTGGAGCCGATCATCCGCTCAGTATTGCCGCGACCTCGTCGGGGTTCGAAGCGCGCCGGATTGGAGGTGTGCATGTTCATGCATGCCTGTGTATGATCATGCGCTATGGTCTCGGTCGGCATCATCGGCGCGTCGGGGTACACCGGGGCGGAGCTCCTCCGGCTGTGCGCCGGCCATCCGGACTTCGAGGTCGCCTACGCCACCGGTGACTCGCAGGCCGGGGTGCGCGCTGCGAGCCTGTACCCCAGCCTGGCGGCGCGGTATCCCGACTTGGAGTTCGAGGTCTTCGACCCCGAGCGGGCCGCCGGATGCGATCTGGTCTTCCTCGGGCTGCCGCACGAGGCGAGCCTGGCCATGGTCCCAGCGCTGGAGGGGCGGGTCGGCTGCATCGTCGATCTCTCGGCGGCCTTCCGCCTCCGGGACCCCTCGCTGTACCCCACCTGGTACGGGTTCCGTCACGACCAGCACGAGCTGCTCGGACGGTTCGTCTACGGGCTGCCCGAACGGCATCGCCACGCCTTGCGCGGCGCCGGCCTGGTCGCTACGCCCGGCTGCCACGTCACCGCTGCGGTGCTGGCTCTGGCCCCGCTGGTGGACGCCGGGGTGATCGAGCGGACCGGGGTGATCGTCGACTCGATCACTGGCGTCAGTGGCGCCGGGCGGGCGTTGAAGCACGGGTCGATGTTCTGCACGGTGGACAGCGACGTCCTTGCCTACGGCCTGCTGGAGCACCGCCACACCCCGGAGATCGAGCAGGAGTCTGGTGCGTCGGTGCTGTTCACCCCGCACCTCGCGCCGCTGAGCCGCGGACTGTT
>WBZU01002734.1_pt1 | contig 11948 bp, 12 predicted proteins | sample 5204311 | NCBI WGS metagenome assembly WBZU01 (sample SAMN12344359, study PRJNA552823) | activated sludge metagenome | biome: Activated sludge suspended growth; feature: Nitrification reactor; material: Wastewater; isolation source: activated sludge from nitrification reactor of wastewater... | reverse complement strand
TCCCCGGTGCCATGCTCGGCACAGTGACCCTTCCCAGCGGTCGCACCAAAGACTTGCAGAAGCGCCGCCTCAACGTCGCCCGTAACGTGAACCGTGTCTCCCAGCGCGGCACCGACGCCGGTCTGAAGTGCTCCTACCACCCGAACAGCCCGCCCGCTTCGCTCGTTCGCACACAGGAGGACTACGATGTCGTCCTCAGCAGCCTCGATCCCAAGGTCACTGGCTGGACACCTGACGTGGGCCACATCATCCGTGGCGGCATGGACGTGATTGCGACCCTGAACAAGTGGCAGCATCTGGTGAACCACATCCACTACAAGGATTTCTCCGGTAACGGTCCTGAACCTTGGGCCCAGATGGGCACCGGCAAGCTCGACTTCCACAAGATCACAGAGTGGCTTGTCGCCCGTAACTACGAAGGCTGGATCATCTGTGAAGATGAAGCCCACGTCGCCGTGGATGACCCGGATGGAGTCACCCTGCAGAATGGCAAATGGTGCCAGGACAACCTCGCCGCACTCGTCGAATAAGCCGCTGGAGCGATTTTTCTGCGCCCTCGCTGCGGATCGCGGCGAGGGCGTTTTGCTGTTTGTCAGCCGAGCCGGGGCAAGCCTACGCCGAACCTCGCTCCACCGCTCGGACTCTCCTCCACCCAGGCTCTGCCCCCGTGAGCAAGGGCGATGTGCTTCACGATTGCGAGGCCCAGTCCCGTGCCGCCTTCCTCTCGTGATCGCGCTTTGTCCAGCCGGTAGAAGCGCTCGAACACACGGTCTCGCGCATCCACGGGAATGCCCGGCCCGTCATCGCTGACGAGGATGCAAACCTCGTCGCCGCGGGCCTCCGCACTGATGATCACCTCACCGTCGGCGCTGCCATACTTAATGGCATTGTCGATCAGATTGGTGAGCACCTGCTGCATGCGTTGAGCATCGGCATGGATTTGCTGATCAGGTGAGACCCGATTGGTCAGCCGCACGCCACGCGCGGTCGCCTTGGTGGCAAGCTCCTGACAAACGTGTTCCACCGCGCCATGCAGCGTCATCGGCTGCATGTGCAGGGTCATTCGCCCTGATTCCAGTCCCGCGATTGCCAGCAAATCATCGACCAGAGCTGTCAGGCGGTCCGCATGCTTCTCGATCGTGGCGGCAAACTTGCGCGTATCGGCCACGCCGATCTCGCCACTGGCGAGCGTTTCCGCATAGCCCTTCACGATCGACAAAGGCGTTCGCAATTCATGGCTGACATTGGCCACGAATTCCCGGCGCGTCTCTTCCAGATGCTTCAGCCGCGTGATGTCATGAAAAACGAGCACGGCACCGGCACCACTGCCGATGCGTGCACTGTTCACCTGATAATGCCGGCCACGGGTTTCGATTTCGGCGCTCGCGGGACTCGCATCTGTCAGAGTGCGTTGCACAATCTCATGGATCTGGTGGCTGCGCAGGGCCTCCATGACGGTGAGTCCTGCAGGGTCTGTGTTGAGTGCGAACATCAGTTGCAGCGAGTGATTGGCGGACCTGACATGGCCCGATTCATCGAGCAGGAGAAAGCCCTCCTCCATGCTCTGAATCACAGCATCAAGACTGGCATCGGCAGCCGCCACGGCTTCGTCACGATCGGCTTTGGCGCGATCGAGGGCACGCAAGTGGGAGGCTTTGATGTCATTCAACTGCCGGAGCAACACAAAGCACAGCACCAGCACGGCTGAGAGCAGAAGTGACAGTAACGTGATCATGGTGGCCTACTCCCCGGCAAGCCGGTAGCCCACGCCTGGCACTGTCTCCACGCAGGATGCAGCACCTCCAAGCTTCGCCCGGAGGCGCTTGATGTGTGTATCGACCGTGCGCGTGTCGCTGGTTTCGTTGTATTGCCAGACGTCAGTCAGCAACTGCGCCCGCGTGAGAGTCTGTCCGGCCGCGCGCATGAGCACGGTCAGCAGTTTGGTCTCAGTGCTCGTGAGGCGCACCGTTTCTCCATCCACGCCCACGGTGTGATCGTCCAGATTCAGCGACAGGCGGCCCGTGGTCAGAAGGCTGCCGGCAGATTTTACGGGCGCACGTCGCTGCAAGTGGCGTTCGATGCGCAGCATCAGTTCGCGCATGGAGAAGGGTTTCGTCACATAATCATCCGCGCCGCACTCCAGGCCGCGCACGCGATCTGCCTCATCCGCACGCGCCGTGAGCATGATCACAGGGATGTCAGTGGTGGCTGGCTCTGCACGCAGCGCCCGGCAGATATCCATGCCGCTCATGGAGGGCAGCATGTGATCCAGCAAAATCAAATCCGGACGCGTTGTCCGCGCCACCCGCAGGCCTTTGGCACCATCCTCAGCCACGCTGGGATCATGGCCGGCCGCTCGCAGGTGAAAAACCAGCAGGGCCGCCGCATCCGGCTCGTCTTCGACAATCAGTATCGTGGCCATTTTTTACGACGTCATGTCTGTGATTGAACTTTGTGGTGCCTGATGTCGCGTCCCTCCTGCAAATAGACAATTTCCTCGGCGATATTTGTCGCATGATCGGCGATGCGTTCCAGTCGCTTGGCGATCTGCATCAAATGCAGGCAACGCGTGATATTTGGCGGTGCTTCGATCATGAAGCTGACCAGCTCGCGTTGCAGTTGTTTGTGCAACTCGTTCACTTCCTGGTCTCTGGGCAGCACCGCGCGCGCCTTGGGTGCGTTGCGCGTGACGAAGGCGTCGATCGCATCGCGCATCATGCTCAGGCACATGTCCGCCATCCGCGGGATATCGACATAGGGCTTCAATTGCGGCTCCCGCGTGAGCTTGATCGCCCGCTTGGCGATGGCGCTGGCCTCGTCGCCGACGCGTTCGAGATCGTGTGCGATCTTCATGGCGACCACGATGAAGCGCAAATCACCGGCCAGGGGTGCCTTGGCCAGCAGGCTCACGCAGGCGTCATCCACATCCAGCTCCAGTTTGTCGATGGCATTGTCTCCTTGCTTCACGCGCTGGGCGAGTTCGTCATTGCGATCGACGAGGGCCTTGATCGCCAGCGTCACGGCCTCCTCGGTCAGGCTGGCCATTCGCAGCAGCATGTCCTTGAGATCAGACAGTTCTTGATCGTGATGGGTGTTCATATGCGAAAGGTGGTGCGGCAAGATCAGCCGAACCGGCCGGTGACATAGTCTTCGGTGCGCCGGTTTGCTGGATTGGTGAAGATGCGCTTGGTGGTGTCGAATTCGACGAGTTCTCCGATGTAAAAGAAGGCAGTGTAGTCGCTGATGCGCGTGGCCTGCTGCATGTTGTGGGTCACGATGACGATCGTGTAGTCCTTCTTCAAATCCAGGATCAGCTCCTCGACCTTCGCCGTGGCGATGGGATCCAGGGCGCTGGCTGGTTCATCCATCAGCAAAATCTCGGGCTTGATCGCGATCGCTCGGGCGATGCACAGTCGTTGCTGCTGGCCGCCGGAGAGTCCCATGGCGCTGGAGTGCAGCCGGTCTTTCACCTCATCCCAGAGTGCCGCTCCCCGGAGACTCTGCTCCACGGTTTCATCCAGATCGGCTTTGGCTTTCATGCCTTGCAGGCGGCACCCGTAGGCGATGTTTTCGTAAATGCTCTTGGGGAAGGGATTGCTCTTTTGAAACACCATGCCGACGCGCCGGCGCAACTCGATCACATCGATGTCTTTGGCGTAAATGTCCTGCCCGTCGATCTGAATGCTGCCTCCGGTCCGCACGCTGTCGATGAGGTCGTTCATGCGGTTGAAGCACCGCAGAAACGTCGATTTACCGCAGCCACTGGGGCCGATGAAGGCCGTCACGAACTTCTCGGGAATGTTCATGCTGATGCCTTTCAGTGCCTGCGCCGCACCGTAATGCAGCGTCACATCTTTGGTCTGGATAACAGGTGGCGGGGAGGATGGAGTCATAGTCGTCTAGTGCCCCGCACGCATCGCGCGGCGCATACGGGCGCGCGCGAAGATGGCGATGGCATTGAGAGAAAAGGTAAGCAGCAGCAGGACGAGCACCGTCGCATACAGAATGGGGCGCGTTTTCTCGATATCGGGTGATTGCGTGGACAACACGTAGATGTGATACCCCAGGTCCATGAATTGATCCGTCAGCGATTTCGGCAGTTCGGCCATGTAGTAAGCCGCGCCGGTGAACAGGATCGGCGCCACTTCGCCGGCAGCACGGCTGATGGCGAGAATGCCTCCGGTCAGGATGCCCGGCATGGCGTTGGGCAGGACGATTTTCCAAATGGTCTGCAGTTTCGTGGCTCCCAGCGCGAGTGACGCCTCCCGCAGCCCGGGGGCAATCGCCTTCAGCGACTCTTCTGTGGCGACGATCACAACCGGCATGGTCATGACCGCCAGCGTGAGTGAAGCCCAAAGCACCGAGGGCTGTTTCCAGTGCGGCCCGGTCTCTCCGAGCACTTTGTCCAGGGAGCCTCCCACGAAATTGATGAAGAACCCGACCCCAAACAGTCCGAACACAATCGAGGGCACGCCGGCCAGGTTGTTGACCGCGGCCCGAATGATGCGCGTGTAGGTGGAGCCCGTGCGGGCGTATTCAGTCAAATACACCGCGGTCGTCACGCCGACGGGAATCACGAACAAAGTCATCACCAGCACACGAATGGTGGTCCCGATGATCATCGCCAGCACTCCGGTCGATTTTGCGTCGAAGAAGTTTTCCTTCGGGATGGTCGATACAAACCGCCAGGACAAGTTTGGAAGGCCGTTGAGCACAACATTGCCCAGAATGCAGGCCAGGATCAGAAGGATCAGCGCTGTGGCGAAGCCGGTGATGCCGGTGAAGATCGCATTGCCTGCGTCGAATCCCTTCTTCTTTAGAGCGCTCATGTTTTGCCCTCGAGCCTCCTCTTCAGACGATGGATCACCACATCGCCGATCATGTTCGTGGTAAAAGTCACTGCGAAAAGCAAAGCACCCAGCATGAAGAGCATCCGGTAATGGTGCCCGCCTGCCACAGCCTCAGCCATCTCGGCCGCGATGGTGGCGGTGATGCTGCGCGCGCCATCGAAGATGCTCCAGGACATCACGCTCGCGGAGGTCACCATCAGAATGATCATCGTCTCGCCGATCGCACGGCCAAACCCCAGCACAACAGCGGCAAACACCCCTGGCAATGCTGCTGGCAGCACGATCTGCCAGGCGGCGTTCCATCTGGACGCACCCAGTGCCAGCGCTGCCTGCACGTAGCTCCGCGGCACGCTGGTCAGGGCATCTTCCGCGATCGAGAACACCAGGGGGATGACCGAGAATCCCAGAGCAACTCCGGCGACCAGCGCATTCAGGCGCGTGCCGTAGCCAAAAACATCCTGGAGCAACGATGCCAGCACCAGCAGCGCGAACGTGCCGACGACGACCGAGGGTATTCCCGAGAGCAGTTCGATAGCCGGCTTCAGCCACTCCCTCAGACGTGCTGGCGCGAGCTGTGAGACATAGAGAGCTGCCAGCAGGGCCAGAGGCACGGCGAATGCCAGCCCGACCAGCGTCGTTTTGAGGCTGCCCACGATCAGAGGCACGATGTTGTATTTGTGAATCTCTCCGATGGGCTGCCAGATGTAGCTGGGCTTGTCATAGCCTGTCCACTGGTGCGGCTTGAGAAGGTAACGCCACTGGGTCGTATTGATCTGTGCATCTTTGTCCTGCGGTGCGGCCTTTGCCGCATCCGCCTTCACTTCCAGCATGAGTTTGAGTGTGTCGGCATCGAGTTCGGTCACCTCGGAAACCTTCATGTCGAGATACTTGGCCAGTTCGGCGGCACTGTGCTGCGCAGCATCCGCAGGAGGGATGAACTGGGTGGAGTGCGAGCTGTCCTCCCGCCCCAAAAAGATCGGCAAACTCTCCCTGCCGATGAAAACGAAAATCAGCAGGACCATGATGATCGCTGACATCGAGACGAGAAAAATCGCCTTCTCGGCCAGCCACTCCAGCGGACGCGCTTGATGGCCGCGCTTCACGCCCATCCAGCCAGCGGTGCGACGTGGTTTGTGTGATTGGGGAGGCGAAGGCATCGGGTCGGCGGATGATTGCAAGCTGGCGATTCAGTGCCAACCGGCATCTGTGACGAAAATGTCACGCAGCGTCATGCCCAGTGTCCGGGCACCGGGCAAACGTGTGGCTCGGGCATGCTTCAATGCGCTCAAAAAAAGGACCGGCAGCCACCGTGAGGTGCCTGCCGGCCGAATGGTTTTCCAGGTGATTCCAGGCGGGTTTATTTCGGCAGCGCGAAGTAACCGACGTCTTTAACGACCTTCTGACCTTCGTCGCTGACAATCCACTTCAGATAGTCGGCGATGGCTCCGGTTTCGATCTTTGGATTCACGTAGATGTAGAGGGCGCGTGAGATGGGATAGGTGCCGCTCTGCACGGTGCTTTCGCCCGGCTCCACCGCAGGGCTGGCAGCATCACGTTTCACAAGGAGGTGCTTGGCCCCTGCGCCGTAGCCCGCACCGCCGTAGCCGATGCCGCCTTCGTCTTTCGCGACGGCTTGCAGCACGGCGGCAGTGCCTGGCATTGTCTGTGCGCTGGCGGCGAAATCCTGCTTGGCCAGCACGTGTTCTTTGAAGAATTCATACGTGCCGCTGCTGTTCTCACGGCTGTAAAGCGTGATGGGGGCGTCCTTGCCTCCCACTTCCTTCCAGTTTTTGATCTTGCCGGTGAAGATGTCACCGATTTGGGCGACGGTAAGTTCAGTCACCGGATTGTTGGAGTTCACGTAAACGGAGATGCCGTCCAGAGCGACCTTGTGCTCGTTCGGCCTGGCTTTGAATGCTTTGACGCATTCGAGGATCTCCGCCGGCTTGAGTGGACGTGATGCATTGCAAAGATCAGTCGTGTTGTTTTGCAGTGCAGCCACACCAGTGCCCGTGCCGCCGCCGGTGACTTGAATGGCGGTGCCGCTGTGAGTGGCCATATAAGACTCGGCCCACTTCTGGGCCAGGATCACCATGGTGTCGGAGCCTTTGACGGTGATTTTCGTATCTGCCGAAGCAACAGTGCCGGCAAGTGTCAAAGCGATGAGTGCGAGGGTGCGTTTCATATGGTGTAGTGTTGTTTCGGGAAACGTGTGATTCGTGCACGGCGGGCGTCACATTCACAATGCCACGCCTGTGACGCTTTTGTCACAGTCTCCTGCTGCCCAAAACGGAGAGGGTGAAGGGATCATTTTCCGCCTGTGGGCCGCCTGTTGGGCGGTGAAGCGAACGTTGAGAGATGCAAAGCCTGCGCAGAAGCGTCCACTCCGAGCAGTGAGCGGCCTTGCCCACAGATCGAACGCCGAACGCATTGCCTCCTCCACCCGCGGCTAGCGGGATGCCTCTGATCCCGCTCGAATTGATCAACGCGATCCTCCTCGCGCTATTTGAGTTTCCAGACCTTCACATCGTCCACATCAGCGGATTTGTTTGCCGCCAGGGTAATCATGCGCTTGGTCGGGTGTGCGATGCCTTCGCTCGTGAATGTGCCCGCCTGCTTCCCATCAATCTGGACCGTCATCTTGTCGCCTTCCACGCTCACGCGCAGTGTATGCCATGTTTCAGGCGCGAGATCGATTTTGAATCCGGCGGTCTTCGTTTTTAGCAACGCCTGGAGTTCTGAGGAATTGTCGCCTTTAAGCCTGCGATCGCGAATCTCCAAATTCATGCCTCCCGTTTTTGAATCCGTGAGCCCCAGATTTTTCAGAGTTACATGAGCCATGCAAAGATGTCCGGCGTGCACCGTCTTCAGCTCTCGATCCACGAAGTCGACGCCAAGGTCATCGCCCTCGCCGAGACGGAAGCGCAGTTCCACGATGCCATCTTGGAACGCGACGTCGTGGAAGATCGCCACGCCATGATCGGCCTCGGCGTGCTTGGTCACGTGCATCACGCCATTTATCAAATCGACCTGTTGATGCCCTTTCGCACGCCAGGCACTGTTGCTGGTCCAGCCGTTGCCGATCTCTTCTTTGCCTGGGACTGGTTCATCGCGCGCAAAATCATCGGAGAACAGCAGCTGGGGTCCCGCCGCAAGAATGGAATTCGAAGATGCCAGCAGGGCGAGCAGGAGTGCGGTAGTTTTCATTGGGGAACAGGGTGTCGAACACAAAGACAAAGTGGGAACGTGCCAGTGCTTGCCGGTCTCACACCCGACCGGATTCTCTTCGGCAGATGTCACAGCGCGGGCAGGCCGTGGGCCGCACGTGCTTTGAGGCACTGCTGATCTCCAGGCTCCACGCTTCGGCAAGGTCCGGGGCGCTGGTCGTAAACCCGGCAGGCGACCTGGCCTCCCACGTCGCCCACGAGATGAGCGCAACGCACTGGATGCTTTTCCGTGCCGGCAAAGCAGACGTGCCACGGCGAGATTTGCACCAGGCTGCCATCATCGAGTCCGCGCTGATCCGCCTCGCGCCAGTGGAACGACACGCGGTAGTGTGCGCAGCAAGCACCGCAGGTCTGGCAGGCGTTGGCGGCGGGAGGCATGCGATCTTCCTAAGCGCGCTGGCGTCGCTCGGCAATCGTTCTAGCGGCGATAAGGAGCTCGCGGCGGCGGATGTCACGCGCACGTTGATCGTGCTGGCAGCAGCGGTGAGCACGGGCCATAATCGTCCATGCAACGCCGAACCTTAGTCACCGCAGGAGCCATGGCACTGGCCAGAGCACTCGCCTCGGCAGGCACGCCAAAGAAGAGCACCATCGGGCTCTGCACGTTCTCCTGTCATCAGCACTGGAAGGCCGCTGGCTCGAAGCACCCGGGAGTAAAGTTCAGCGATGCTCCAGGCTTCTACCGCTATGCTCGCGAACTTGGCGCCGATGGCGTGCAGACTCCTTTGCGAGGTTGCACCGCGACGGCCATGCGTGAGCTGGTCGAGGGAACATCCGGCTTCTACGAGGGGGAATTGAGACTTCCCAAAACCGAAAGCGATCTGACCGCATTCGAGGCTGAGGTGCGTCAGCTTCGCGATGCGGGCGCCACGGTGGCGAGGGCTGTATTCACCGGCGGACGGCGCTACGAGCAGTTCAAGACGATGGAGGCGTTTCGCGCCTTCCACGCCCAGTCGGTTCGCGCGCTGCAGTGGGTGGAACCCGTCCTGCGCAGACATCAGTTGCGCATGGCAATCGAGAATCACAAGGATCACACCGCAGATGAACTGGCGGCCATGGTGCGCGATGCGGGCAGCGAATGGATCGGCGTGCTGGTGGACACGGGCAACAACATCGCCCTGCTGGAGGAACCGCATACCGCGATCGAGACCCTGGCACCCTTTGCGTTCAGCGTGCACCTCAAAGACATGGCTGTGCAGCCCTGCGAGGATGGATTCCTTCTGAGCGAGGTGCCGCTCGGCACGGGCATTCTCGATCTGCCTCGCGTGGTGACGACTCTGCGCAAAGCCCGCCCCGGCATCGTGTTCAATCTGGAAATGGCCACGCGCGATCCGTTGCGAGTGCCTTGCCTGACGGACGATTACTTTGCCACTATGCCCGATCGAAAGCCGGCGATCCGCGATGCGGCACTGAAGCGCGTGCGGGACAATCCTCCCCGTGGACCGGTGCCGTCGATTGAAGGCCAATCAGTGGATCGGATCCTCGCGGATGAGGAGTCGAACAACCGGCAGTGTCTGACCTGGATGCAGGAGCATCTGCGAGCCTGAGAGGCAGTCATTCTTTGAGTCTGCCCACCGCCGCCCGGGAGGCCACGATGCCGCTGATGCGATTGCGAAACTCGTATACATCCGCGCGGTAGAGTGTCTCCTCGTGCCATAGCGGGCTTCCACCGGCGATGCTGCCCGTGGCGATGATTTGAAAGCAAGCCGCACCCTTGGGCACGCCAAGCGAGGCCGCCTGCTTTGGTGAGGCGTTGACGGCATGGATGGTCTCGTCCGCCCCTGTGATGCTCAGTTTGCACTTCCGAGTCCAGCAGGCGTAAAGCGATCCCTTTGCATCGGAGCGGGTCATCGCCGGGCACCATTTTCGAGCCACGTAGCGGCGCTCGTAAATCACGGGCTGGCGGTCCGCCAGACGCAGCCGCTCCATATAAATGACGGACTCGTTCGCAGCGAGGAGAAGCGCCCGCGCCACAGCCTCCGGCACCTCCCGCTCGGAAACCTCCCTGTATGCGATCAGCACGGTGCCCGGCTTTCTGCCGCTGGCCTTCGCCTTGTCTGTGAAGCTGACGAGCCGTTCCAAATCATAATCGAGCACGGTGTCCCGCACGAAGGTCCCCGCGCCTCGCCGCACCTCCAGCACGCCCTCGGAGACGAGGCTGCTGAGCGCCTTGTTGGCCGTGGGCCGGCTGGTGTTGAAGCGGCTTGCGATCTCGCGCTCGGTCAAAAACTGCGAGCCCGGCGGAAACGATCGTCCGCGCAGCAGCCTGCGGAGGCGCTCGATCAGCTGCTGGTGGAAGGAGGCGTGGGCGGCCATGGCGCTGAATGTGCAGCGTGAAACAACTTTTGACAAGTGGCTAAGCCAATCCCAAAAGTGGCTAAGCCAAGAATACAATCATGAAATACAGCTACTCAGACCTCGCCAAGATGATCGATCACAGCCTCCTGCATCCCACGATGACGGACGCGGACCTGGAGGCTGGATGCAGGCTTGCAGCCACATACCAGGTGGCCTCCGTCTGCATCAAGCCCTACGCGGTGAAGCAGGCCGTGGAGTGGCTTCGTGGCTCCGGCGTCCTGGTGGGATGCGTGATCGGGTTCCCGCATGGCAGCAGCGCGACGGAGTCCAAACGCTACGAGACTGAACTGGCGTGCAGGGATGGCGCGAACGAAATCGACATGGTTATCAACATTGGCAAGGCGTTGAGCGGTGACTTTGAGTATGTGGAAGCCGACGTGAAGGCCGTCTGCGATGAGGCTCACAAGCACGGTGCGAAAGTGAAGGTCATCTTTGAAAATGACTACCTCACCAGTGGCGGAGCTGGCCTCGATGCGGATGCGTTCAAGCGCAAGCTCTGCCAGCTTTGCGAGCGGGCGGGCGCGGACTGGGTGAAAACCAGCACGGGCTACGGCTTTGTGAAGCAGCCGGATGGCAGCTACAACTACAAGGGCGCGACAGAGCATGATCTGGCTTTGATGCGAGCCAGCTGCAGCGAGCGCGTCCAGGTGAAGGCGGCAGGCGGCGTGCGGGATCTCGATGGATTGATCAAGGTGCGGGATCTGGGCGGGAGCCGGTGCGGAGCCACCGCCACAGCCGCCATGATGGATGATTACCGCCGGCGGGAGGCCGCAGGGCAGGGGGAAAGTGCTGCTGGAGCGATTGGCACGGGCGGTTACTAACGGTCAGCACGTGGATGACGTGATTTCACACGCCGCGAAAGTTTTCTTCGCATGCGTGGAGGGGCGTTGCTAATGCGCGGCTTTTCCACCTGCTCACCATGCGCACCTTCCTTCTTTTCTTGATCTGCGGAGTCACGGCCATGGCTGAGACCCGATCAAACCCAGGCATTTCCGGCGCACTGCATGACATGGTCGCGAAGAAGGAGATCGCCGGTGCCGTGACCGTAGTGGCAGACAAGACGGGCGTGCTGGTCGAGGACGCCGTCGGTATGTCCAGCATCGCAGCACAGACGCCGATGCAAAAGAACACGCTCTTCTGGATTGCCTCCATGACAAAGCCCCTCACCGGCGCGGCGATCCTCATGCTACAGGACGAGCACAAGCTGAACATCTCCGACCCGGTGGCGAAATACATTCCGGAGTTCGCCAGTCTGAAGACGCCGTCTGGCAAACCCGCAGGTCTCACGATCACTCAGATTCTGACGCATACCTCTGGCCTGGGTGAAGCTGGCGGACCAGCCGCAGATGCCGCCCGCACACTCGCGGATCTAGTCCCACTCTGGGTGTCCGCGCCCATGCAATACGAGCCGGGATCGCAGTGGCGATACACGCAGTCTGGGATCAATGCGGCCGGACGGATCGTGGAAATCGTCAGCGGAATGTCTTTCGATCAGTTCGTCCAGAAACGTCTG
>WBZU01002733.1_pt1 | contig 11950 bp, 11 predicted proteins | sample 5204311 | NCBI WGS metagenome assembly WBZU01 (sample SAMN12344359, study PRJNA552823) | activated sludge metagenome | biome: Activated sludge suspended growth; feature: Nitrification reactor; material: Wastewater; isolation source: activated sludge from nitrification reactor of wastewater... | reverse complement strand
GGGTCCGCTGGCGTATCGAACAGAAAAATCACCGTATCAACATTCCCGCGCGCGGGGGGAATCTCTTTGACATACAGCTCCAGCCGTTTTGGGTGACCGGATGGTCGCCGTTGATGCCAGTGGCGCAGGCTTTCCCGGATGTCCAGGCCGTCTTTCATCGAGGTCGTAAACTTTTCGCTCTTGGCCAGATCGGCCCCGATGATGGCTTTCGCCTGCTCCCGCACGTGCGTGTGGAAACTTTCAATTTTCGTATCTTCGGGCGGCCAGGAACATTGCCGATTCGGATTCCACAAGTACGACCAGCGACGGCTCGCGCGGCGGGCCGGACGGGGACGGAGCGACAACGATCGCCAGGCTACTGGCGCGCCCTGGAGCCGGTTTGTGGCTTGCACCACCTGGCCATCGGGCAAGGCCAATTGCCCGAGTCCCGCGGACACCTTCGGCAGATGACGGTGCTCGATATCTTGATACGAGTAGGTCTTGGCGGTTTCGAGCAGGCGAATGGCAAACTCATCGCCGGCCATTTGTTTGGCCGCCAGCACCAGAGTGTACAGGTCCGGCGTGAGGCGGCGATCCAGCAGGGCGTGGTTGCGCACATATTGCAGGTACAACTGGAGCAGCTGTGGCGTCACCCAGGTAGGGACGCTCTGGCCCTCCTCATCGTGGACGGTTTGCCAGCGGGTGCGTGTCTCCAGGAGCAGTTCCTTAATGCCGTCGATGGACAGGTGGCGGTCTGAATGGACGCTGGCGCGGCGGCGTTCGTACAGCTCGGTCAGGAACGGCAGTTCGCCTAAGGCAAAATAGAGTGACTCGGGCTCCACCAGAAGGCGTTCCGGCCGGCTGCTGTTCAGCTCCGGTTTCGGATAGTCGGCCCGTCGCCGGTAGGCTTGGCGGATCCAGGGCCAATCGGCGAGGTGGCAGAGACAGAGGATTCGTTCATACTCCATTTCCAGCTGGTGGAGCTGAAACGCCATCCAGGCAATACGGGCCTGCTGCTGGCTGCCTTCTTCAGGCGGCGTCAGGGTCGGCAGCATGGCCGCGGCAAATGCCGCATAGGGCAACTGTTTCACGGCATAGGCGTCAGGAGAGGCGAACGGCAGCGGCTCGAAGGTTGCGGTGTCCCGGTCGATATAGGCCCGGTAGATGCCTTCCCCGATCGCCACGCGGATGCCCATGATGACGGCCTGGCAGGGATCGACGGGGACGTAGTTGACCCTCGGGCCGCTCTCCGCGCCCTGTTCCTGTTGCACGATCAGGCTGATGGTCGGGAGATCGAGGACCGCTTCCTCCAGCGGCAGTTCGAAGGAGGGAGGGAGCGGTACCGCCAGGCAGTCGAACCGGCGATCAGTCAGCCGGTCACGGACTTCCTGGGCCACGTCGCCGCTGCCGTGCAGGAGTGGAAACAGTTCGATCCGTGGCGAGAGGCGAAAGACATCATCGGAATTGGATGAGGGCGATGCCATTATCGGCCGGGGTGTAGAGGGTCATCACTTTCGAAAAAGAAATCGCCGAGTCCTCGGGGCAAAGCCTGATCGCCCAGCGCCCGTTTGCGTTTGCGTGATTGTGTCGGGAGGTCCAGCGCTTCTTCTCCCAAGACCTTGATGAGTGATTCACGCCAGGCGGCGTCGGCGGCCAGCGGGTGGGCCGGATCCTGGGCACAGCGCTTCAAGGCATACTGCAGCAGATGAATGCCGTCGCGGACGGAGTATTCGAGGCTGAGTTGATGGGCCTCCTGCAGGAACTCGACCGTGAGCGCCAGCATGTCGGCTGGAGCAAACGGCAGGTGGTAACGCAGGATCGCCAGCTCATCTTCGCGCGTCGGGAAGCCCATGCCGAGTGTCGGTTGCAGCCGCGACAGGATATAGTCGGGCACTTCATACGTCGAGGCATCTTCGTTCATCGTGACGCAACAGCGGAAGTCGGGATGCGCCCTGATGAGCAGGCCCGCGATGATCGATTCTACGCAGCGCCGGTGATCCAACAGCGGAGCCAGCGAGGCCCAGCTTTTTTCGTTCATCCGGTTGCCCTCGTCCAGCACGCAGATGCTGCCGGTCAGCACCGCAGTCACGAGCGGCGAGGCGTGATAACTGATCGTGCCGGACTCCGCCAGTACGGGCGTGATGAGCAGGTCTTCGGGCCTGGTGTCCGCCGTGCATTGAAACACGTAGAGATCTTGTTTGCGCTCGCGCGCGCCTGCCATGGCCAGCGTGGTTTTGCCGATGCCCGGCTGCCCCGTGATCCGCGGCGAGAGCGGCAGGTCGCGTTCATCGATCACGAGCCAGCAGGCTAGTAACTGTTTAAGAATTTCGCGGTTGCCGATCCATTCTTGTCCCATCGTCATCGGCTGTGCCAGATGCAGGGAGATTCCTTCGATGGACATCGTGCGCGCGGCGGCCTGGTGCGAACTGGATGACATGGTCTTTCGTGCCGGTGATTGGATAGAATGGATGGAACCGAAATCTTGAGCGAACGGTAGCATAGGGGCGGGGAGGGGGTCAAACGCCTTGCCGGCCTATTTCACTTTGACTTTCGCTGCCTTGGACCGTATTCTACCGGCTTTCGCACGCTGCGATTCAGCAGCGGATGCGAGAGATCCACTCACCCCGACAGGAATCGATTGTCGTCCATCTCCATGGCCGCAACGAAGGAGCGATATGATGACTGAGCGAGACGGATCCCTGAAACGCACGGCAGTACAGTCTCTCGGGCTGCTGGTCCTGTGCAGCCTGGGGTTGAGCGGGTGCGTGATGTCGGAAAAATATGAAGCGGAAAAGGCCCGCAGTCTGAACTTTCAGCGGCTCCTGGCGCAGGAAGAAAAACGCAGCGCGGAGCTGGACACTGAAGTCAAACGCGGACGGCGCGAGCTGAGCGAGTATGAGGCCCGCAACCGTGAACTCAACGCCCAGGTAGAGGCGGTGCGCCAGCAGGCAGCCCAGATTCAGGAAGAAGCGCAGGCCATGAAAGAAGCGAGCTTGTTGGAGAAGCGCGCGCAAGAGGATATGAAGCGTTTGACCACCATTCCTTCCAAGGCTAAGAAAGCGGCGCAAGCGCAGAAGAAGGATTTTGCCGCCGCGGTCGACGACGCCTTGAAAGGTGACGTGCCCGCCGATGTGAGCCTCGACCAGGCCAAAGATTCCACGAAGGAGTTTTTGAGCCGCGCGGAAGCGGCGCTGGAGCCGTCGAGTACGGCTGCGCCTGCGGCCGCCGAGGGAGGCACCACGCACACGGTGCGTCCGGGGGAAACGCTGTACCGTATCGGACAAAAATATCACGTCGGGCTGGACCAACTCCGCAAGTGGAACAACATCACGAACAACACCGTTGTCGTCGGACAGAAATTGGTGGTCAGTCGGCCGTAGCCAGGCCGTGGTATCGCATGAAGTGGTTCTTGTATGGCGAAGCAGCACTATTCATTGACGTTGGATGAGTTTCGAGCCCTGGCGGCAGACGGAAACCTGATTCCGCTGTACCGGGAGATTTTGGCGGACTACGAGACGCCGGTGTCGGCGTTTGCCAAAATCGACCACGGGGCGACCGCCTATCTGCTGGAGAGTGTCGCCGGCGGAGAGAATTGGGCCCGCTACTCCTTTCTCGGAAGCGGCTCTTCTGCGGTGATCCATGAGGAGCAGGGTGATCTGGTGCTGACCCGCGGCAAGAAGCGATTGCGCATTCAGAGCCGGGGCAACCCTCTGGAACGGCTGCGTGAATTGATGGAGGAGTACCGCCCCGTGACGGTGCCGGGCTTGCCGCGGTTTGTCGGCGGGGCTGTGGGTTATCTCAGCTATGACATGGTGCGAACGTTTGAGGATCTGCCGTCGCTTCGCCAAGACAGTCTTGGTCTCCCGGACTTCGCGTTTCTCCTGACGGATACCTTGCTGATCTTCGACAACGTCTCGCAGAAGATTAAGGTCGTCGCCAACGCCTATCTGGAATCCACGAAAGAGCGCGACATCCGCGAGGCGTACCGTCATGCGACAGCCCGGATCGAGAAGATGATCGCCCGCCTGAAGCGGCCGGTGCGGCAGCCGCGTCAGAAGCGACGTCGTAAGCCGATCACGTTCACGTCCAACATGAACAAGGCCGACTTCGAAAAGATGGTCGTCGCGACCAAGGAATACATCCGCGCGGGCGATATCGTGCAGGCCGTGTTGTCTCAACGGTGGGAAACGCAGATTTATACGACGCCGTTTCAGCTCTATCGCGCGTTGCGCGTCATCAATCCATCACCCTACATGTATTATTTGCGGGTCGGGGGCGTGGAGCTGGTCGGCTCCTCACCGGAAACGCTGGTACGTTGTGAAGACGGGCAGATTTCCCTGCGGCCCATTGCTGGGACACGCCGTCGCGGGAAGTCGCCGGAAGAGGATCAGGAGCTTGCGCGGAACCTGTTGGCGGATGAAAAAGAACGGGCCGAACATGTGATGCTTGTGGATCTTGGACGAAACGATGTGGGACGCGTCGCCGCGCGCGGGTCCGTCAAGGTCGATTCGTTGATGCAGGTTGAACGTTATTCCCACGTCATGCATATCGTCTCGCAGGTGACGGGACAGCTCGAGCAGGGCAAGTCGGTCTACGATGTCACGCGCGCCTGTTTTCCCGCCGGGACTGTCTCCGGCGCGCCGAAAATCCGGGCCATGGAAATCATCGAGGGGTATTTCGGTTTTTCCGGCAATATGGACATGTGCATCAACATCCGGACGGTCGTCATCAAGGGGCGGCAGGCCTACATTCAGGCCGGCGCGGGCATTGTGGCCGACTCCGTTCCGGAACATGAATACGAAGAAACGTGCAACAAGGCGCGCGCGATGATGAAGGCCATCGAACTCGCCGAGCAGGGATTGGAATAAGGGAGGAGAGCAATGCTCCCTGAAACACTATGCTGTTGATGATCGACAATTACGACTCCTTTACCTACAACCTCGTCCAGTATTTCGGCGAGTTGGGGGAAGAGGTCGTGGTCTATCGGAATGATAAGATTTCCATTCCGGAGATCGAAGCGCTGCGGCCGGCCAAGCTGGTGATCTCTCCCGGTCCTTGCACGCCGAGCGAGGCGGGTGTTTCGGTCGACGCGATCCGGCATTTCGGCGGGAAACTGCCGCTGCTGGGCGTCTGTCTCGGCCACCAATCGCTGGCCGTCGCGTTCGGCGGTGAAGTCATTCGCGCCGAACGGCTGATGCATGGAAAGACTTCAATGGTGCGCCATGACGGCCGGACGATCTTTCGCGATCTTCCCAACCCGTTTGAAGCGACCCGCTATCACTCTCTCATCGTGAACCGGAAGAATCTGCCCGACTGTTTCGAGATCAGCGCCGAGACCGCCGAAGGGGAAATCATGGGCATGCGGCACAAGACGCTGGGCATCGAAGGCGTGCAATTCCATCCCGAATCCATTCTCACCACTGCCGGCAAGGAGCTGTTGCGTAATTTCCTGAAGTTGTAGCGCAACGGTGGTCGCAACAGCCGCTACCGGTTCGTACCATGATCAAAGACGCCATTCACAAGCTGGCCGAACGGGCCGACCTGACGGAGCCGGAGGCCGAGACCGTCATGGGCGAGATCATGGACGGGAGCGCGACCCCGGCGCAGATCGCCGCCTACCTGATGGGCCTGCGGATGAAGGGTGAGACCGTTGAAGAAATCGCCGGATCAGTGTTGGCGATGCGGGCGCGGGCGACCAGAATCCGGGTGAGAGATCTGCAACTCCTGGACACCTGCGGGACCGGAGGAGACGGGGCCCACACGTTCAACATTTCCACGACCGCGGCCTTCATTGTGGCCGGAGCGGGCTTGACGGTGGCCAAACACGGCAACCGGTCGGTCTCGTCGAAATCCGGGAGCGCGGATGTGCTGGCGGCTCTGGGAGTGGCGATCAATCTGCCGCCCGAGCGGGTGGCTGATTGCGTGAATGAGGTGGGGATTGGATTTTTGTTCGCTCCCCTGTATCACAGCGCGATGAAACAGTGCGCCCAGCCCCGGCAGGAACTGGGCATCCGGACGCTCCTGAATATCCTCGGCCCCCTCACCAATCCGGCAGGCGCCCGGCTGCAGGTGGTGGGCGTGTTCGACGCGAAGTTGACGGAGTTGCTGGCGAAGGTCTTGTTGCATCTGGGCGCGCAACATTGTTTTGTGGTGCATGGAATGGACGGGTTGGACGAGATCACCGTCACCGACCGGACGAGAATTTCGGAAGGCAAAGCCGGGGTGGTGTCGAGCTACGCGATTGATCCTTCTGAATTCGGCCTGACGCGGGTCCGCGCAAAGGAGTTGGTCGGCGGCACTGCGGAAGAGAACGCGGCGCTGACTCGGGATATTTTCCGTGGACGAAAGGGGCCGAAACGCGACATTGCCTGCCTCAACGCCGCGCCTGCACTCGTGGCCGGAGGAAAGGCCAAAACGCTACAGGACGGGTTTGCGCTGGCCCAACGGACGATCGATTCGGGGGCGGCGATGGAGAAATTGGAACAGTTGATCGACTTTACGAAAAAGGCTTCGTGACACCGTGATTCTTGATCGGATCCTCGAACACAAGAAAGCTGAAATCCGCCATAAAAGCAGTCGCAGCTACCTCGCGGAGTTGAGGACCAAAATCCGTGATGCGGGGCCGACGCTGGGCTTTGCCGTGACGCTCGACGCGCGCCGCACGCCGACCAGGCCGGCCTTAATCGCGGAAGTGAAGAAAGCGTCTCCGAGCCTGGGGCTGTTACGGCCTGAGTTCGAGCAGCGGTTTGAACCGGTCGGCATTGCCGAAGCCTACCGCGAGCATGGGGCCAGCGCCGTCTCGGTCTTAACGGATAAAGACTTTTTCCAGGGCGAGCTACAGTATCTGGCCGACGTGAAAGGGCGGGTCAGCTTGCCGGCGCTGAACAAAGAATTCATGGTCGCGGACATACAGTTTTACGAGGCCCGGGCCTACGGCGCCGATGCGGTGTTGTTGATCGTGGCCGGTCTGGAGAAGCGCCAGTTAATCGACTTTGCGGCCCTTGCCAAAGAGTTGTCGTTGGATGTGCTGGTGGAAACGCATCATGAGCGTGAACTCGACACGGTGCTCGAATGGTTGCCCGATGTGCGGATGATCGGCATCAATAATCGCGACCTCAAGACCTTCTCGACCGACCTCGGCGTGACCCAGCGGCTAGCCAAGCGAATTCCCGCCGGCAAACTGATTGTGAGCGAAAGCGGCATTCACAAGCGCGAGGACGTCGTGCGACTGGTGGAGGCCGGCGTGCACGCCATGTTGATCGGCGAGTCGTTGATCCGGGCGCAGGACATCGGCGTGAAGATTCGTGAGTTGCTGGGGGACGAACCCAAGAAGGAGGCGCGATGAAACGGATCCTCGCGTGCAGTGTGGCGGTCGGATTGTTGGCGCTTGCCGGCTGCGTCAACCAGGAGATTCATGAGTATTCCCCGAAATGGGACTCCTGGCTGGGCAGCAGCAAAGATGAGCGCATCAAGGAAATGGGCATTCCCACCCGCTGCCACGCGTTCAAAGACGGTGGTGAAGTCTGCGAGTGGATGATCCCGCAGCAGGATGGCCGCCAGGACCTGATCGGCCTCACGTTCAATCCAAAGGGCCAAGCCTGCCAATGGTCCTATCGAGGATTTTACGGCATGCAAAAGAGCAAGCAGAGCTGCTGACGCATGGTGGTCAAGGTCAAAATGTGCGGATTGACGAACGCCGAGGATGCGGCTGTTGCGGTGGAGGCCGGGGTGGATGCCGTCGGGTTCGTGTTCCACAAAAAGAGTCCACGGTGCGCCGAGACGGCGGTAGTGAAAGCCATCATTCGGGACCTGCCACCCTTCGTCTTGCCGATCGGGGTCTTCGTGAACGAAGACCCGAAAGTGGTACGCGACGTGATGGACAGTTGCGGGCTGGCGCTCGCGCAGTTGCATGGCGATGAGACCGCGGCTTATTGCGAGGCGTTGGGACGTCCCGTGCTCAAGGCAATCCGTCTGCGAGACCGAGGTTCATTCCTGGCACTGGCCGAGTTCCAAGGCCGTGCCGGCGTGCGCGGATTCTTAGTGGATGCATTTTCGCCGGACGCCTATGGCGGAACGGGGCAGGTCGCTGATTGGTCCCTGGCGGCAGAAGCTGCCGCCGTGACTCGCATTCTCCTGGCCGGTGGGTTGACGCCGGACAACGTCGCGCAAGCCGTCCAACAGGTGCGTCCCTACGGCGTCGATGTCAGCAGCGGCGTCGAGGCGCGAGCAGGCAAGAAGGATCATGCGAAGGTGCGGGCGTTCGTGCAAGCTGCGAAGCTGGCCTCCTGATCGAGCATCATTTGCCAGTCGCGTTAGCTTCGAGCAGGGTGCGCGAGGGTGGCGGACGATTTCGGCATGCTGTTATACTTTCGTTTCCATGAATAGCTGAAGGACACGCGATGGCGATACCAGATCGACATGGGCGATTCGGACAATACGGCGGGCGCTATGTTCCTGAGACCCTGATGCCGGCTTTGCTGGAGCTGGAAGAGGTGTATCAGCGTACACGGCGGGACCGCGGTTTTCAGGCCGAATTCAAACATTACCTGAAGGAATATGTCGGGCGGCCGACGCCGCTGTATCTGGCCCAGCGACTCACGAAGCGGCTGGGCGGCGCCAAGATTTATTTGAAGCGGGAAGATCTCTGTCATACCGGCGCCCATAAGATCAACAATGCCATCGGGCAGGCGCTGCTGGCGAAACGCATGAAGAAGCCGCGTCTCATTGCCGAGACCGGCGCGGGTCAGCACGGCGTGGCGACGGCGACGGTGGCAGCGATGTTCGGCCTCGAATGCGAAATCTACATGGGAACGGAAGATATGCAGCGCCAGGCGCTGAATGTGTTCCGCATGCGGCTGCTCGGTTCCAAGGTCACCGGCGTCGACGCCGGCAGCCGGACGTTGAAAGATGCCATCAGCGAAGCGATGCGCGACTGGACCACCAACGTGCGGACCACGCACTATGTGCTGGGTTCGGTGTTGGGCTCGCATCCCTATCCCATGATGATCCGTGATTTTCAGTCCGTGATCGGCCGTGAAGCTCGCAAACAGATTCTTGCAACGGAAGGGAGACTTCCCGATTGCCTGATCGCCTGTGTCGGAGGCGGCAGCAACGCCATGGGGTTGTTCCATGCGTTTGTTCCTGACAAGAAGGTGAAGATGGTCGGGGTAGAGGCGGGCGGCCTTGGCGTCGAGAGCGGGAAACACGCCGCCCGGTTTGCCGGCGGGCGTCCAGGCGTCCTCCAAGGCACCATGACCTATCTCCTGCAGGATGAAAACGGTCAGGTGAATCTCACCCATTCAGTGTCGGCGGGGCTGGACTATGCGGCCGTGGGACCGGAGCACAGTCATTTCAAGGACACGAATCGGGCAGAGTATACGTCCGTGACGGATGATGAGGCCTTGGCGGCGTTCGATCTGCTCGCACGGGAAGAAGGCATCATGCCGGCGCTCGAAAGCGCCCACGCCATCGCGGAGGTGGTGAAGCGTGCGCCGAAGATGAAGAAGAATCAGATTCTCGTCGTGAACCTCTCGGGGCGCGGCGATAAGGATGTGCAGCAGGTGGCGAGAATCAAGGGCGTGACCTTGTAGCAAGATGTTGAACCGGGCCTCCAGCGGCGTTCTCGCGTCGGTCAGAGGTTCGACGTACCTACGCCTCACCTCCTTCCTTGCTGCGGCCTTGCCGGGCAGCCCGGTTGAACATTCTGCTGTGGAGCGTGAAGCGGTGTTCGTGAAGCGTCTCTCGTCCTCACGACGGCCTTACGCACGATCAACAAGATACGAGAAACGAACGACGAGATACGAAAAACGAACGTCATGCGGAGGCAGTTCTACAACATGAATCGCTTGGATCAGACATTCAGCCGGTTGAATGCGCAGGGAGAAAAGGCGCTCATTACCTACATCATGGCGGGTGATCCGTCGCTTCAGGATACGGAGCAACTGGTATTGGAACTGGAGCGGGCGGGGGCGGATATCATCGAGCTCGGCGTGCCCTTTTCCGATCCCATCGCCGACGGACCGGTGATCCAGCAGGCGGCGGAGCGCGGCCTGCAGAGTGGCACTTCGCTTCGCAGGATTCTGGAGTCGGTACGCCGGCTGCGTGCGACCACACAGATTCCCATCGTCTTGATGGCCTACTACAACAACATTCATGCGTTCGGCGAAGCCGAGTTCTGTGCGAAAGCGGTTGATGCCGGCATCGATGGACTGATTGTGCCGGACATGCCGGCCGATGAAGCGGGCCCCTTGCGCGGGCCGGCCGATGCGGCAGGGCTCCACCTGATTTTTCTGCTGGCTCCCACGAGCACATCCTCACGCCGCGCGTATGTCGCCAAGGAGTCCGGTGGATTTGTCTATTATGTTTCCCTCACAGGCACCACTGGCGCTACACTGAGCGACATGGCGGGAGTGCGGGCCAACGTCGCCAAAATCAAGAAGGTGACGAAGACGCCCGTCGCCGTGGGGTTTGGTGTTGCGACTCCGGAAGATGCCGCAGCCGTCGCACAAGTGGCCGACGGCGTCATCGTCGGCAGCGCAATCGTCCGTCGCGTGGGAGAGCATGGGCAGGATGGCCGACTCGTTCAAGAAGTGGGACGCTTCGTGCGATCGCTCAAGGCCGCAATGCAGCCGGCCTAAGCGCGGCGTCTCTCCGCAGTCAGTCCGTCGATCCCGCATTTTTCATCTCTGTGCCTCCGCTCTTCCCTCTTCACGAACACAAGAATACGTCACCCGGGCGGGACTGTTGTTCCTGCTTGGCACTGTTGAACGCGTTATATGAGGAGATGCCATGGCCGTTGTTCGTCGTAAAGTTGTTCGCAGCAGCCGCAAGACCACCGCAAAAAAGTCTCCGGCCGGTTCCAGCCGAAAGATCCTGTCGCGGACTCCGGCCCTCGTGCGGGAAGACCGATTGCTCCAAGCCCTTCAGCAGGCGCTCTTCAAGAGCCTCTCGCAGGCTGAAGGGGAGGGTCGGTCGCCGATCGGTGTCGCGGCGGTCTTCGTCCAATCGTTCCTTCAGCTCACCAAGGTCCATGCCGTGGCCGTCTATGTGCGGGATGAACAGACTCGCGACATGACCTGTTTGGCAGAGGCCGGTAGCGGTGATGCCTCGGTCGCCGGGCAGTGGCAAGCCGGATTGACACAAGCCGAACAACAGGCACGAATCAGTCTCGGCGATCTGTACGGTATCCGCTTGCATCGGATCGGCCGGATGGACGGTGTGGTGATGTTTCAAGCCGGGAAGGTCCAGCGAGTCCCCTCGCGAACGGCCCTGTCGCTGCTGACGGCGATTGAGCCCTGGTTGTCGGTATTGTTGGACCACGCACGCTTGACCGTTAAGTATGCCGCGAAGATTCTTCGGATTCAGCATATGGAGCAGGTCAGCGATCTGTTGAATTCCGCTCTCGGCGAGCAGGACAAATTACGAAGGGCGTTGGATGCGGCGATTCGGCTCGTGGAGGCTGAGGCCGGGGCGCTCTTTCTGGGTTCGGCCGATGGGTCGCTGCGATTGACTGCCATCGGCGGGGAACGGGCTAACGGGGTGACCGCGCTGCAGTCGAGCATTGCAGCGGGGGTGCATCGCACAGGGCAGGCGGTCTTGATTACGCAAGGTGCGCAGGATGCTCGCCTGGTTGCCGGCCAGGGTTGGCAGGTGGTGCTTCCGGTGGCATCGCTGGTGTCAGTGCCGGTCCGGATGGGCGCGAAGGCAGTGGGCGTATTGGAAGTGGTGAATCGGCGAAGCGGCAAACCGTTCAGCAACTGGGATGTGCTGGAATTGGCGAGTCTCTCGAATCAGTTCGGATTGGCGATCGATAATCTGCGACGGGGAGCGGTCGGCGAGGCGGGCATGAAAAAGTCGAGTGCCGCTTAACGCTTTTCAGGGGGCATGTACTTGATCATGTCCGAGGCGAGTTTTGTGGCCAGATCGCGCATGTCCGGCCTGATGAACAAGTAGCTTTCCTGCACCTGGTGCC
>WBZU01002731.1_pt1 | contig 11960 bp, 10 predicted proteins | sample 5204311 | NCBI WGS metagenome assembly WBZU01 (sample SAMN12344359, study PRJNA552823) | activated sludge metagenome | biome: Activated sludge suspended growth; feature: Nitrification reactor; material: Wastewater; isolation source: activated sludge from nitrification reactor of wastewater... | reverse complement strand
TCATCTTAATCCGGCAAGAGGATTTAACAGACTTATATATGGAGATGTATGGAGAGTAACAAAAGAGCAGGTTTACGATATTCAGCCTCTTTACTTAAATATTTCATACGGCGTGAATCATGTTTCAAACGGTACAAATTACTTTGAAGGAGTCTCAAACGGGATAATAGATCTTGATATGGTTTACGGAAATCCATTCAAAGTTTTCGACAGAAAACCGTTCGATTTTTTCAGGATAAGAAGTCAGTTCAATATTGGAGCGGGGCAGCCTCCAATAGGAACGATCACTGCTTATGGTATTTTATGGGGAAAAAATTACAACGAAAAGAAACAGGATATACTTGCGGGAATATTCCAGCATTATGATTTTTTTGATAACAATACTTACAAGGTCGGAGGAATTAGTTTCGGAGGTGGTCTTATATCATTATTCCAAAATAAAAAAGACAGAGGCAACCGGATCACAACTTCTGTTCATCTGAATTTAATGCCACTGGGAGCCTCCAACTCGGCATACTCTGCATTCGGTGAAAAAGAATATAATTTTACCATAGGCGCAAATATGCAGTTTGAAACATTCCTTGAAATGAAATGGGGATTTGCACTTGTAGATTATAAATTATACTTTATGCACACAATAGTCGGAGCAAGCAGCAATGAATATGTCGGGATACTTAAGCCAAAGATCCAGGTTAAAGTTTACAAAAACTGGAGCGTTGGAGCTGAATATTTATTTTATCACAGAGAAGGTTATTATCAGGACTTCCCGGATATACATACCAGAAATAATGAGCAGAAGATCTTTGTCAATTATGCATTCCAGAATATAAATTCATTGCTTGGAAAGTGATCTTTTAATATTATTAAAACTAAGAACAGGTTAATTGTATAAATAATAAATCAAATTGCTTGTTCAGATATACACTTAAAATATTAATTCTCTTTTCTTTTTTACAAAACATTTCCTATTCACAGAATACTTCACCTAAAAAATTTCTCGAATGGACTTCCTGGACTTTATTCCAGACTGTCCCGTCACCATCATTCTTCCAGGACAGAAATGACAGCAATTCACGCTTACAGTTCGGATTCAGATGGCATATATCACCCGTTAACTTTTCTTTCAATGCAAACAAACTTGTCTCGCCGGTTCAGTTTTTTTTAGTAAATCCGGTCAGAAGATACGGCGGATCAGTGGAACTGCTTATAGATCCTGAATGGGCTACTTATGGATATCAGTATTCTGATTTTCAGAGATTTAATCTGACCACAGGAGCGAGAGCATTTATACCTGCAATAGAGCGCGGCGAATATCTTTGTTTCTCAATAGCCGGAAAATATAATTTCCGGAAAAACAAACAGGATGAAAGCAGCAATTATTATTCTGCAGAAGCAGGTATTTATACTTTATTCGGAATTGCAGGTCTGGTATTTGATTATAATTTTACAACACAGAGCAGATACAGCATCAGCTTAAATTTAAAATACTATTGATTTTAAAAGATTACATAAAGTTTTTTATATCTGCATCATTTGTGATATTACTAATCGGCTGCAGAACCGCTTATGATGTAAGCGATAATTTACTCCGCAATTTTTCCACTCCAAAGAAAGTAAAGAACAGAATAAAGGAACCTGTTAAGCCCGGTGTAAAGCTTTCAGCTTTATGGATCGGACATGCTACTGTTTTAATTCAGATGGATGATAAAGTCATTATTACTGATCCGTTTCTTACAGATCATATTGCAGAAGTTCAGCATCGTGTCATAGAACCCGGTATAAACATAAATGATCTGAAGCAATGCGATATAATACTCATCTCGCATTCACATCCTGATCATCTGAATTTCGGGAGTCTTGATATTCTGGAAGACAAGTTTCCTAAAGCAAATCTTGTTTTTCCTGATCCGGTAAAAGAATTCCTGCCTGATTACAGTTTTGTTTTTCAGCCGTTTAAAAAACCAAGGCAGGATAAAAAAATATATAAAGGAGAAACGCGAATTATCGACAGCGTAAAGATAACTTCAGTTGCGGCTTATCATTACGGCGGCAGATACGGACTTGACGGCGTGCTGTGGGGATATGACGGATTCTGCGGATTTATTCTGGAATATAAAGGTTCAACAGTTTACTTTTCGGGAGATACTGATTACACCGAAGGTCTTTTCAAATATCTCGGAGAGAATTATAACATAGATATAGAATTCATTCCAATTGGTCCCTGCAAAGACTGTTATGAAACTGACAAAAAGAACCGTCACGTTTATCCTAAAGGTGCTTTGAAAATCCTCGATGATACAAAGGCGAAAATAATGGTGCCGATACATTACGGGACTATTGCTGAATTATCACCCCCGGACTATCCGAGAGATGTTCTTATAGAAATGATAAATGAACAGCCGGATTATAAGGAACGTGTAAAGATCCTGAAGATCGGTGAACAGATCATACTCAAGTAATACTCCTGTTTTCAGCAAGCCAAGTATCAATCTCAGCAAAGCTTTGTCAGATAAGAGTTGATTTTACAAATTGTATGTCCTTTGTATTATAATTGATGTTTTATATAAGAAAAGAATAAATCAGTCAGCGAGTTTCAGTTTTTAATTTTGTTTCGAGGAAAAACAAAGTCTGAACTATCTTGTTCATTTTCTTTAAATTTATTTTACATTTAAAAGGTCTTCCAAAATTATTAATTTTATTTTTGCTAAAAACTTTACAAACTTAGGGGCTTCTGTTTATTTTTTTAATTGAAAGTAATAATACTACCAAACCTTTCTATTCATTTTCGTTCTTTTCATGTGAAAAGTAAAAGATGTTTAATAATGAAGTATTTTTGTGTGAGTTCCATTGGAACATCAATTGTTCCTTGGATAACAAATAGAATTGTTTAATTTTCAGAGGCGGTATAAATTCTAATATGAAAGATATTATTTTAGAGAAAATAATGAAGAGTTCTTACGAATTGCTTATTAACAAAGGAATCAGGGATATTTCCGTTCAAGATATTGTTAAGCATGCAAATATTTCGACAAGGACATTTTACAGATATTTAAGCAGTAAAGAAGAAGTTATTAATCGTATTATTAAGACAGGACTTGAAAGAAATAAATCTGTCCTTAAAATGTTGAATACTGAGGTGAAGAACCCTATAGATGCTTACGTTATTTTTATCAGTACTACATTTATGGGTGTTAAAAATATGAGTACAAAATTTTATATAGACTTAGTTAAGTATTATCCAGCTCAGTTCAATCTGATAAATAATTTCATTTTTAAAGACATCCAGGGCTTTTACATAGAAATGATCAACGAAAGTAAAAAACTAGGATTATTCAGAAAAGAAATAAATTCAAAGTTCAGTGCAATGTATATTGTAGAGACCAATTTTAATTCCTTGTTCAAACTCTTTTTAAACGGCAAGGATTTCAATAAGGAATTTGTTTTCCTTGAGCTTCACAGAACACTTGCATATGGTATGTGTACCAAAAAAGGATTAGAAAGATTTAAGATAGCAGCTAGGAATTATTTCCCGGCGCTGATCGATATGAGTATGCGTGTTAACAAGGCTAAAGATAAGTAGCTTTTAATTTTAATAGAAACCCCCACCTCCTATCAGGAATAATAGTTTACTTCTTCCAAGAAATTAATGCCAATATTCCGCTCACAGATTCTTCTTAAAAACATTTTGCGGTTAATGACCGTCAGCTTCCTTCCAGCAAGTTTTATCAATGAATTTAATAATTTAAATCCAGCTAAAAATAGTACACACTGTAATATTAGTAGCCTATTTACGGATGCAACTGGGGTAAAATCTTATAAGTAAAATATTTTACTTTTAATATTTTACTATTAATATTTTTTTATTATTTTTGTATGTCAGGAAAATAATGTGCACTATAATTATCCCCTTTCCTGAAATTTTTTATACCAACTATAATTATAATAATTTATTAACCAAAGTAAGAAAGGATTTATTATGTTTTTAGAAGATCTATTCTCCATTAAAGATAAAACAGCTATAGTAACCGGAGCCGGCAATGGAATAGGCAAAGCTACAAGCCTTATGCTTGCGAAAGCAGGGGCTGCAGTGATGGTTTCCGATTTAAAGCTGGAGGATGCAAAGAAAGTTGCAGATGAGATTACCGGTTTCGGTGGCAAAGCATTTGCAACGGAATGTAATGTAACAGAAGATTCGCACTTAGTGAAACTTGTCAATGAGACAGTAAAGAAATTCGCTAAGGTGAATTTTCTTGTAAATAATGCAGGAGGAGGAGGAGGAGGAAAAGAAAATCCATTCAAGATTTCAGTTGATGATTTTGCATGGAGATTTAAACTGAACGTGTTTAGTGCTTGGAGACTTTCACAGCTTTGTGTTCCTCATATGAAGGAAGCAGGTGAAGGTTCAATTGTAAACATTTCATCTATGTCGAGCATTATGGCGAGCCATAATATGAGTGCTTACGGTGCGGCAAAGGCAGCTATGAATCAAATGACAAAATATTTAGCAATGGATTTTGGACCTGAGGTAAGAGTTAACGTTGTAGGACCCGGTGCGATAAAAACTGACGCGCTTGCAACTGTTTTAACTCCAGAGATGGAAAAGGGTATGCTTAAAAATACACCTATGAACAGGCTTGGGCATCCTGATGATATTGCAGGAGCAGTACTTTACTTCTGTTCACCTGCATCTAGATGGGTAAGCGGTCAATTGCTGTTTGTAAACGGAGGCGGAATTCAATCTTTAGAATAAAATATTTTTAAAAAATAAACAAATAATACAATGGATATAAATAAAAGAATGCTCGACAATCCCTTCTCACTTGAAGGAAATACAACAGTAATTACCGGTGCCGGTGGTGCCATTGGCGGGGCAACAGCAAAAGTATTTGCAAAAGCAGGGTCTAATGTTGTAGTTTCAGATTTGAACTTAGATGCAGCAAATATTGTAGCTCAGGAAATAAATACAGAGTTTCCTGGAAGAGCTATTGCTGTGAAAACTGACGTAACAGACACGAATGACCAGAAAGCTCTTGTAAATAAGACAATTAAAAATTATGGTAAGATAACAACTTTGATTAACAATGTGGGGTGGGGAGAATACACGCCATTATTTGGTATTACAAAGAAATATATGGTTGATTCTTACGTGCTGAACACTGTTAGCACATACGAACTGTCGAGTTTATTTGCACCTTATCTTGAAAAAGAAATAAATGCAAGTATTTTATTTTCGGGATCAAGGGTCGGTGATACTCCATCACCTGAGTTTCTATCTTACAGTAATGCAAAGGCAGCATTGTTTAATATGGTACGGTCGATGGCAGTAGCTATGGGTCCTAAAATTAGAATAAATATGGTAATGATTGGCTCTGTAGACAACGGAGCTTCGACTCTTGATGCCGGTTACACACAAGAAATGCTAGACAAGATTAATAATTCATTAGTGATGAAGAGAAGAGGTTATCCTGAGGATATAGCATATGCATTTCTTTTTTTAGCCTCCCCTGCAGCAAGGTGGATTACAGGAATACATCTTTATGCAGACGGCGGAGGAACATATAAAAGTAAGATGCCGACAAATGACTAAGAAGTAATTTCAAAGCAGATTCATAAAATATGAATCTGCTTTCTTTTTTAAAAAATTGTTAAATAACACGAAATTATGGAAAGCATACTGATGCTTTTACAGCAAAGCATATTTATACAGACGGAGGCAAAAGTATAAAATATAAAAGAGGATGATGACTACAAAGTTAGGATTAATTCATAAAAGGTGCAAAAAAAGGTTTTTCTAATTTTAAAACAAATTAATGTCATGTACAAAATTATCCGGTACTTGCTGATTGTTTGTGTATTGTATTCAACAGATACAATATTTCCACAGGACAAGGATATAGGTATTGAAACATCTAAGACAACAAGCAATGGTCTCATAGTCTCAAAAATTATTGTTAAGCTCAAAAGCGAAGGCAACCTTTATGTGAAAGATGAATCAAAAGTAAATCAAGTGCTGAATGCGTTTGCAATAGGAACTGGATCGGCCTACGAAATTAATGTTTTTGATTTTGCTGTAAGTAAATTGAAGAATCTTGATTTCATACAGACTGCTGATTACAAATTATACTCACAAGGATTTTCTGATAATTTAACACTTGTTATAGAGGTAAGTCTGGTGCTAAAGGACAAAAAAAAAGAAGATGAAGCGAAGGGTATATTTGCAAAAGGAGGGGGTTTAGATGATTTTCCGGTATTGATAGAAAATAATAATTCGAAATTTTCATTTATAATGACCGGAGGAGCCGGAACATTCACTGATTTCGATGCCTTCTTTCAGCACGGTGATGAATTCACGAAAGGTAATCCGACTGCCACAGACCCTGCAGGACCGGGATATGCCTCATGGTTAGAGCTGTCTTACGAACTCGGTATAGGAGGTGTGATGCAGCTATGGAATCAACCGGTATATCCATATTTTGGATTGAGCGGATTGTTAACAGGAATGACCGGACAGGATTTATATTCTAATGTTACGAGAGGGTTCTCAGATTTTGAGGATGCTTATCTTGGGTTTGTATACAGGAATACTGATAATGGATTTCTTGCAAACTTTTCTGCCGGAAGGCAGAACTATCAGTTGAATGATGGATTGCTTTTTTCCAGGATATCTGGATCAGCAAATGCAGGTCAAAGGGCAAGTTTGTTTTTATCTGCACGCACGACGTTTGAAAAATCCGTACTTTTAAATTTAAAGTACAAAAAAATAACTTTGGACGGAGCTTTTTTAGAACCTGAAGAACTTGATTTTGCTCCAAAGAACACACAGTTTCTGATAGGGTCATTAGATTACAACAACAACTCATCTGTAGAAGCTGGTATTTCATACATCAGTATTATAAATTCAGGTGCAAAATATGCCAATGTTCAGGGTATAGATATGACCAAGGAGGGTTTGTATGCAATTAATCCAAAATTATGGCTTAATTCAGTGTTGGGAAACAGTGAAATAAAACTGAGAAGCGAATTTGTTTATGAAGGAAACAGAAATTTTGATATGGGTGCTTATGCATTTTATGCATCGGTAGGTTACTTATTCGAAAAACTCTCATTAAGCCCAGAGTTAACATACAGATATTCGTATATGAGCGGAGACGATTCCTCAACTGTAATGTATGAAAGGTTTGATCCATTGTTGACAGGTGGACTTGGAAACTGGATACAGGGACTTAATTTCCGGAAGGTGATAGGAAACGGAAACATTGGTGCTCACAGAATTCAATTGGATATACTTCCTAAACAGAACATGTTACTATCGATAGATTACTTTTATTTATGGGCACCCGAACTTTTTAACGTTGGAGGATTACCTCCTCTTTCAATATTAGCAGACAAGTACATCGGTCAAGAATTAACGCTGACATACAAATATTTCATATCAGATCGGTTTACATTACTGTCGATCTTTTCAACTGCCTTTCCTGGAGCAGGGATAAAGAAGGCATTCAGCGGATCAACAAATCCATGGACAACTGTGCAGCTAGCATTGTTCATGCATTTTTTATAAAAATTTAAATGGACTAACAAATGAACCCTAATAAAATAATTTATACTGCAGCATTAGGTAACGCAGCAGTGAATGCTGCTTTAAATGGTATAATCACATATTTTACTTTCAAATCATTTGATAAAGTACCTTTTTCGCTTGACAGTATTTCCAATAAAGAGATTACAGTATTCGGAACAATATTACCGACAGTGTTACAATTGAGTTTTATTCTTGGTATAATAACTTACTTCAGGTTCAAAAAAACAGCTATGGAAAAAAACCTTGCAGAGCCTGCAACAATAAACAAACCATTATTTCCGGATATGATAACATTTATATTTGGAAAAACTATAACAGCTTTTGGTTTTATGATGATAATTAGTGTGTTATGGCAACGGTTTTTTGGTACATTATACACGAGTAAACTAATAGCCACAATAATAATTGCTACAGCATCCGGATTGACAGCATTGTACATCGGAGTATCGGTAAGTAAAGAAATTATTAGACAAAAATAAAATCCATCATAATAAATATGATTAAATTACTCTTTATGTATAAAAGCTAATGTATTTTTTTAAGTAATTAAGAAGATAACTGTACAGTGTAAAGATTGCAGGTGATGTTAAAGCATTAACTGATAGAAAGTAAAATTATAATGTTTTGTAATGCTTTAAGTGGAAATATAATTTTAAAATAATTATTTAATAAACTTTAAAAAAAGAATTTCCAAAAAAATTTTTCGTAACTTTATGGATGAATTGCCTGCTCAGAATATATTACAATTCAGGAAACCAATTATAGAATTTAAATTTCAAAGAGATCCACATAGGTATAAATGTATTGATCAGCAGAATTAGGGTAATCTATCCTCATCAGGATATAGATCTTGAAAAAAAGTAGCGAGTATGGTGAACGATATAATAAGTCAAGTAGATGATTTTCAAGAAATACTTTAAAATGGTAAGCCAGGTTATTATTCACTTAGCAAGAATTGTTAGGTATGTGAATTCAGATGGGTAAAGAAATAAAAATATAATGCTTTTCGCGAATGTTTGGCAGGATATTACGGATATTAATCCGCATATTTTGGATTTGTATTACGAGGTTTAATTAAAAACTCCAAAAGACTGGTAGCCGGATGAATTACTTTCTCAAGGTAAAGTTTCATTTTGGGATTTAGATGTTGAGGAGAATTTAGTAGAAAAGGATGGCGGCTCCTTAAAAATATTTAAGCGCAAGATCCAATAAAGAGTGGATTAGCGTTAAACTATCATCTGTATTGAAATACCTCAGAATTCATTCATACATTATACTATGCATTACCTAATAATCACCTTAAATCAGTCAAAAGTTCGAAAATCCATTATGCCAAAATTGCACAGGACAACAGAAACCTCTAAAATTATAAATAATAATTTTAATGGTGTTTCAATCCCGAAAAAAAGAAAAGCCGCCGGTTTATAAGGAACGTGTAAATATCCTGAAGATCGGTGAACAGATCATTATTAAGTAATTATCTATTTCCTGATATTCCTGGCAATGCTTCGGTTAAGCATTGCAATAACATTATTGAACTGTTCGTCTGTTTTTATATTAATTTTTACAGATGTATCAAAATCCTCCTGAGCTTTGAAATAACTGTTCATCAGATAATAAATAAATCCTCTCATAAAATAATAGACATAGCTGTTGGGATGAATATCCAGTAACAGATTGACCGTATTAAGTGCAGTGTTATAGCTCTGTATTTTCACATAAAGCAGATCACGTCTGTAATCTGTAAAGACAATATTTGAATCATAGTACATTGCTGTTTCAATATCTTTAAGCATAGCAACGGTATCCTGAAGCTGCATATGCACCAAAGATTTATTTACATAAACCCTTGCATTCAACGGATCAATTCCTTCAGCTGAATTTAATTCCTTCAATGCTTCATCAAATCTTCTGAGCTTCATCAGTACCCGTGTCATTCCGAAATAAGCTTCGAAATCCTTTGGTGCCAGTCTTATTGCATCTTTGTAATCCCTCATAGCTGCATCATTATTATTATTGAAGAAATAGGAATTTCCTCTGTTTAAATATCCGTCAAAGTTATTGGGAGTAACTGTGATCACCCTTGTAAAATCCTCTATGGATCTCGGATAATTCTTCAGTGCCTGAAAACAAAGCCCTCTGTAAGTATAACCTTTGAAATCGTTATTGTTGGTGGAAATATATTCCGTAAATAATTTAACACCGTCCTCAAATCTGCCGTCATAAAAAGCTTCAAGACCATTGTCGAATACCTGCTTGGGTAAGTTCTGTGAGAGTGATATTCCGGTAAGTAAAACAAGAAAAGAAATTGTAAAAAAAATTTTCATAATTTAATTTGTTTCAGTAATATTAGACAAACTAATCTACATTTTCAACTATCTTAACATTCTTTTCAATTCAAATACTTATTTGATTTTATTTCCGGTAATTTAATTTTATCATCTCAACTGTCTGCAAAATAAAAATTGAACGCGGATGACACAGGCTATGGAGAATATTGATACTTGGTTTTTTATTCCGGTCTACTGATATCCGCAATGCCGGCTTTATCCTTTGAACAGAATAGTTATCACGCTCAAAGAACATCTCAATACCCGGCTCTATTGCTTTGAATCTGTTTTTGATAAGTGGTATATTTCTTTAATTCCTCTAATTAATTTTAACTATATATTTTCAATGAAGAATTTAAAAATTCTCAATCATCCCCTTGCATCTCATTATCTGTCGATCATGCGTGATAAAAATACAGGTCAGTCCGAATTTAAAGAAAGCCTCGATAAAATTTCATTTTTACTTGCTGCAGAGGCATATTCTTCCATTGCCTCAGAAGCAAGGTCAGTCAATACACCATTTAAAAAAATCACAGGAAGTAAAATAAAAGATACGATAGTGCTGCTTCCGATTCTTCGTGCCGGACTTGGCCTGACAAAAGGTTTCATTGACCTCTATCCTGAAGCTATTACGAGTCATATTGGAATTTACAGGGATGAAGAGTCATTAAAACCGGTTCAGTATTATTTCAGATTTCCTAAGATCAAAGATAAAACAGATCTGAATGTTATTATACTTGATCCTATGATCGCAACAGGCGGCAGTGTAATTTTTACAATTGAATATCTGCTTAATATGGGTGTTAAGAAGATCCGCGTTGTATCTCTGCTTGCTGCGCCGGAAGGCATTAATGCGATCAACAAAAGATTCAACAAAAATGAAAAAAGATTTATTGAGATCATTACCTGCAGTCTGGATGAAAAATTAAACGATAAAGGATATATTGTTCCGGGACTGGGAGATGCCGGAGACAGGATATTCGGGACGTGAGGTCTTAAGCATTTATTATTTAACTACAGCGGAATATTGCCGATACAGATCAAACTACAAACGGAACATCGTCTTTAGCATCAATTATTGAATCTTCTATTGATTCCCTTCGGAACAGGAGTTTTAAAAGCGCCAGCCCGGCGGCGAAACCCAGAGCGATCGAAACAGTTATAACGAAAACAATTGCAGTGTTGGCAGAAAGGTCTATGGCAGCTGCATTCAGTTCATTTCCGCTTAACAAAGATACTTTTCTTAGGTCATTAAGCAAACCAAACATTGATACCGAAGCCCATAAAGGCAGGACAGCACATACCATTACAACAGGAGGAACTCTCTGACTCCTTATAAATAATCCGGCAGATATCACAATCATAAATGCAGCAAAAAGAGTTGACCAGTTAGTGCTTAAGCCATATTGCTCAAGAGAATCCCGGGTAAGAACTGCAATTACACTGCTGATAAAAGTCGGTATAATGTACTTAAATGGTGTAGAATTTCTTATACTCATAGCCGTCGCAAACAATGCCGACCACAGTCCGTCTAAAAGAATACTTTCAAGGCTCATACTTATTCCGGATAATTTTAATTTAAAATTTATAAATTAGTAAATGTAAATGCTATCATTATTACCACCGCAAGTATCATCAATAAATAAAGGGCATTAATGATCCTCTGCATTCCAATGATGGTATATTTTAAACTGGTAAGGTCTATGAATCCGTTAATCATTCTTAACCCCGGGACCAAATAAATAACAGATGCTATCAGAGTCGTTATCTCTATTGTGCCCAGTCCACTGTGCAGAAATATGCTTGCAATTCCTGCTGAGATAAGTCCTGAAATAAACATTATCCGGTTTCCGGGAACAGCCATGGACTGCAGCTTATAACGTACGGTTTCTCCTACCATAGCAGCAAAAAATACGATCAAAATGGTTTCGAAACTTCCATGATGAAATTTTAAATAGAATGCCGCTGCAAGTCCGTCTAAAATAATATAGACGATCCGTTTATGGATGAGAGGCAGTTCAATAATTTTTTTCAGTTCCGAATCGATA
>WBZU01002727.1_pt1 | contig 11972 bp, 12 predicted proteins | sample 5204311 | NCBI WGS metagenome assembly WBZU01 (sample SAMN12344359, study PRJNA552823) | activated sludge metagenome | biome: Activated sludge suspended growth; feature: Nitrification reactor; material: Wastewater; isolation source: activated sludge from nitrification reactor of wastewater... | reverse complement strand
CAGGCAGGAGATTAAACAGACCCAACTGCGTATTGACCATTCCCAGGAGCGTGCCCAAGGCCACCAACCCGTGCATGGGTGCGACGGACGGAATCCATTCTAAGAGCGTGACCGCTCCGAGACAGAGCCCTGCCAGGATGAAACTGACCGCCGGGCCGGCGATGGCGATGAGAAATTCTGCCAAGGGATGCGGCGGCTCTTTCCGCATCTGCGCCACTCCGCCGAAAATGAACAGTGTGATTTGCGTGATCGGAATACGATAGCGCAGCGCCACCAGCGAGTGCCCCAGCTCGTGTAACAGGACCGAGACAAACAACAACAAGGCGGCCACACCGCCCATGCCCCAATAGCGCGGCTCCGACTGACCGGGCAACACATCCGGCAGATAGCCGGTCGCCAGCGACCAGGTGACAAAGAAAAATACCAAGAGCCACGAGGCATGCACGTGGATGGGAATGCCGAAGACGTGGCCGATTTTCCAGTCCGGTCCCTGCATGTGCTCACCGTATCAGCCACCTGAAGGAAGCGTCAACTATCGCGCCGCCCGGCCATCGGGTATACTGCGCTGATGCACAGGCGCGCGCGAATGGTCGGATGGTCGGCGATGTTCACCCTCGCCTGCGGCCTTTACGCCGGCGAGACACAGGCCCAGGTCGTCAAGGCCGGCCCGAATTCCTGCCCCGCCGTGGCGCTGACCTATGATCTCTGCCCGGTGCGCACGGCCTCGGGATTTGACCGTGAGCTGATCGACTTCCTCATCGAACACAAGGTACCGGCCACCTTCTTCATGTCCGGCCGTTGGATGGCCAAGCATGATACCGAGGTGAAGCAGCTCCTGGCGGTCCCCTTTTTTGAGATCGGCACCCATGGAGAGGTCCATGCGCATCTCCCGATGCACGAGCTGGAGGAGCAGCAACAAGAAATTATGGGGCCGGTGCGCCTGCTGAACACCAAGTATGGCCGGCCGGCGAACCTGTTCCGTCCCCCGTATGGCGAGTACAACGATGTAACGGTCGATGCCGTGAAGGCGCTCGGCTTGCGATTCATTTTGTGGAATATTGAGTCCGGTGATCCCGACCCGACGCTCTCCGCCGAGGCCATTGTCTCGCGCGTGCAGAAACGCCTGAAACCGGGCAGCGTGATCGTGCTGCACGCCAACGGGAAAGGCAAACACACCAAAGAAGTGACGGAAGCCCTGGCCGGACATCTGCTGGGGGACAAGGGCCTCCGCCCGATGACGGTTTCGGATCTCCTACGATGCAACCAATCGACAACCGACCCGACACGTTGATTCGCGAGATGCGGTCCGACGACCGCGATGCCGTGATCGGCATTCTGGCGACCTCCGATCCCTGGACAAGGCTCGGGTTTACGGCCACCGACTGGGAGCGCATTTTTTCGCCGATCCCCGTAGGCCGGGATACCTTCGTGCTGGAGACAGCGGGGGCAGTGCTCGGCATCGCCATCCTGCGCAGGAAGTTCTTGTTCGGCGACTATTTGGAGTTGCTCGGTATCTCGCCGGCCGCCACCGGCCGAGGCCTGGGCCGGCAGTTGTTATCCCATGTCGAATCGCAGACCTTCGCGCGGGCGCACAATTTGTTCGCCTGCGTGTCGGACTTCAATGACAAGGCCCGCGCCTTCTATCGCAAACAGGGCTACAAGGAAATCGGGCCCATGCCCAATTTTCTGATTCCCGACTATGCCGAAATTCTGCTGCGCAAAACGAACGGCCCGGCGAAAGCGACGTGAGCACATTTCGATACGCGGAGTGCTTTCTTGCTCTCTGCAAAGTGAAATTGTAGGCTGCTCAAAACAGTTTCCAGCAAGGCCGTAAGGAGTGCGAACCCCGAGGCGTACCTGGCAGGGTACGTTGAGGGATTCGGACGACTGAGAACGCCGATGGGACTGTTTTCAGCAGCCGCCAAAGGAGACAGGACGATGAAAGTCACCAAACTCCTCCACACGCGCATGCGCGTCAGCGACATGGATCAGACCATCCGCTTCTATCAGGACGTGCTCGGGCTGGAGGTGCTGGAACGCAAGGTCTCCCCGCGAGGCTCCCATTTGGCCTTCCTCAAAGTCCCCAACAGCGAAGCACTCATCGAACTCTGCAGCTTTCCTGCGAGCGGGCCTGTCAGGGTACAGGAGGACTTGGTACACCTCGCCTTTCAGGTCGAGAATCTGGACGACACCATCCGGAATTTGACATCGAAACAGGTGGCGATCACCGACGGTCCCACCCAGACCTCCTCCGGCAGCCGCTTCATCTTTATCGACGCGCCGGACGGCTATGAGGTCGAGCTGATCGAACGCCCGCCAGGCACGGCAATCGTGTAAGGCGCGTCGTCTTCCATGACCCGTCACTCGTGAAGCGTACTTCGTCGCTCGCGCAGAGGGCCTGTTGACGATGTCGGCTCAGCCACAGTATTGTTCCCCCGCTTCACGCGTCACGCGTCACGACCAACGAGCTACCAAAGGAGCCACTGCATGAAAAACGGGTTTTTCCGCGGGCACGGACTCGGCAACGACTATGTCGTGATGGACCCCAAGGAGCTCAGCTTCACACTCACTCCCGGAAAAATCCGCGGCATTTGTGATCGCCATTGGGGCCTGGGCAGCGACGGGATTCTGGCGCTCGTCCCTTCCAAGAAGGCTGATTTCGGCCTGCGCATTTACAACCCGGACGGCAGTGAAGCCGAGAAATCCGGCAATGGGCTGCGCATCTTCGCCCGCTACCTGCATGCCACCGGCAAGACCAAGAAGCGGGAGTTCACCGTGGAGACCAAGGGCGGCCTCGTGTCGATCGCGCTGCATGTGGACCGGCATGGCGATGCCGCCGCCGCCACCGTCGAGATGGGCCATGCGACCTTCAAACCCGCAGCGCTCCCCTGTACCCTGGCCATGGAGGAATTGATCCAGGCCCCGATCGAGGCGGCGGGCCGATCGCTTCGCTTCACCGGCGTGAGCGTCGGCAATCCTCATTGCGTGGTCTTCAAAAAGGCCGGGGAGACCTGGACCCGCGAAGACCTGCTGACCTTGGGCCCCGCGCTGGAACATCACCCGCTGTTCCCAAAACGAACCAATGTGCAGCTCGCCGTGCCGACCGGCCCGAAAGAAATATTCATCCTGATTTGGGAACGTGGCGCCGGCGAAACCCAAGCATCCGGATCGTCTTCTTGCGCCGCGGCCAGCGCCGCCGTGAAGCTCGGGCTGGTCAAGGGCCCGGTCACCGTCAAGATGCCGGGGGGAACGCTCGACATCAAGGTCGCCGGAGATTTCAGCCTGACCATGAAGGGGCCGGTGGCGGAAGTCGCCCGTGGCTCTCTCAGTCCGTCGTTCGTGCGAGGACTTCGCTAGCCGGCGCCCAGCAATCGGCTATCAGCGCAACAGCCACGTTGCAGAGGATTTGCCGCAACCATTAGAATTATTTGCAACCTGGTTGCGCGCGGGCTGCGCGTGATGGCTGAACGCTGAGCGCTTATGGCTGAATCTGAACACGCCCTCCAATCCAAACTCGACCACCTTCCCGCCCAGCCGGGTTGTTATCTCTTTCGCAACGCAAAGCGAGAGATCCTCTATGTCGGCAAGGCCGCCGTGCTGGCCGACCGCGTGCGTTCCTATTTTCAGAAAGGGGCGGACCAGAGCCCCAAAACCAACCTGCTCGTCAGCGAGATTGCCGACCTCGAAACCATCGTCACACGTTCAGAGTTAGAAGCGCTGATCCTTGAAAGCAATCTGATCAAACGTCACCGCCCACGCTTCAATATCGTTCTGCGCGACGACAAACAGTACCCCTATCTGCGACTCCCGATTAAAGAGCCCTTTCCGCGCCTCTCCATCGTACGGCGCGTACAAAAAGACGGCGCACTCTACTACGGCCCCTATACGCCGGCCGGGGCGCTGCGCGAAACGCTCCGAGTCATTCGCAAGGCGTTTCCACTCGCCACCTGTGAAATCGAGATCGACGGCACGGCCGATCGGGCCTGTATCGAGTTTGAAATCAAACGCTGCATGGCCCCCTGCACGGGCAATCAGTCCCGGGAGGATTATCACCTGATTGTCAAACAAGTACGCCAGTTCCTGGAGGGCCGCGACCGCGAATTGTTGGACGATCTACGGCAGTCCATGGAATCTGCGGCAGATCGGGAAGCATTCGAAGAGGCGGCCCGGATACGGGACCGACTGTTCAGCGTCGAGCGCACGCTGGAGAAACAACGCATCACCCAGGTCAGCACGACGGACCAGGATGTGGTTGGACTGGCCCGCCAAGGCACCGCAGCCGACCTGCAGCTCCTTTTCGTGCGCGGCGGCCTGCTGATCGGGCGGAAGGATTTTTTCTGGCCGCAGTCTGCCGATTCCAGCGATGAAGAGCTCGTGCGCTCCGCGATCGAGCAGTTCTACAACAAAGAGGGACAACCTCCCAAAGAACTGTTGGTCCCGACCGATCTTTCGGATGCACCATTGATCGAACAATGGCTCAGCGACAAACGCGGCGATGCCGTTCGTCTTCTGGCTCCGGAGCGAGGCACGAAACATCAGTTGGTCTTGCTCGCGGAAGAAAATGCCGCCGCCGCTATCGCCGACCATCTCCGCAACGAGGCGCTGGACCGCCAGGCCACGGCGGAACTCAAACGCCTGCTCCGTCTGGACGTCGCCCCTCGACGCATCGAGGGGTTCGACATCTCCAATATCATGGGGAACCAGTCCGTCGCGTCGCTCGTGGTCTGGGAAGACGGCCAGGCGAAAAAGGCCGACTACCGGAAGTTTCGCATTCAGACGGTGGAAGGCGCGAACGATTTTGCCAGCATGCAAGAAGCGGTGATGCGGCGATACGGCGCCACCGAAGACCTTGCGCGACCGGATTTGATCTTGATTGACGGCGGCCTGGGTCAGTTGAGCGCCGCCATTGAAGCCCTGAAACAGGTCGGACAAGAGCAGATCCCCATCATCGGCCTCGCGAAGGCGCGTGGCGAAAAAGACGAGCGCATTTTTCTCCCGGGTCGAAAAAATCCGATCATGCTTCGCCCCACCTCTCCCGCCACCCATCTCGTGCAACGAATTCGAGACGAAGCCCACCGGTTCGCCGTGACGTATCATCGAAATCTACGCGGCAAGGCATTGCTCTCCTCCGAACTCGACCAGATCGCCGGTATCGGCAAGATCCGCCGAAAACGGCTTCTGAAGCAGTTCGGCGGTCTCCAACAGATTGCCGCCGCCACCGACGAGCAACTCAAGAGCGTCGGTCTGGATCAACCGACCATCGCGGCACTACGTAACGCCCTCACGCCGGCCTAATTGCTATCCTGGTCTGCGAGCCTTGGCTGTATGCGGTTCGATACACCCGTATCCGAATAGGTACGTCGATTCTGTCCTACCGCTCCATTGCCGATTGACGGCACGCCGATTTTCTCCTTGCGTGACGAAGAGTTCATCGCTAGGCTGTGGCCTCATCATGCCCTACGTATGTGGTACGTAGATTGCCTTCCTCTACGATAGCTCCGATTGTTGACGCTTACCAGGAGGCATCCCGATGAGGATGTGGCCCATCGCCGGCATACTGACCTTCGCACTGTTGGCCGGTTGCGCGACCCCGCCGGAAATCAAACAGGCGCTCGCAGCCAAAGACCAGGCCTACGCCGAGAATGAACGGCTCATGCAGCAGTACCGTGAGTTGGTGAGCAATATCACCACACGGCACCTGCAGTGGTATCGCTACGTCCAGACGCGTCTCAAACTGGATTTGGCCCTTCAATGGGCAACCACCAATCCACGATCCGCAGACGTCCCCGAGGCCACCATGGCGGAAGACGACGCGGCACTTTTGGGGAAGGACGTACTGCGGGTCATCAACCTGATTCGCTTGAAATCGCTCCCCGAGCGCAAAGGGTCTACCGGGCAGCCGCTGTTTGCCGCCGGGACGGGTGATATGAGCAACCTCGTCCAGCAGCTCCCGGAATTGATTGCTCAGGTGGAGCAGCGCGTCGCGTCGGACGCCAAGGCGCCCCAGACCGTCGACCTGACCGCGTTTGACCACTATCGGAACAATGTCGAGGCACTCCGACGGATCAACGGCTTGATCAAGCGATACCTGGACATTGACGTCACCGTGAGTCAATCCGAGACCCAATCTTTGGCCGACGCCATACGGACGGTGCGCCGATGAGCCCCTTTGCCATCGCCCGCCGGAAGGAGTCTTCCATGGTCAGCCGACGCATGAGCCTGCTGTTCTTCGCCCTGTGCTTACTCACGGCAACGGGATGCCACTCGATCCACAGCAGCTCGGTCCGCGACCTCATTCAGATGGAAGGGACGAAGATCGACGCGGCCCAGACGAATATCGATCTCTTTCAAAAAGAAACCGAGGCACGCATCAAATATTTGCAACAAGCCCGTGAGGAGCTACACACGGCCTTCAAATCCCTCCACATGCAGGAAACCAAACATCACTTCGCCTTGGCGGCCTTCCGGAATCTGACCAACCGAAAAGGCGATGCGGCCTACGCGGCGGCCTACCTGACCAGCCTCATTTACATGGAAGATGTGCGGGGACTTGAGAAGGCCGTCTGGGATCAGTTCGAGGAGGACTTCTGCGGGCTGCGCGACACCGCCAATGCTCTCAATGATTCATGGAAACAGACGGCCACCCTTCATTCGCAGATTCATCGCTTTGCCAAACAATCGGCGTTGGCGTCGGTCGACCCTGAATTTGTCACCGCCATCCTCAGCCAGGCGCCACATCAATCTGAGCAGATTATGGGCGTGCTGAACAATTCCCGCACGGTCAATGACGCGTTGGAGGAAGTGGTGGGTGCACGCATTCTTCGCATCGGCGGCCTCGATCGCGCCCAACGATTCACGGCCGACCTGGTGGAACTGCTCGACCGGCTCAAGAAGGATGACGGACAGTAACGGAGGACGCTATGAACCGCAGCTTTGAGGGAGTGGTGACCTTCCTCCGCGACAACGATAGTTTAGTGAAGCAGTTGATGGAGACGGCTGAGAGCGCGTCCACGGAGATTGGGGAACTGGCCACCCGGGTCGACCACGCACGGGATGAAGCCCGAGTGTTGATCGACCAATTGGGCACTGTCGAGTTCAGTGTTGGCCAGCAAGACGAAACGAAGGTGAAGCAAACGGCCTTGTTGGAAGCGGTCGCGGCCTTACGGAAGAAATTCGAAACGTATAAGAACGACCCGCTGCGACGGGGCATTTACTCGGCGGAGATCGCCAATTTGTACCTGCAACTCGCCAACACCTTCAACAACGCGACCGTCGCCCGCATTGTTCCCTTCGATCAAGCAGAGATCGACGGCTACAAAGACTTGATGCAAAGAGCCATTCTGGATGCCGCCTCCCGGCAGAAGCGCGCTGCCGTGCTCAAGGCCGGGGTTCAGATTTCGCGCCTGGCACTGGGGCTGGCCGGCAAACTGGCCATGGCCTGACGGAGAGGGAGCACCCGTGATGTGGAAATCGGTCGGACTCGCCGCCATCCTTTGTTGTACCGGCTGCAGCCTCGACGCTTCGTCGCGAGGGCCCTTCGGGCCGGAAGACCCCGAGACCGTCATTCCCAAACGCCCGCTCCCCGCCCAAGTCCCGGCGAGGCATGTGCTGGAGTTCTCGGCCGATGAAACTCCCGGGCATGTGAAACCCAAGATGGCCGGAACCATCATGGATGCCGCCGTCAAGCGATCTTCCAGCGCACTCACGCCGCTGTCGGCAGCCGACATTGCCGCGTTAAGGAAAACCGCGGAAGCCGACCCTCGCGTCATCGCGCTCCTTGGCGAGCGATGGGGGTTTATTGAGGCTGATACGACGCCGCCGAAGGGCAAAGGATCATTTGGCTGCTGCCGGACGAACGCGCGATTCTCCAGGCTGACGTACTTCAGCTACAGCAACAATGTCGCGATCGCTGTACAGCTGAAGGACGGCTCCCTGTTGGAGGCCTCTCGCACCGAAGGCTATCTTCCACCGGAAGGGCCACAGGATGTGGCGCGAGGGATCGAACTGGCTCGGGCCGACCAGCGCCTCGCCGGCAAGGTGCAGGATCTTCAAGGCCATGGACTGCTGATGCAGCCGGATCGCGGATTGTTCAAGAATGATCCAGGCTATGCCCACCGAGTCATCTGGATTACGTTTTCGCCGGGAGTGGGCGGCGACCCGAAATACTGGGCCCAGGTTGACCTCACGGATGACCGTGTCCTGGACGCGGGCGAAGAGCCGCCTCGGTAAGGCCGGAAAGGAGAGCCGATGAAGCGTGTTGTAGGAGCCTTCCTGCTTTTCTGCATAGCGGCTGCACCTGGTCTCGGTTTCGCCGAGTCTTCGTCGGAACACCTCGAATGGGGTCGCTGGAGCCTTGATTACGAGGTTCGAGACAATACCGGCTTGGCCCTCCGGAATGTCACGTATGACGGCGAGCTGGTCCTGGGCAAGGCCAGCATGCCGGTCCTGCGCGTCAAGTACGTCAAGGAACGTGTCTGGTGGAATCCCTTTACCTGGTTTGGGTCCCGCGCCGACAGCGGTCGCTGCGGCCCCTTCCAGGATCGATTGCGCTGGCAGGATTTGGTCCCCATCGTGAACTGCGGGAACAACACGGTATGCGTCGAAAGTTCCACGCTGAACGGTATGAAATGGCTGGAACTGGGCGTGTATGCGCGGATCGGCGAATACCACATTTACCAATCCTGGCATTTGTCCGACGACGGCGAGATCCGCCCAGTGATCCAAAGCCGGGGGCTGTCCTGCAATACGGACCACATTCACCATCCCTACTGGCGGTTCGATTTCGACATCGACGGTAACGGGATGGACCAGGTCTTTGTGCATGACGACGGCGGTCCAGACCGGGGCTGGGGCCCGGGATGGACCAAATACATGAACGAACGCAATGACGTGAAGGTGCCGGCCACGCACCGGAGCTGGTTCATTCGCGATCAACTGACCGGGCACGGCATCTGGCTCCTCCCCGGCGACGGCTATGCGCCGCTCAAGGACGATGGAGAGCGAAATAGCTTTGCCGACCTTGACGTGGCCATCCGGCGCGCCAACCCTGACGAAGACCTGCCCTGGGTATTCGGCGCACGCGGCCAACTCGGTTATGACGAAGACAACCAGGGCGTGCAGGAACAGGACATTGTGGTCTGGTACGTGGCTCATCTTCCACACATGGCCGCTCTGGGTCCGACCAAGTGGCTCACCCTGGGGCCTACCCTGAAAATTCAACGCTGACCCGGTGAGTCACCGTACCCGCCGACTGGCACACCGCCATCCCGCTGTCGTTTCTTCCCCGTTGCGGTTCATACCTTAGGCACTCTATACTAGGTGCAGGTTGCCCTAGATCCGGTTCATTCGGTAGCGGTACAATCAGCCGTTTCCACAATGATACAGATGCCTCAAGATGGACCAGACTCGGATGTCTGAGCGCGACGGGCGGCACCTGATCGCCGCACCCGGACGCGTGCAGAGGAGAGTAGTGGCATGAACCAGCCTGGGTTGTCGGCAAAAGAATTTCAGCGACTCGGCGAAATCATGTATGACGCCCGCTCCGTCAATCGAAGCGATGGCGTGTGGAAACTAGTCTCGAACCTCCAGCAAGTCGTCCCCTATGAATTTTCCGGATGCGGGGGAGTGGACCTGCTCCACGGAATCGATCCGGCGCTTGGGCATTCCACGTATCCCAGGGAATTTTGCCAACTCTATATGGGCCAGGGGCTGGCGGCGGACCCGGCCGTGCACCGGTTGATTTCATCCGGACAGTCCGTCACCTCCAGCGCCGACGAGCCCGCGTTTTCTGAACCCAAAGACATCACCTCGCTCAAACTGGATTTCGGCATCAAGACCTGCCTGTCAGCTGGTGTGCGCGGGGAGCATGGCACCTGTTCCTATTTCGCTTTCAGTAATTTTGACGCCAAACAGATGGATAAGCTGCGGCTCCTGCTGGATATCCTCACTCCGCACTTCCACTTAAGCTACATGCGCTGCACCTCGGCATGGAGTCCCAAACGGCCTGCGCAACCCACAGCCGTCTTGAGCAAACGCGAGGAAGAAATTCTTCGATGGGTCGCGGCGGGCAAAACAAACTGGGAAATTTCCGTCATCCTTAAGGTCAGTTTGAATACGGTGAAGTTCCACCTGAAAAATGTTTTCCAAAAAATCGGAGTCGAGAATCGCTGGAGCGCGATCGCCTACTGGCAAACCGGCGAGCAACATCGACTCGCGCCCTCCTCACCGCCCAGTGACGATCGTTCGCCTTCAGGTCCCAACCGCGCGGGTTAAGTCGTACCTTGCCCGTCGCATCGACCGCCGTTTCCGCCCTCACAAGATAGCTCCCGACAACTACCCCGCCTACCCCGACGGGTAGGTGACTCTTCCGCACACCTCTCGTAGATTCTAGCCAAGCCACATCACGTCTGATAAGGCGTGCCAGTACCACCGTTTATCAAAACACCGGCCGGGGCCGAAAAGCCCTAGGAAAACCCGGAAGGAGAGGCCCTATGAAGCAGCTCGCCACACAGTCTGCAGCCATGGACGCCACATGTACGCTACTCGACCTCCTACAACAGCGGAAAACCCGTCGTTTCGGCCTCGGGATGACCCTGCCAGGTGGTCCCCTCCGGTATACCAGTCACCATGAGCCGATTCCCCTGAGCCGTGAAGAGGAACGGTATCTGATTTATGCGGCGATCGGCCGGTCTGGACGAAATCTTGGCGATATGCACTTCGTAGGGAAGCCCGGCGCGAGCGAAGGCCAAGGCAACGCGCTGATGAATTTTCGCAGCCGCACGGTGCCCAGTCCCTGCTCCGCCCAAACCACGCAATTGTTTTACACCAACGACGAAGGCGTCTTTTTCGTCGCCGACGCGGCCGGCCCCGATCATCCCTGGGACCTGGATATCGTGCAACTGCAAGAGTCCAGGCTGGACATCCCGCGCGATGTGCCGTTCATGCTGCCGTTCAATCAATGGTATACGAATCGTCCCGGCACCACCCTCTTCTTCCCGGTCACGAACATCGCGTTGCTGTACCTGAATTTGCTCCTAATGATGTTCAGCGAGGAGACGGGATATTTCATCGTCGATACCGACAACGGCAACGCCGGTTGCGGGCTGGATGCGTTCCGCAAGAGCGCGGGCGGACATCTCCATGACGACCTCAAGGCCCGACGCATGTTCAGTTTACGTGAGCTCGACGCGGCAATTTGCGAAACCGCGATTCAGGAGCAGGGCATCATCTGCGAACACATTTCGCTCATGCAGCAGGCGCTCGGGCTCGGCGGCGGGATTCAGAGCGTGGGGAGCGGGCGCCATCTTCTCGGCATGGAGCCGCACATCTATCCCGGGCTGGGATTCCAGTTCGTCGTCCCGCCCGGCAAGCCGATGCGGGCCAATCCGGTCGGCGTTCCTGGGCTGTGGGAAGGCCCGACTCCGCCCTTCGTGCCATCGATGAAGGAAGCCGTCACCCACCTGGTCGCCAGCAAGTTCGGACCGGACGGCACGTTCCGGAAACCTCATGAGCAGGCCTGGGCCAAATCCGCCGCCGGACAACAGGTTCCGGAACATTCCTCACGCGCCATTGAAGCCACTATCGCCTTTGCCGAGTATGTGCTCGCCACCTACGGACGCTTCCCGGCGCACGCCGACGCGTGCAAGTCCGTCGTGGCTTGTCAAACCCATCACCTGGACGAAGACTTTTACGCAACGTTTTATCCCGACGCTCCCCTGCCGGAGGCGCACCGTGAACACATGCATACGTGGCATTCGCACTGACGACATACATTTTCACGCTCTTACGAGCACAGGAGGGTACCATGACACCACAGACCTCTCGTCGAGTCGTCATCACCGGCATGGGAGTAATTTCCCCGTTGGGTAGCACTGTCGACCTGTTTTGGCATCTGTTGAGCCGCGGGGAAAGTGCCGTCAGGCCGATCACATCCTTCGACACCACCCCTTTCCAGGCTTGCCTCGCGGCAGAAG
>WBZU01002726.1_pt1 | contig 11975 bp, 7 predicted proteins | sample 5204311 | NCBI WGS metagenome assembly WBZU01 (sample SAMN12344359, study PRJNA552823) | activated sludge metagenome | biome: Activated sludge suspended growth; feature: Nitrification reactor; material: Wastewater; isolation source: activated sludge from nitrification reactor of wastewater treatment... | reverse complement strand
GGCGCCATGAATCAACACCGAGGCGAGATCGGACAGCGATCCCACCGTCTCTTCGACAGTGGCCAGGCGCAGGAGATCGCGCACCCCGATGCGTAACATTTCTCGGCGCCGCACCCGCCGCAACACATCCAACTTCAATTCCACGACTTTCAGTGAACCGAGACTTTGGCGCAGCGACGCCACGATGCCGTCCCTGGTCGGTGCCGTCGTCAGGACGTCTTCTTCCGCCAACCAGTAGATCAGCATGGGATCTCGAATGAGCGCGAAGGCCAGCGAATCGCTATTTCCGAAGATCGTGCAGAGCAGGCCCAACATCCGGGGTGACGCCTGGAGGTATTGGAGCAACGACGAGCGGCTCACGCTTCCGGAGAGCAAGCGCTCCCAATGATTCAAGGCTTGATCAGGATCGGCCGTCCGGGCAATCTCCGCCAGCAGCAGAGGAAGAACGGCGGCAAGCAGCCGACGGGTGTGGGGCTCCCCCGCCATGCTCTGGATATTCGTATCCGCTTCGACCGGCTGCGTTATGCCATAGGCACTCAGAATCCGCGCCACCTGCGCCGACTCTAGCCCGGAGGCGACCAGCAGCGGGGTCGGGTCTGGATAGACACGGGGCGCAGAAGGGTGGGGCCGCGAGCCAGACTCATCTTGTTGAGGCGGACGTCGTATCATGGCGCCGCATTATACTGACGCAATTCTTCCGGTACAACGAGCGCACCTTCGGGTATACTTCACACCATCATGCGACAGGCGACCACCGATCGCGAATCGATGCTGGCCACCCTTACGCCGCTCTGTCCAGGCGTGGAGCACGACATCCTGCAGGACTTCGTCTCCCGCATGGACCAGGACTATTTCGCGGTCTTCCGTCCTGCCTCCATTGCCGCGCATGTCGCGCTCGCCGCACATCTGACCCCGGATCATCCGTGCGAAGTGCGATTTGAAACACTTGATCGCGGACGCTGCACGATTACGATCGTCGCCTATGACTATTTTTCCGAATTCGCCACGATCTGCGGGCTCCTGTCCGCCTTCGGGCTGAATATCGAAGAAGGACGCATCTTTACCTCCGCGGAAAGCGCCGCCCCCCAAACGACACGCACCGGCACGCCCTACGGTCTGCGGCCTCGACCACAGGGCCGTCCGGGACTCACCAGAAAAAAGATCGTCGATGTGTTCACCGTCAGCTCAACAGAAGGCCAGCCGTTCACCACCGCCGACCACAAGCGTCTCACCGAGCAACTGTCCCGCATGATCCTGCTGCTGGACGGGAACCAGTTCGATGAAGCCCGACAACAGGTCAACCGTCACCTCGTCGAGCATCTTGGAAAACGTCGCAGTTCCTTCAGCGGCCTGCTGCACACCGTCCACATCACCTTCGACAACAGCCAATCGGCCACCGACACGATCATGGATATCCGGTCGGATGATACGCCGGCGTTTCTCTACGCTTTCGCCAATGCGCTCGCGATGCGCAACGTGTACATCAGCAAGGCCCAGTTCGCGATTGAGGACGGCAAGCTGCACGACCGCTTCTATGTCCGGAACCGGTTCGGGCAAAAGCTGCTCGACCCCGGTGATCAGGAACAACTCCGGCTCACGGCCGTGCTCATCAAACAATTCACTCATGCGTTGACCTGGGCGCCGGATCCGGCCAAGGCGCTGGAATCGTTCGATCAATTCCTCGATCTCGTGCTCGAAGGATCACGCCAAGCCGGGAAGAAACAAGCCTGGAACTTCATTAATGATAAAAAGACCTTTCCGCTGCTGGCGCGGCTCCTCGGCGCAAGCGACTTTCTGTGGGAGGATTTTCTCCGGCGGCAACACGTCAACCTGCTGCCGCTGCTCAAAGACTATCGTGACGCGCCGCTGATCAAGCCGCAAGCCACACTGCGGAAGGACTTACATCGGGCAGTGGCCAAAGCCAAGACTGCCGACGCGCGCAAGGAGACGCTCAACCATTTCAAAGATCAGGAACTGTTCCGCATCGATATGAAGCACATCGTCGAGCCGGGAACGAGCCTCCCGGACTTCTCACTCGCGATATCTGAGCTGGCCGAAATCATCGTTGAACGCAGCCTCATCGATTGCCAGGCGAAACTCACCAAGCTCTACGGCTCACCTCGCCTCGCCAACAAAAAACCTTGCCCCTTCGCGGTCCTCGGCGCGGGGAAGTTCGGCGGGAGGGAAATGGGCTATGCCTCGGACATCGAAGTCCTCTTTGTGTATGGCGGACCGGGACGCACCAGCGGCAAACAAGGCATCGAGAACAGCGAATACTTCGAACGCCTCGCGCAAGAATTCCTGCAATGGATCGAAGCCAAGCAGGAAGGCATTTTCCACATCGATGTCCGCCTGCGGCCGCACGGCGGCAAGGGCTCGCTTGCCAACGCGTTCGACGAAGTCTGCAAATATTACAGCGCCGACGGCCTCGCCGCCCCGTTCGAGCGGCAGGCGCTCATCAAGCTACGCCATATCGCGGGAGACGCCGCGCTCGGCAAGAAAGTGGAAGCCCATCGCGACAGCTTTGTCTACAGCGGCGCCCCCTGGGACCTGGCGACCGCCATCGATCTCCGCCGGCAGCAGGTGAAACATCTGGTCGAACCGGGGCAGATTAATCTCAAACACAGCCATGGCGGCATCGTCACGCTGGAGTATGCGATCCAATACCTCCAAGTCATGCATGGCCATCGCATCCCGAGCCTCCGTACGCCGAACACCCTTCGCGCGCTCGCAGCCCTCATCGACGCGAATCTGATCCCTCGCGCGACCGGGGAGAATCTGCGCAAGTCCTACCTCTTTATCCGCATGTTGATTGACGGCCTGCGCATGGTGCGCGGTAACACGAAGGACCTCGTCTTGCCGCCACCGGAATCAGATGAGTTCATCTTCCTCGCCCGCCGCGTGGGTTATCAGACAGAAGATTGGCAGACCGGAGCCAAGCACCTCCTCTCCGATATCGAACAGTATATGAAACAGAATCGAGAGTTCTTCGAGAAGATGTTCGGGAAGGTGTGAGGGAAATGAGCCGAATACCTGGATAATCAGTTCATGGCGTATAACTGGGAACAGCCTGACTGGCCCAACTTCCCTTACGACCTCTCCGGCCTTCAAGAGATCCTTCTTCTACTCGCCGAAAGAACGGGCCATGCGACTGGGCTTCTTCAGGGGCTGACGCCTGACGCGCAGGTCGAAGCCAGCGTCATGATCATGGTAGCTGAAGCGCTGAAGACCTCGGCGATTGAAGGCGAACTCCTCAGCCGTAAAGACGTCATGTCTTCGATCCGAAGGAACCTTGGGTTGGAGACAGGCGCCCCCAGCGGGGACAAACGCGCACAAGGAGCCGCGGCGCTAATGCTGGCCGTCCGGAATTCGTTTGAGTCCCCCTTATCGGAAGACCTGTTGCTTGACTGGCATCGCACGGTGATGACAGGACACCGTCATGTGGCCACGGAGCAGTGGCGGAGTTCTGCGGAACCCATGCAGGTAGGGTATCTTCGAACCGATCGGCGGCGGGCGGAGTACTGGATCTACAATCAATTTGTAAAAGCCGCAACCGGTGAGTACCGCAGTGTGGCCCGAGCATCGTACGAAATCGCGTCCGGACCATTTTCATCGCCCAAGGCAATCACGCTTGGATGCGGCTTGCCCTGGCTGAATAAAATCTGACCTGCGCGCTAGGGACAGGCGGGTGTCCCGTCAGCCTTCACCTGCGGCCCTTGGCCTGAATCCGGGAAGGGCAGCAATGCGCCAATGTTCGGCCGGAGCGGGTGCGGGGTCGTCAATTCATCGCGTCCCAAGGTGCCCAACATTCCTCCCCCGTTTCGCAAAAAACAGAAATTCTCAAACGGAACCGAGATGGGGTAGGCCGGAACTCCCCAGCGCGTATTTTCCGGGTAAATGTATTCTCCAACCGGCGCGGTATACTGCCCGGAGTCGAGGCCGTTCGCGACCTTTACGGTGGTATGGCCTTCAATGCGAATCCGCACATCACGGGTAATGGGCAGGAAGTTGGCCTTCGCAGACAACGTGGTCCTGATACGCCCGATCTGCCCCGCGCGCTGAGGGTCCAAGGTCGTCAAACGACGTTCCAGCTCACTCGGATCTCCCGGCACGGTATCCATGACGAACACATCCACTCGTCTGGTCGGATCGGTCGTAAACCCCACGATGCGGAATCGCGACGTTTCCTCTTGATTGTCGTTCGGTGCAGGGAAAGGCGCGCCTAACGTGCCGATGATGGCTTCTTCGATGAGGACATAGGCCGGATTCGCTCCCGGAGATGTATAGATTCCCGTGAGCGAGCTGACGGCATGCGCGGCGATAAACCGCTGTCCCGGCGCTTCCTCGGTCACCATGCCCGCATAGGTAATGTAATCACCGACGACCAGCGGCGCCTTCTTGCTGGGATCGCATGTCGGCCGCGCGGGCGCGGTGGGATCGACCGCAACGGGGCCGCAGGTAAACCGTCGTTCAACTTCGCCTTGGCCGCGATTGGTCAGAGGGCAATCCGTGTCTCCCGCCGCCGTCGAAGGAATACACATCGGGAAACCCGTTTGAGACACGATCGGCGCATTGCCAGGATCCGCCGCAAACCGGTCATCCATCGCACTACCTACGCCTTTGGCGCTATTCGGTTTGCCGTAGCTCCCCCGCGGATCGTTGATCCGTACCTTCGCGACGGCCGGCCCACCCTGGGGACCGACGAATAACGCGCCGGTGGCATAGTCGATGGAGTGTATAAATCCCGAGCCCGAATTCAACTCGAGCTGCGAGATTGAGACCCAGCCTGCGACATACTTCCCTCCCACAATATTGCCGATCACATGCACTTCAAACGGGACCGCCGGCTTGTTCGGGGCGGCATCGCTCAGCGCAAGGCCGCTCGGTTTGCTGGGCGCCGTGAGCGCCGGCGCCTTTCCCGGATGTTTGCCTCGAAAAAGGTCGTGCACGGTCGCATATTGGCCGGGCAACTTGATCAATAGATTCCGGGGCAACGTGACGGGAACTCCGTTCACGACCAGGCTGCCGGACGAGAGCGGGTCGGCCAAGTTGGTGACGTCCAATTGTTCCAGATGTCCGACCAGCGAAAACGACGGCGTCGGGATTTGAGCCTCCGCGCTGATCCCACTGCCGAAGAGCAGGCCGACGAACATCGCGACGGCGCTATGGTCGAGAGTCTTCTTGCTGATACGCATACTGCGTCCTCCACCAAAGATGTGCGACAGACAACCCATGTCTGTGCTGCGGATTGAATCGAACCGGCAAGCCTGCCACCGGCTCAAAATCGTGCATCGAATAGAGCGATCGCTCAAAGTTGTCGGGAGTGAGAATCCGGCCGCTGCGGGACAGCGCCTCGACAAAGATTTTCGCCGACACATCGGCCAGGTAGGCCCAAAGCGCGTCCCCCTGGAAACGTTGGTCCCGCTGCATGGCGGTAGCCGGCAGAGGAAGGCCGGTGACTTCGGTCACACCTGCCGTACCACCGTGACTGAATTGCCGCGGGTCCTCCGACCTCGGCATTCCGGACAGCACGGCTAAGGTCGCCAGGCACGACGACGAATCTGCAGACTCATCGGTGACCCGCTTCCTGATCGGTGCGACAAAGTCCGTGGAACCCAGCACGATCCGATGCGACCCCGGCACATGGTCATCGCCGCGCTCGACGGGAACCGAAACGATCGAGGACTCGTCGGCCAATGCCGCTCGGACAGCATCCTGCAACAGAGTCTTCGCCTCATAAAGAATGACAATGTTTCTGTCCGCGCGACAGTGAGACTGTACCTCCTTGACCAACTGTGCCACCTGACTTGTGACACTGGGCAAGAGATAGGAGAGATTGGAGACCGGGCTGTCCAGCAAGGGAACTCCCAGTGTCGCGACCATCGGGATGCGAGCCCGTTCGATGACCTCGAGTATCGGCGCTGACAGCTCAGGCAGAACCGGGCCGACGAGCGCAAACACGCGATGGCCATGCGCCAGCCGCTCCAACGCTGCCACGGCATCAGCCCCGCGAGGACCTGAATCTTCGATGATGAGCTCGATGTGACGCCCGAAGATCCCACCAGTCTGATTGATGGCCGCAATCCGCTCCTGCAGCCCATCGCGGATTCGTTCAGCATAGGAGCCCCGAGGCGTGAGCGGGAGGAGCGATCCAACCAGGATGCGGTCGTCCGATACCCCCTGCACCGGTTCGCGCTCCGTCCCGATGACATCAAGATAGGCAACCAGCGCTTCAGCCTCGGCAGCAGACAAGGCGACCGTGGGCATGGGCGGATTCAACTGCTCGCCACGACGCCCTTTCCCCTGCTTAATGGCATCACGCACCTCGCCCAGCGAATGGTACTCGGGAAGCCCCCGCTGTGGTTGACTGAGCCTGGTCCACGTGATCCCGGGCACATCCACGCCGCCTTCCCTGCTTCCTTGTCCGCTTGCTCCATGACAGTTGACGCATGCGCCGGCAGAGGCAGGGAGAGAGACGCCTCTGGCGCGTACTTCACCGGAGAACGGTATCTGGCCTTGATAGAGCGCGCGCCCCAGCGCCACGGCATCATCGGAAGGCTTTGCATGGGCGTCGCGGAACAGCGTCCCGCCAACACTGCATACGAGCACGAGGAGGAGGGCCCATCGCCACTTCATCGGGACACCAGCTGGAGAAGGTCCGTGACATGTTGTGGTTCGCTAAACGCCGCGGTCCTCGTCCAACGACGTTCCGGCTCATTGCCGATCCAGAACACGTTGTTATGATCGGATGCCCGGCCGGTCGTATTGTCGAAAGCGGCAAGTAACTTTTTCACGTCGCTTGCGCTGCCGGTGAGAAAAATCCAGCCTTGCTCGAGCCCAGGTTCGATGCCGAATTGCGCGGCGTACCGGCGCAGCTCTTGAGGTCCATCATGTTGCGGATCCACAGTGACCGAAATCAGCAACACCTCATATTCATCCGATCCGTTCCGGCTCAACCGATCGCGAACCTCCCGGAGAACGGCGGTTTGCGTCGGACAGGCTGTCTTGCAACTTGTATAGATGAAGTTAATCAGCACCCGGCGGCCTTGTAACAGTTCGGAGTAAAACTGGTAGTAATGGCCGTCTTGGTCCTGAACGGCCACATTTGGGATGCTCGGGTTCAGCCAGGATGCCGCAGCCGCAGGCCAGGCGAAGCACAGGACGCACATCGCCATCGCCATCACGAGAGAAGAATCATATCGTCTATGGTGTCGCATGCTGTCCGTTTACCCCGGCTGCGGCATGTTCGCTGCCGCTCAGCGCATCCGGAAGACGAATCCGCCCGAGCCGTCCCGCCGCGAAACCGAGTTTCTGAGAAGGCACGGTGAGTAGTAACTCGAACTCGCCCGCCTCGGGGAACATCAGCCGCGCCTCGTATCGTCCATTCCCTCGATCGACCGCCAGCACACGTTGCTGCCATGTCCCATGCTGCTGAACAGCCAGGACCATCACATCCGCGACACCGGGTTTGGGTCGATTCTCTCCATCGGCGAGTCTCACGAGCACGGTCCGCCCCGGCCTGTCATCCGATCCTGTGACCGACTCGAGCGTCGCGGTGACGGTAGGAGCCATGTCCTGGCGGCTATCGGAAGACAGGCCGACGATCGTGAGGGGGAAGCACACCGTGACGGCCGGTTGCTGCGTTCTGACGATGACATCAAATTTCCCGCCCGACCGAAACGTCACAGGGGCGGTGAATGTTCCCGGCCGTCCTTCCGACAGGCTTGAGTCGAGCACAAGCAGCCCCCGCGCCATTCGGTGGTAATTGCTGAAGCTGCCGGAGGGCACCATCATGCCCGCGGCATACTGATAGATCACATGGTCCGGCGCATTGGCCATGACCACGCTGTTGCCGTCAGGCAGCGGCGCCATCACGCTGGCAACATTGATGCTGTCGGCAGCGGCCTCCGGCGCGGACTGACCCATCTGTACCGAGACGGCCTGCAGGCGTCCGCGACGGGCTTCTTCCAAGTTGATCACACTCATCGTGCTCGTGCCCTGCCCGCGCACATAGGCATAGTCGCGGGTAAAGGTGATTTGATCGGGTTTGGCCGCCACATCGAGCCCGCCCGTGACTCTTGCTGCCGCCAGATCCACGAGCGTGACGCGGCTCTGCACCTGATTTAGAACCAGCGCATACCGGCCTTGATCGAACAATCCGAGCTGCATGACCCCCGGCGCGAGCGGGATACGGGCGGTCACCCGAGATGAGACCGGGTCGATCAATTCCATCTGTCCGCCGTTCGCCCCCACGACGGCCAGCCGCTGTGCCGCAACACTCCACCCCATCGCCAGAGGTGTCTTCCCGACCGGCACGTCTGCGACACGCTTCGCACTGGTCCGATCGATGATGGTGATCGTGTCGTCGTCCGTATTGGCGACGAAAAGCCACGGTTGGTCGGTCGCCAGCACGAGTGTATGAAGCCCGCGCCCGACTGGAAGGCGGCTCGATTCGGACAGATCGGCACTGTGTAACAACGCCACTTCGTCGCGGCCGTCGAGGCCGACCCACAAGCGACGACCATCGGGATCAAGCGCCATGCGGGTGGGTCGGCTCCCTTCGGGCAACCGGATGGTTGTCACCAGCTTGCGGCTCAGGGTATCGATAACAGCGACAGCATCGGCCTCCCGCAAGCTGACGAAAAGTCGGTGCGAGTCAGGGGCCAAGGCCCAATCGTAACCGCGGCTGGGCAACTGCACGATGGATTCGAGTTTGCTGTTTTGGAGACCGACGAAAGGATTGATGAACGCGACAGTATCATCCTGATTAAGTGTCACCAGACGATACGTATTCAAATCGATGTCGGCCCTGGCTCCAAGAGAAGCGCCGGTAAACTGCCGCGCCTTGTCCTCGCAGGATTGTTCATTGGCAACCTGCTGTGAACGCCGCGCTTGAATCCATGCGGCGGGGCGAACACCGGTATAGGGCCGGCCGCTCATGGCGTCAGTGAAGTGCAATCGGGCCACTCCCGACATCGTGGGTTCAACATGAGTCGGGCTGGCACCTGTGCCGGCCCGTTCGAACTGGAACTCGACCGCGACACCGCCATGTTCCTGCCTCTGATTCCCCGACTGATCTCCCGCCATGGCAAAGCCAGGCATCAACAGCATCAGCACGGCGGCGGAGGCCACTTTGTTGGTAGGGATCGTCTTCATGGGTTACTCGTCTTGTTCGGAACGAAATACAAATCGCTGATGAGAACATCCATCCGTGCAGGGGCAGCAGGACCGGTGATTCGGATGGAGCAATACATGTCGGTGATTGGATTGTCGGCGCCAGCGACAACGCCTACGAACGGCGCGGTATCCCGCTTTGAGCTCATAGTGCCTGTCGGGGCGTTGGCAAATGGCGTATCCGTCGATCCATCGTTGAAAGTAACCTTAAAATCAATCTCGTAGTCTCCGCCTTCTCGTCGTTGGCCGGTCACGAAAGTGCCCACGGCATTAATCGCTGGATGAAATCGCAGGTGCAGACGGGTATCTGGCGTATCACTTTGGCCTCTCAGAACGCTGGCGCCCTCGCCGAAAGTCACGTCTGCATCTTGCGAGCAAGTAGCAACCGTTGTCTTCATAAGGCCATCCACATCTACCCAAATGGACTGGCCTGACAAGTCATAGAGGTTTGTGCCGTCACCCGTTTGGAGACGAAAGTTTAGAGGTAATGTCCCTCCTTGCGGGTGATCAAACCAGCGCAATGTTCGACAACCCAAAACGGCCTCGATGTCGGAACGGTTACCTATTGGTTTATAAGCTGCCATTGCTGTCTCCTGTAAGTTCACGCATTTGCGCTTTGAGACGGTACCGCCTACTGTTTAACAGGAGCTTGTCTGTCAACCACCCGCAGCAGGCCCCAGATCCCGCCATCAAAGACAAAACTGGCCTGGCTGCGGAACAAGTAGTCTCCAGGAGCCGAGTCGTCTCCGCCGGCCTTCGTTAAGAGATTCGCCGCCATCATCGGGCCAACCGAGTTGTAGCTACCCTGGATAATCCAACTATTTTCGAGCGAAGCATGGCTATTGACGTGCATCTCGGTCGAACCCTCTTTCCAGGGGAAGGGATTCCAATGATGCCCGTGGAGCGTGATGGCCTGCTGTCTTGTATGTCCGCCGGGATGCACGATTCTCAACCGCACCTCGTCACCGGCTTGTGCGACGAAGACGGGCGTTTCCGGATCACAAGCACTCAACCCGCGCGCAGTGAGATTTGACAGAGGCCTGACTCCGGATTGACACCCCGAGTTACCAGCCTTCGAGCTTAAGGCATGCGCAAAATCCACTTCATTGCGCTCTTCAAACTCGACCGAGGGATCACCTCCCCGACGCCCCCACAGGGGCTCCGTCCGGTAGTTCACTGCCTTCACACCATAGTCGTCAGGCTCCTCCGCCCCTTTCAGGTTCGGAACCGGCCATCCCGCTTGCTTGGCATCCACCGCATCCTGCAGCACCATGACGAAATCGCGATATAGTTTCTTGCCGTCAGCACCACAGATCGTCGCACTCAAGTCGGTTCCCGCATCGGCCTGCTGCTCACGTGGGTCATCCGATCCGCACACGTGGCTGCCCTTGGGCCCGATCACCAACGCCCCGATCGCGCCATGGGCCGGATGTTTGATCACATCGCCAAAGCTGCGGAGCGGAATCGCTCCGAACTCGATGGGGGCGTCGATTTGCTGCCCAATCCCTTCGTTCGCGTTGGGATTCTGCTCCAACCGATAATCTCCTGCGTACCAAAAGATCGAGCGCCACTTGCACTGAGCATCGATGACCTTTGATTTTCGGCAGGCGGGTACGAGTCCACCTAGCTCGTCTGTGGCAGGCGCGTTCAAGCCCACGTTGCTTCCATCAGACGTGCGGACGTACTGCGCAACGAGCGGTGCAGACAACCCTACCGTGGACGACATGCGGAATTGGTTGTAATTGAAGCCGTCCAGGGTCATCGACATGAAATTGTCGGATGTACCGCTTGCCACTTGTCCAGGTCCGTCCGGCAGCCGCTCTGGTAGATGATTGCGCAGTCTGACTTCCAAACAAGAGCCAGCGGGAGCCCTGAGGACCAACGGTTCGATACGGCGCTGACCTTGTGCAAATTGCGATCTGAGCAATTCGAGCATTCCATCATTGCTCATGTCTTCTTCTAAGAAGCGAGTTGGCTCGACTTCACCCGGCAACCGATTGTTGCGAACAAAGATGATGCCGTTCGGATCATTGATTTCCTGCCGTCGATTGTAGGGAATGCCACCGCGCGAAACGCCATCCGCATTCCCACACTCGCCGGTGAGTTGGCAGACGCGGACCACACTAATACCGACCTTAAGATATTCATCTTCGGGCATGAGATCGCACACTTGCTCGCTCTTGAAGCCAGTCCCGGTAACAATCGGAATCTGAGCTTGGGGCAACAGGCGTGCAAGATATGCCTTATCTCTGTCTTTTCCTGCGTTGTAGGCGCGCATCACCCCCCACATTCCGTCCCAGAGTTGGTCCATGGAGGAGCCGAAATACAAAAAGTCCGTTTGAGTGGCGTCGGACGGCACGACGTTGATGTCGAACTCGAAATGTTCCGAGATGCCCAACGGCTGGGCGCTGACGTAGCCGGATTGTTTGACCGCCGGTTCACGCAGCCACTTCACACCATTCATCGAGAAGACGTGCTGCGCTTCCTGCGCACCTTGGATAAGGCGAATCTGTACCGGATCCCCCTCGTAGGCCGGAAGAATCGGCGTCGCCGGATCCCCCATCTGCCGCCAAGGTTCATTGTTGGTTATGGCAGTCCCGGTGCAACCCTCTTGTGGCTGCTGGCCTTGTGGGTACAAGGCGCACGTGAACGCCTTCCGCCACTGTTCAACCGCCACCAATGCGTCATCCAGCTTGCCCTCCAGGCCTACATTCTTGAGCAGCCCCCGTGTTGAGGGCGACACAATGGCGCCGTAGGGAACGGACAACAGATTCTTGTCCCGAATCTCATGCGCTCGGCTG